>Ga0075157_10000268_pt1 | contig 47875 bp, 50 predicted proteins | sample JI81BgreenDNA_FD_70967 | JGI IMG/M metagenome (GOLD analysis project Ga0075157, IMG submission 70967) | Wastewater effluent complex algal communities from Wisconsin, to seasonally profile nutrient transformation and Carbon sequestration -... | ecosystem: Engineered > WWTP > Effluent > Algae...
ATTATTTAAACCAATTGCTTGCGCTGTATTAATGTTTACAACTGCTGTGTCAATGCCGCTGCAACCTGAACCATCGTTGGTAACCGTTACAATATAAGTTCCTGAACTTGTTACAGAAATAGTTGGAGTGCTTTGACCATTGCTCCAATTAAATGTATTTCCAGCAGGCGAAACTCCAGGATTTAAAGTTTCAGCTTGACCAGTACAATTAGAAACATCACTTAATGATGGATTAGGTGTTGGATTAGCGGTAACAACAATTGTATCGGTATTAGTACAAGCATTAGTATCAGTAACAGTTACAGAATAAGTTCCGCTTGTATTAACTGATATATTTTGTGAGTTAGCACCTGTTGACCATGCATAAGAAACAAAATTACCAGCATCCAAATTCACAGAAATATTATCACAGAAAGTGGTATCATTTCCTAAGTTTACTGAAGGTAATGCGAAAATTGTAGCATTCACAGGAACACGAGGGCTTTCACAACCTGTTGACACTTGCCAATTAAAGAAATAATAATATAAATCTGGTCTTGGTGTATTAGTTGGCGCAGCGGTTAGTGTACTGTGATTAATTGACAAAACACCAGGAATCACAAAAGGATAACCATAATTGCCGGCTGGTGCTTGAGCAGAAGGCCCAAATAATAATCCGGTGATTCCAGTTCTTTCATGTTTAATTTTATAATTAGTGCCTGGGGCAATATAAAAGTTTAAAGGAATTACAACTGGATTTAAATGCGCTGAGGCTGCAGGCGCCCCTACTACTGGCACTGTAACTGTATGAAGAATTGTTCCTGAACCATTTACAACATCAATGGTAACAGTTCCAGCAGAACTTGATGAGCTTACTGGATAAATTGTAACAGAATTGAGCGTAAATGGAGCAAAAACATCAAAAACCATCCCGAAGTTTGTAGTACCTGCTCCAGAAGTATAATTAGATGGCGCTGATGCTAAACCTGTTGATTGTGTGCCTCCACCAATACTAGCTGATGCATAATAGGTTGTAGAATTGAAAATAAAAGGAGTTGTAAATGTGCTGCCAGAATTAAATGGTGCTCCGCCAGTTGGGGCAGTATACCAATTGATTGAAGTACCTGCTTGAGATACGCCAGATAGTTGAACCGAACTTGGAACACAACTAGATCCATCGGTAACTGATATTAATTGTGGTTTTTGAACCAAAACTGTATCATACATCTCTGAACATACTGTATTATTTCCGTCTTTTATTTGTACCCTAAAATAGGTTAGAGTATCAATCAATCCAGTGGTGTAGGTCACTCCATTTTGTCCAGAAACGGAAATGTAATTTTGCCCATCTAAAGATGAAAACCATTCTATACTTCCATTAGTATAACCAGAATTTGGAGTTACGGAAAGTGTTGATGTTCCTGAAAAACAAAGAATATCGGGAACGGCATTCATGGCAGATAAAGCGGGTTGAACATTTACAGAAAGGGTGTCAGAATTAGCACATCCATTAAAAGCTCCACTTGAATTATCAACTGCTGAAACTATATATTCTGTTATAGATGTTGGATTAACAGTAATAGAATTACCTGTTTGATTTCCTGGCGACCATGTGTAAGTATAGTTAGAATTTGTACTAGTTACAGTTAAAGTTGCATTGTTTCCACTGCAAATGCTAGAAATATTTGCGCTTGCAGCAATTGAAGGTGCATTTACTACTGTTGCTGTTACAGGCACCCTAGGTCCTTCACAACTAGTAGAAATATTCCAAGAATAAAACCAATAGTAAGGTGTACCAGTTGTTAATCCGCCAGTTATAGTTGTGCAATAACCATCAATTTGACCAACTGTTGAAAGTGGAATTGGATAGGTAGTTCCTGAACTTTCGCGAATAAAATTTCCTGTCATTCCATTTGCAATTAATCTATAAGTGCCAGCTTGAAGTGACCATCCCAAATTAATTGTATTTGTATCATTAGTAGGAACTGAAATAGAACCAGTAGTCATTAATTGACTAGAGCCATTGTTATTGTATAATGATACTGTAATTGCAGTGCCCGTTGTTGAAATAACTTTAACACTATTCAGAACTATAGGTTGGTTTATTGTGAAAATTGGTCCATAAGTAGTTAAAACTGTAGAAGCTGTGGTTAAAGGAACTAACCTTCCTGTTGTAACCGTTGATGCTCCATCTGCGGGAGCAGCATAATAGGTGGTAGTTGAAGAAATTGAAGGTGTTGAGAATGTGTTACCCGCTGCTAGTGCAGTTCCTCCACTTTGATTTGCATACCAATTAATAGTTGATCCTGCTGATGAAGTGGCAGATAAATTAGCAGACCCAATACCACAAATAGTATCTCCCATAACTGATAAAACTTGAGGATCAAAAACATTTACTTGAACAAACGCAGAAGTGTCTGAACAGCCATTTATATCTGTAATTAATACTCTGAAGTTACCAGCAGCTGAAACTGTTAGAATTGACAAAGTATCATTATTTAATATACTCGTTCCACTAAACCATTGATAAGAATTTCCAGAAGCAGTGTTTGCCGCTAAATTTACTGAACCACTCACGCAAATATTAGTTGATGGAGCATTTACATTAACAGCTGGAAGTGGATTAATGGCTACAGAAATAATTGAAGAAGTGGTGGTACAGCCAGGACTATTACTAACATCTAGGGTATAATCTCCCGCAACTGTTGCTAAATAAATTGAGTCATTTGCACCAGCAATAATGTTACTATTATAACGCCACTGATAAGAATAGTTTGGGCCAGAATTTGCACTTAAAGTGACTGATTGACCATCACAAAAAGTGGTGGAACCCATTGGAGTAATTACCGAACTCAAACCTGCACAAGCAGTGGTAAATGAAAAGGTAGTCCAAGCTGATAAATTAGAATTTCCACAATCGGTGCGTACATGGAAATAATAAGTTGTATTAGGGCTAAGTCCGCCTGCACTGTAGCTATTAGCATTAACAATTGTTCCTGAACCGGTTGGTGCTGTGGCAACTTGGTTTAATACATATTCATAACTTAAAATTCCAACAATTGTATCCCAAAGAATATCTGCACCCGAAAAAGTGATATTAACCGCATTTAAGCCTGAGGGTTGACTACACGGAATGTTTCCAAACTCAATTGCTCCAACGTCAGGGTTGGTGGGGCTTCTTAAAATTCCATTTATATCATTCGTAATTCCAACATTTTGACAAGTGTTGTCAAGTAAAGTATTAGATGGTGTGAAATTTCCAGCAGAAGGGTTCACAAATAATGGGTCAATATTGGTTGAATTTAAATCTTGAGACACTGCTGTTTGCCAATCTAATAAACTAGGATGATTGGTTGTTAAATACCCAATATTATTTGTTGTTCCACCTGTTGAAGTCATTAAATAATTATTTCTATTTAAGGTTCCTGTAGTAGTTGCGGTATTTAAATAAACACAATGTTTAGCTCCTGTTCCTGCCCTAGAAATTACGATAAGATTATTTTTAAAATCTAGCCCTGAAGCGGCTGTTGTTTGATAAATCCCTCTAGTTGTTGCAGTATTGGAAGCTGTATCATCCAATATAACAGTATTATGATAGCATAAAACAAAATTCGAACCGGTGTTAAACAATCCTGTTTGTGCTCCTTTGCCATTAATATTATAAATCAAATTATTAAACACTACATTTTCATTTCCTAATGTTGCATCTGAACTATTTATATTTATCGCATTTGAAGCACTAGTAGATGCCAAATTACCTCCAAAACCATTATGGATTTTATTTCCTCTAATTTTAGTATTAACTGTACCTCCTGTTAAATAAATAGCCGAAAAAGTACTAACGTTATTTCTAGTTGGGCGACTAATATTATTATCAGCAATTAAAACTCCATTTTCATCATTTATATAAACTCCATATAAGTAAAAATCAAGAATTGTATTATTTAATATTTGATTGTTACTATTTATAGTTGCACTTCCGGCCGATGAAATACCATAATATCCGCCTGTTACAGTATTGTTTATAATCAAATTATTTTCACAGTTGCTTCCTGATGTTGTTACTGAGGTAGTAGATCCGCTAATAACTATTCCTGCAATTGACGAAACGCTTTCGGTGATATTTGCGTTAATTACACAATTGGCAATTGTATTATTATCAGAATTATTGGTTAGATGTATGGCAAAAGCATTAGAAGTTCCATTCACTTGAACATTTAAATTATCAAAAGTGACGTAATCTGCACCACTTAAGCGAATAACATGTCTTTCAGCCGAAACCGTAGGACTAAAGGAAATGGTATTTCCATTTCCATTAAATGTGATTGTATTATTTGACGATGAACCAATAATTTCAGGAATAGTGATTTGCTCATTATAGGGTCCACTTGCAGGGGCAACATTAAACTGAACAGGGCCAGTAATGCCACAATTTATCATTGCATTAATAGCACTAGTAAAAGTTTGAAAATTGCCATTCCCAGTTGGTAAACTAGAGTTGATGGTGAAAGCACCCGCAAAGCCAGGACTTACCTGCACCTCCACTGGGGTTGAGTAAACTGGAATACCTGAAGCGCAAACTACCTCACATCTATAAAACAAAGTTGAAGTAGGATTTAAAATAATGACAGGCGAGCCTGAAGCAGTTCCAATATTAGAATATGTTCCACCTAAAGTTGTTGAACTTTGCCATTGGTATGTTTGAGTTAAGCCAACAGAATTACCAGTTAAACTTAAAATAATTTGTTGTCCATTGCAGATTGGATTAGTTAAATTAGCGATCGAAACACCTGCTGTAGGCGGATTGATGCAAGCTGCTGCAGGATTAACAATAGCGCCTGATGAATAATTATAAGCTAAATCGCGAGAATAAATGTAATAAGTATATGGCCCAGAACCCGCTGTAAAATCAGTAAAATCTAGGGTTGCAGCATTATTAATGTTGGCAACTACTGTCCAAGTAACTGTACCATCTAAAAAAGAACTAACTCCCTCTTCTCCATTAATCGGACTATACATTGCTTGATCATTTAAAGTAGGGGCTGGAATTCCTGCTCCATCAGCCCTAATTATAACTGTGCCACCAATGCCTGAGGCTGGAGCTCCGTTATCAAGTCCATTTGACCAAGTTATATAATTGCCACTTATAGATGAATTGGCAGGGGCATTAGGAGCTGAATAATCAGGAATATCTGATTGGCTTGAATAAATTATGAAATCATCAAAATACAATTGCGTATTAGCGGTGCTTGCACTTCTAAATGCTCTAATTGCTATACCATAATTATTTGCTGTGATAGTTCCAGAAGCAGAAACTGATGTAATTCTGCTCCAAGTGACATCATTTAAATTTGCTGGCTGCCCAGTTGTAGTTGTAGAAGGATTTAATGTGTTGGTTGTGCCTAATCTGTAGCCTGTGTGAAATAAAGCATTATTGGCAGTATTAGATTTTCCCCAACCTATTACTATTAAATATCCTGCTGAATTTGTAGATAAAATAGGATTTACAGTGCCAATTGTTGTTCCTGATGTTGCAGGATCCGTAATTGTCATAGAATTAGCGCCTGTTCTAACATAAATTGGATTTGTATTTACATTCCATGTTCCTGTTACCGCAGTCCAGTTTGCTGGAGGGGAAGAAATGGTCATCGCTTCAAATCCAACATTTTGAGCAATCAAACTTTGGATAAAAAACAACGAAAAAAATAATGTTAACTGAATTAATTTTTTCTTCATATCTGATAATTTTTATTTAATTATTTAAATATATCTATTCGAAATATGATTAAACCTTAAACCAGAGAACATTTATGAAGAGATTCATAGTATTTGAGCATACGCTAAGAAATAAATTACCGCTTTATCCGTAAAAAAATACATTTTATCGACAATTCGCTCAATCAATTCTTGTAAAAACATCTTTTTTATTTCTCAATGAATTGATTATTAAAGAAACTCTAATCTTTAAATAAAAATGCTAGTTTGTCTGCTTTAACTTAGGAATAATAGCACTCCGGTAAAATATTCTTTTGAGTATCTTTAAACCATTAAATGTAAAAAAAGGAAAATCAAGTAATTTCGAATCAAAAAAAAGAAAATATTTTATCTACTGTTTATAAATTACAAAATTAGTTAGTTGTTTTTTAACAAATAACTACTAGGTTTCACTTCCAGCAAATCCATTAAATTTTTCATTTGCTGAATATTCTTTTCATGATATAAGGAGTTTTTGACTTGCTTTTTTTCGAATCCTGTTAAATGCCAACTCATTGAAACTTCTTTATTTCCATAACTTTGAAGTTCAAACTCAATAACATTTAGCGGAAAGTTAGACCAACCGCTTGCATATTGCAAAAGCAAATCGTAATTATAAGTTTGAACTTTATCAAAATTTAAATAAAAGTTTCCAATTGGATTAATAACTGAGGAAAGCAAACTTTTCCCTTTGTCGTTATTCAATGCAAAATCTTTAGCCTTATCGCGCATCACTAAAATTACTGCCCCAGAAGTATTTTCCTTTATCCAATTTCTATAAACAAATAAAAACTTGATGGCATTCAAAATTCCATAGTTATCTCTCAATCCAGCATCCATTGCATTAATCGATGGGTGGCTAGGTAAAATTGTATTCGGAAAAATGTAAGGGAAAGTGGCATTGGTTCTTAATAGACTCGACAAACGGGCATTCTCGGCTTTTTGAGCTTTAAAAAATCTTTTAAATTCAATTTCCTCAGCAATGGCACTATTAAAAACTTTATTGAAACTTGTGTTGCTAGTTAAATGGCTAATATTTTGTGCAGAAATCGTTAATCTCCGACCGTCAGCAGTAATAACCGGATTAAAAACCATCATTGGAATTATAGCCAATTTTTCAAAATCATAATATTCTTTTAGACTTTTACTAAATGCTCTTTCGGTATTTTTATTTAATGCGTCTTCAAATGCGAATGCTCTATTGTAACCATATTCATAATCACCATAATTATATTTTTTAAATTTTAAATACAAATCATGTGTTGCTAAATTAAAGGTAACTGGATTTAATAAGTCGTTAGAGATTTGCGAATAATAATTAAAATCATACGGATTGACATTTGAATTTAAATGTTTTCTTAATCTCAATTCTCTAAAAAAAGAAGCCCCAATTATCCCCCCAGAAGAGCCAGTAATGTAAGCTGTTTGATTAAATAATTTTCCATTAGATAAAAGATCAGCTTTTTGCAGTGTATAAAATGTCCAATAAGTAGCTCTCAATCCACCCCCACTGCTGCAAATTAGCAGTAGTTTTGGTTTTACATTATTCGGCTTCTGATTTTTTCGTTTCCAATTTTCAAGATAAACCAAGCCCTCTTTATAGTCTAAGCTTATTTGCGCAGTGTCTTTTGAATGTTCATTTAAACTTTCCCTTGTATATGCTGCTAATTTGTCATTGTATTGCATCCCTGCTATTTCAACATAAGATGTTAAATGTCCATTTTGATACAAATTATTAGCCAATAAATAACTAATAACTAAAAAAGGAACAAACCATCCTTTTAACCAAGCACTTAAAGCACTAAAAATTAGCATAATCATGGTTAATAGTAGAAAAATGGTAGCGCCAGAAGGCAACATAAATGCATCAAAACTTCCGAAGGAGCCTAAAAAAACAAGTGTAACCACAACCATTATTACGAAAAAAGTACCATTCCTAAAATTGTGTTTAAATATTGATCTTAAGATTTTAGGATCATAATGACTTGCCTCTCGTGAACGTCTAATTTTTAGAGTTCCTGTTAAATATGTTTCTACTTTCCAATCCTGAATTTGATTGGTTATGGATCGGTCAACTTTATCGAAAAGGGAAGTGCTTATTTTGATTCGTTTTTGAGGTTTACTCAAATCATCCTCTGAATTTAGGCCTAATGCTGTTAAAATATCTTTGTTTCGAGATAAAAAAAAGCTTAATGAAAGTGAAATGAAAACAAAATTACCAAAACCAAAACTGGCAAAATATAAGAAGGTATCAATAAATTTAACTGTTTCCTCAAAAAAGTAAAAGCCAAAAAGCTCATAACTATAAACACCCAAAAAAAGCAATGGAAAAATTGAATTATTTAAACAATAGCGAGAAAATGGGCGTGCTGTGGTAACCAAAAAAGGAAATCGCCATCCATTTAATAAAAAACTTGAAACATGGTAGGCCATTATAAAACCACCACAAGAAAAACCTAATATAAAATAGGACCAAAAGCCAACATCTCCTAAATACTCAGGCTGCAAAAACAAAAAAGGAATACCAAATTTGGATCCAGTTGATGAGGTAACAAAACTAAAAAGTAGATACCAAAAAAATAAAGTAAGAAGGTTATATCTAAGTTGAACAAAAAATAATTGAACAGGGAAAAAATAAACTATTCTTTTAACCCAATTTGACTCCTTTAATTCATCCCAAAAGCGAATAATTATTTTCAGCATTCATCATTTTTTGCCTAATTTAAATATTTATTATTCGAATGATAAACATTTTAAACAATCAAAAAAAGCAGCACTTATTTAATTTGAAACGAAATCAATTTTTCATTATTTAAAAAACCCTCCAAAACATCGCCTTTTTTAACTGAGCCAACACCTGAAGGAGTGCCTGTAAATATTAAATCACCTGTTTTAAGAGTAACAAATTTTGAAACATTTTCGATTATAACATCTATTGGATAAAGCATTAATGATGTGGATGAATTTTGACGGCTTTGGCCATTTATTTTTAGCTCAATTTGTACATTTTGAACATCTGTAAATTTCGATTTGGAAACAAAACTGCCAATTGGTGCTGATCCATCAAAAGCTTTTGCACGTTCCCATGGCAAGCCTTTTTCTTTCATTTTTTGTTGAATATCTCTTGCTGTAAAATCTATACCTAAAGTAATCTCCTCATAGTAACGATGGGCAAATTTTTTGTCGATATTTTTTCCATTTTTTGAAATCTTAACCACCAATTCTAATTCATGATGTATGTCAGTCGAAAAATCTGGCAAATAAAAATCCTCACCACCTCTAATTAAAGCTGTATCAGGCTTAAAAAACACAACTGGTTCACTAGGAATTTCATTATTAAGCTCCTTGGCATGCTCAACGTAATTTCTACCAATGCAAATTATTTTCATCGATTTAATTTTATGGCGAATTAATTGAAATTTTAGCAAATATGTTCGACAAATTATTTAAATGTTCGAAAGAAAAAAATGGTATAAAAGGTTGAAAAAAAATAAATTTCATTTTGACTTTATAAATTCCAAATGGTATATTTAGTTATTATTGTTGCAACAAAAACTCGAAATGCTTCAATAGAAAAATTAAAATCTTTTGGGTGTTATATAATTTTTAAAAATGATTTCAGAAAAAATCTATTTGTCAAAAATACATGGATCAATTTTAGAAGCCTTGGCTTATTTTGATATTTTTAGCTACCCATTAAAAGAAAGTGAGATTTTATTTTTTCTTCCAACCTTAAAAGAAAATATCAAACAGGAATTAAACGATTTGATTGAAAAAAAATTGGTTTTTAAAATTGATGAATTTTACTCATTAAAAAGCGATAAAAGTTCCATCGAAAGAAGATTAGAAGGAAATAAACAAGCCGAATTATATTTACCCTTGGCAAAATCAAAAGCCCATTTTATAGCCAAATTTCCTTTTGTGAAAGGTGTTGCAATTTCAGGTTCAATGTCAAAAAAATATTATGACAAAAACTCTGACTTCGACTTCTTTGTAATTACTGACCCTGGAAGACTTTGGCTAGCAAGAAGCATTTTAGTTTTCTACAAAAAAATATTTCTTTTTAACTCAAGAAAATATTTCTGTGTTAATTACTTTTTAGACACCGAACATCTTAATATTGAAGAAAAAAATTTGTTTACAGCAACTGAAATAACAACGCTTCTTCCGGTTTCTGGAAAAAAAACGTTTCAAGACTTTTTTACCTCCAATAATTGGATAACCGAATTTTTACCAAACGCTAGGGTAAATGATTTAAAAGAAGTAAATGAAAACCCTAAAAACTTGATTAAAACTTGGCTCGAAAAAATATTAAAAACATTTCTAGGGGAAATGTTAGATGAGTTTTTTATGAAACTTACCTTCTACTATTGGAAAAATAAATTTGAAGAATTCAACCAAAAACAATTAAACATTGCTCTTAAATCAAGAAAATATGTTTCGAAGCATCATCCGCAAAATTTTCAGCAAAAAGTCCTTAATGCATTAGATGAAAAAGTAAATGCTTATAAAAATTTCTTCAACTAATTTTTAGTATCAAAAAATGACAAAAGTTTTATTTACTCATTCCTATTTTTATCAATTCGACCCAAAACAATGGAGCAAAAAGGAATTCTATCCGCCTTTAGGTACCATTTTTGCCGCTTCTTTTCTCAGAGAAAATAATTACTCAGTAAAATTGTTCGATACAAACCTGATTGAAAACCCATCAATTATTTCGGACAAAATAGCTGAATTTAACCCAAAATATTTAGTAATTTATGATGATGGTTTTAACTATCTGACCAAAATGTGCCTCACTAACATGCGCGAGGCAGCTTTTGAAATGATAAAAATTGCCAAATCGAAAAATATAATTACCATCGTTAATAGTTCAGATTCAACCGATCATTATGAAAAATATTTAACTGAAGGTGCTGATTTTGTATTGCTTGGAGAGGGTGAACAATCTTTGCTTGAGTTAATAAATTATTTAGAAAATAATCAAAATATTGAAGAAGTTGCTGGAATTGCCTTCAAAAGCAAAAACGAAACTTTAAAAACTCCAAAACGTGAAGTCTTAAAAAATTTAGATTATCTGCCCCAACCTGCTTGGGATTTGATAGACATGAAAACTTATGAGAAAATTTGGAGAAAAAAACATGGATATTTTGGAATTAACATTGCCACCACCAGAGGCTGCCCTTATAAATGTAATTGGTGCGCCAAACCAATTTATGGAAACCGATACAACTCTCGTTCGCCTGAAAATGTGGTTGATGAAATTGAACTTTTAGTGAAAAAATATAAAGCCGATTATTTTTGGGTTTGTGATGATATTTTTGGTTTAAAACCCGGTTGGGTGCAGAAATTTAGTCATTTATTAAAAGAAAAAGACCTGAAAATTAAATTCAAAATTCAATCAAGAGTAGATTTATTGTTAAAAGAAGACACTATTGACGCTTTGGTAGAAGCAGGTTTACATGAAGTTTGGGTTGGCGCAGAATCCGGGTCTCAAAAAATTCTAGACGCTATGGATAAAGGCACTCAGGTCTCTCAAATTTATGAAGCAACAAAATTATTGAAGCTCAAAGGTGTTAGGGTAGCATTTTTTATTCAATTTGGATATTTAGGAGAAACAAAAAATGACATAGAGGCTACATTTAAAATGTTAGAAGATTTAATGCCCGATGATATTGGCGTTTCTGTTTCTTATCCCCTGCCCGGCACAGGATTTTATGACAAAGTAAAAGAAGAGCTAAAACTTAAGTCAAACTGGACAGATAGTGATGATTTGGCCTTGATGTTTAAGAATAATTTTCAGCCCGAATTTTATAAGGATTTACACAACTATTTGCATAAATTCTATAGAGGAAAACAAAGTATGAAAAGCCTTAAAACATTGCTTTCAAAGCCACAAAAAGCTAATTTTAATTTAATAAAAAGCGCAACAAAAACCTTGTTTTATTTGCCAATGACTTGGAATGCTAAACGAAAAATAAATTTTAAGTAATGAGCGATTTCGATTTAGCAGCATCAACATACGACTCCGATTTTTCAGAAACTTTTGTAGGAAAATCACAAAGAAATCTTGTTTGGGATTTTTTAAAATCCAAGATTACTTTAGCTGATAAAAACGTTCTTGAAATTAATTCAGGAACTGGAATTGACGCCTTATTTTTAGTTCAAAATGGAGCCAATGTTTTGGTAAGCGATATATCAGATGAAATGCTGAAAATAGCCCAATCAAAATTTAAACATTCTAACCTAACAGGAAAAGTGAAATTTCAAAATATTGATTTGAAAAATTTTACAATACAAGAAAAAAAATTTGATTTAATTTTTTCAAATTTTGGCGGGTTAAATTGTTTGTCAAGTAATGAAATAATGGAGTTAAGTCAAAAATTTCATCAAATTTTAACCGAAAATGGAAAGCTTATTTTAGTGATAATGCCATCATTTTGTTTATGGGAAAGTTGCTACTTTTTAATGAAACTAAATTTTAAAAACGCATTCAGAAGATTAAGTTCTAAGCCCGCAATAGCCGATGTAAGTGGAATAAAAGTTAAGACTTTTTATTATTCTCCTTCCACCATAAAAAATATTTTTAAAAATAACTTTTCTGTTGCTGCTTTAAAACCAGTTGGATTTTTTATTCCTCCCTCCTATCTTCAACCTTTATTAAATAAATTTTCATTTATTCAAAAACCTTTATTTAACCTCGAAAAACTATCTCATTCTTTTACTTTTACAACTTATTTTTCTGATCATTATTTAATAGAGCTAAAGAAAATATGAAAGTTATCCTAACCCACGGTTATTTTCTTTATGATGATCCTAAGGAGCAGTCTATAATGAGACCATATCCTCCTTTAGGTATTTTATACATTTCGGCCTACCTGAAACAAAATAATATAAATGTAGAGGTTTTTGATACAACCTTTTCGAATAAAGATAAATTCAAAAATTTTATTATTAATTCAAAATCAAATGTCGTAGCATTTTATGTGAATTTAATGACAAAATTAAATGTCTTAGAGCTTACGAAGTGGATAAAATCACAGCCAGATTTGGAACACTTAAAAATAATTTTTGGCGGACCAGACATTACCTACAATACCGTAAATTACTTAAAATCAGGCGCTGATTTTGTGGTTTTTGGAGAAGGTGAAGAAACAATGCTAGAAATAGTTACAGCGCTAAAAAATAATTTAACAACCTTTGAAAACATTCCAGGCCTTGCATATTTAAATAACAAAGGTGAAGAAATTAAAAATAGCCCAAGAACTAAGATTAAAGACATTGATTCGCTTCCATTTCCTGACAGAAAAGCAATTGATCTAAACCTATACCAAAAAGCATGGAAGGACTTTCATGGTCAAAGTACCATTTCAATTTCAACCCAAAGAGGATGTCCATACACATGCAAATGGTGCAGCACAGCCGTTTATGGACAAAGCTACAGAAGACGTTCACCCAAACTAGTTGTGGATGAACTTCAATGGATAATTGAAAATTATAACCCTGATACATTTTGGTTTGTAGATGATGTTTTCACAGTAAGCCACAAATGGTTGAGCGATTTTGAAACAGAATTAAATAAAAGAAATATAACAATAAGCTTCGAATGCATTAGCAGAGCTGATAGATTAAATCCAGAGGTTTTAAATATCCTAAAATCAGCTGGTTGTTTTAGAATTTGGATTGGGGCAGAATCTGGGTCTCAAAAAATAATTGATAAAATGGATAGAAGGGTAGATGTAAATCACGTCAGAAACATGATTATCGAAGCTAAAAATCAAGGAATAGAGGCTGGAACTTTTATCATGTTAGGCTATCCAGATGAAAATGATGAAGATGTGATTGAAACTGTTAATCATTTAAAAATTTCACAACCTGATATTTTTACCATCACCATTGCTTATCCAATAAAAGGCACAGGACTTTTTAAAGAAATTGAAGAACAACAAATTAATATTCCAAACTGGGAAGAAAGTACTGATAGAGATCGAGATTTTAAACGATTATATCCTAAAAGATACTACTCAGCCGCTGTTAGATGGGTGGTAAATGAAGTAAATGCGCATAAGCGCAAACGTTTTGATTTCAACTATTTTAAACTGTTTACCAAAGCCAAGGTAGCGAGAATGCAAATGATTTGGTACAAAACTGTTGCAAATAATGTTAGCTAATAAATCCAAATTAATTTATTTTGTGTGTCACATTGCACATGCATGTAGCTCAGAAATTTTAATTAGAAAAAGATGCTTTGATGCATTTTTAACTATAATGATTAAATCTGATGGAACAGTTTTTTCCGCTAATGGTAGATTTTATAACCTAACAATAGGAAATCTCTACACCAATAACTTAAAAGAAGTTTGGAATAGCAATATAATAGCTCATCTCAGAAAAACCTTAATTAATATTGGTGTATCATTAGAAGCTTGCTTAAGATGTTGCTCTGCCTTCATTAAATAATATTACTTATGAATAAAATAATACTCTTTAATCCAAGAAGCGCCCATCATAAATACCGAATTCCAAATTCAATTTTGCAAGTTGGAGCATCTGTTTTTGGTCAATGGGAATTTGTTTTTGTTGATGGAAATATGGAAAATGATCCTTGGATTAAAATTGAAAACTATTTAAAAACTGGTGAATTCAAATATTTTGGAAGTACTGTAATGCCTGGGCCGCAGCTTAAACAAGCTATTCCTATTACACAAAAAATCAAAACCTTGTTTCCTGAAATTGTTACAATTTGGGGCGGATATTTTGCCGCCAATCAATTTAAAGTGAATCTAAATTCAGGTTTTGTTGATTTTGTGATAAATGGTCCTGGTGACAATGCTTTCCCAACTTTATTAAAAACACTAGAAGCCAATAATCTTGATTATTTAAGCGAAATAAAAAATCTGATTTATAAAAACAATAAAGGAGAAATAGTAAAAAATCCGCAAGAAGCAATTCCTGATTTAGATAAATTGAAGCCACTTCCTTTTGATTATTTAGATAGTTTTTATCCGCTTGGAAAATATTTTGGAAAAACATTTATGGGTAATACAACAATTGCCTATCATTCCAGTTTCGGCTGTCCATTTACTTGTTCATTTTGCGCAGTAGTTCCAATTTATAATGCCCGATGGAAAGGTAAATCAGCCAATTTGATTTATGAAGATGTAAAATATTTAAAGGAAAAATATGATGCTGATGCTATTGAATTTCATGACAATAATTTTTTTGTTGCAGAAAAAAGAGTAGTTGAGTTTTCAAAGCTTATCAAAAATGAAAATATGTTATGGTGGGGCGAAGGCAGAATTGATACAATTGACAAATACAGTGATGAATCGTTGGCTCTAATGCGCGAAGCGGGCTGTAAAATGATTTTTTTTGGCGCTGAAACAGGAAATGATGATATCCTAAAACAAATGGATAAAGGCGGAACACAAAGTGCGGAACAAATAAAACGTTTCGCAGCTCGCATGAAAAAATTTGATATTATTCCAGAATATTCATTCGTTTTAGGTTTGCCAGCTGAAACTCCTGAAAAAGTTATGGCGCAAATTGATGCTGATATCAATTTTATCAGAGAAATAAAAGAAATTAACCCAGATACAGAAATCATCATTTACATATATAGTCCTGTGCCAACTGAAGGTTCTGAATTGTTTGAAGCCGTTACAAAAGCTGGTTTTCATTTTCCTGAAAAATTGGAAGATTGGTTAGATCCACAATGGGAAAAATTTGACTTACGCAAAAATCCATTAACACCTTGGTTAACGCCTGAAATGGTTGATAAAATCAAAAACTTCGAAACCGTATTAAATGGTTATTATCCAACAGAAAGTTGCTATAGAGTTCAAGGTTGGAAAAGAAATTTATTGAAAACAATTTCAAAATGGCGGTATAAAACTTCATTTTATAAAATGCCTTATGAAATAAAATTATTGCATAAACTTTGGAAATACCGTCAACCTGAAATTGAAGGTTTTTAGAATAGAATATTAATAATATCATTCTCAGAAAATAAAAAAGCGACTTGTTAAACAAGTCGCTTTTTATTTTAATCTATTATACTTTTGGCTTACATTTCTTCGCCAGTAGCAATTTTTCTTTTAATCCATTCTGTTGTAACAGAACCCGGACGTTCAATTGGTGAGTTAGTAACTCTATCCCAAATTAAAGATGCAAGAACTCCTAATGAGCGCGAAACACCAAATAGAACAGTATAAAAATCATATTCAACCATTCCATAATGTTTTAACAATGCACCTGAGTGAGCATCAACATTTGGCCATGGATTTTTGATTTTTCCTGTAGCCTCTAAAATTGGAGGAGCTACTTCGTACATCATTTGTACAATCTCACAAATATCATCTTGTTTAATAAACTTCTTAAAAAATTCTTGCTGTGCAGTAAATCTTGGGTCTGTTTTTCTTAAAACAGCATGACCATAACCTGGAACAACTTTTCCTTCTGTAAGTGTCTTTTTAATGTATTCAGCAATTTGTTCTTTTGATGGTAAACCCCCACCCAAATCGGCTTGTAAATCTAAAATCCATTTCAAAACTTCTTGATTTGCCAAACCATGTAAAGGACCAGCTAAACCATTCATTCCTGAAGCAAAAGCTAAATAAGGATCACTTAATGCCGAGCCAACTAAATGAGTAGTATGTGCTGAAACGTTTCCACCTTCATGATCAGTATGAATTGTTAAATACAAACGCATTAATTCTTTAAACTCTTGAGAATCATAACCCATCATGTGCGCAAAATTGGCACTCCAATCAAGCTTTGCGTTAGGCTCAATGTTAACTCCATTTCTGTATTTTCTTCTATAAATATAAGCTGCAACTCTTGGCAAACGTGCGATCAAATTCATTGCATCTTCATACACGTAATCCCAATAATCTTTTTTGCTAATACCTTCTGAATAGGCTCTTGCAAATTCAGATTCAGTTTGCATAGCCATTATACCAGTAACAAATTGAGTCATTGGATGAGCTGTTACAGGCAATGAATCAATTGTATCGAAAACATGACGAGGAACATGACTTCTTCTTGCCCACTCATTTGAAATACTATTTACATCATCCTCAGAAGGTAATTCACCAACTAGCATCAAATAAAATAGTCCTTCCGGTAATGGTTGATCTGAATTTTTGGCTTTAGGTAACTTTTCGCAAAGTTCAGGAATAGAAAACCCTCTAAATCTAATGCCTTCATTGGCATCCAATTTTGAAGTTTCTGTAACCATTCCAATCATACCGCGCATACCTTGATAAACCTGCGCTACGGTATATTGTCCTAAAACAAAATCTCCGTTGTTTTTAATAATTTCTTTTATCTCTTTGGCCATTGGTTCGGCCACTTCCATGAATTTGGTCTTTAAACGATCCATTTTAACTTTATTAAATGGTTATATATTGTAATTTTTATCTTATAAATTTAAATCCTTTTCCAAGATATTGAGCTTGTTTTCCAAGTTGTTCCTCAATTCTTAGCAATTGATTGTATTTGGCAATTCTATCAGTTCTTGAAGCAGAACCTGTTTTAATTTGACCTGTTGATAATGCTACAGCCAAATCAGCAATTGTAACATCTTCCGTTTCGCCCGATCTATGACTCATAACTGAGGTGTATGAATTCATTTGAGCCATTTGAACTGCATTTACTGTTTCAGTCAACGAACCTATTTGGTTTACTTTAACTAAAATTGAATTAGCAATTCCTTGATCAATTCCACTTTTTAATCTAGTTGTATTGGTAACAAACAAATCGTCACCTACCAATTGAACTTTATCTCCTATGGCTTGAGTCAATTGTTTCCATCCACTCCAATCATCTTCTGCCAAACCATCTTCAATGGAAACGATAGGATATTTTGAACATAAATTTTTCCAAAAATCAACCATTTGTGAAGATGTTAATTTTTCTCCACTTGATTTCTTAAAGTGATACATTTTTTCATCAGCATTGTAAAATTCTGATGATGCAGCATCTAAAGCAATAAAAATATCTTGACCTGGCTTATATCCTGCTGATTCTATTGCTTTCAAAACAACCTCAATTGCTTCTTGGTTTGAACCTAAATTTGGAGCAAAACCACCTTCATCACCAACATTAGTAGATAAACCTTTCGATTTTAAAACTGATTTTAAGTGATGGAAAATTTCAGTACCCATTCTTAATCCTTCGCTAAATGAGTTTGCACCCACCGGCATAATCATAAATTCCTGAATATCAATAGAATTATCAGCATGAGATCCTCCATTAATAATATTCATCATTGGAATTGGTAATAAAGAGGCATTTGTGCCACCTACATATCTATAAAGTGGTTGACCAATTTCATCTGCAGCAGCTTTGGCGGCCGCCATTGATACAGCTAAAATCGCGTTAGCACCAAGTTTAGATTTATTGTCGGTACCATCAAGATTTTTTAGAATGCTATCTATTTCTATTTGATCGAAAACATAGGTTCCATGAAGCGCGTCATTTATTATAGTATTAACATTATTTACAGCTTTCAAAACACCTTTTCCCAAATATAGACTTTTATCGCCATCTCTCAGTTCTACAGCTTCATGAATTCCAGTAGAAGCTCCAGAAGGAACAGCAGCTCTGCCAATTGCACCTTCATCAGTTACAACTTCTGCCTCTACAGTAGGGTTGCCTCGTGAATCTAATATTTGACGGGCATAAACGGTGGTGATAAATCCCATAATTGAATAATGTAAACGTTTAACTAATATTTATTGTTTAATATCGCTCAAATTTAATGGCTTTATTTAGATATTATGATGATTTTTTATCATTTTAATAAAATCATCAAAAAGATATCTTGAATCATGAGGTCCAGGTGAAGACTCTGGATGATACTGGACTGAAAATGCTGGTTGATTTTTCAGTTTTAGTCCAGCCACAGTTCCATCATTTAAATGAACGTGTGTCATTTCTGCCAATTCACTTTTCTCTAATACTTCTAATTGTACAGCAAAACCATGGTTTTGAGAAGTAACTTCATCTAATCCAGTAACCAAATTTTTTATAGGATGATTAATTCCTCTATGTCCATTGTGCATTTTATAAGTCCCAATGCCAATAGCTTCTGCTAATAATTGATGACCCAAACATATGCCAAATAAAGGTATTTCTAAATTTAATATTTCTTTCACCAAATTAACCGTATCTGGCATTGCAGCTGGATCACCAGGTCCATTGGATATAAAATAACCATGTGGATTCCATTTTTGCATTTCAGAAATTTCCGTTTCCATTGGAAAAACTTTAACATAACAATCTCTTTCTGCAAAGCATCTAAGAATATTCTCTTTTATTCCAAAATCAAGAGCAGCAATTCTAAAACTTGCATCTGGATTTCCATAGAAGTAAGATTCAGTAGTACTAACTTTTGAAGATAATTCTAATCCTTTCATAGAAGGAACATTCGAAAGTTTTGACTTTAAAATTTCAATATTAAATTCTTCAGATGAAATAATACAATTCATTGCACCTCTATTTCGAATGTATTTAACCAACGAACGTGTATCAATATTGGAAATACCAACTATCTTATTTTCTTCTAAATAATTTTGTAATGAATCAGTGGCGAGTTTCCTCGAAAAATTTTGGGAGAAATTTTTAACAACTAGTCCTGCAATTTTTACGTTTTCTGATTCGATATCAATTTTGTTGATACCATAATTTCCAATATGAGTATTGGTCATCGTTACAACTTGTCCGTAATAGGAAGGATCGGTAAAAATCTCTTGATAACCTGACATGCCTGTATTAAAGCATATCTCTCCAGTAGTGGTTCCTTTAAAACCGATGGCATTTCCAAAAAATGTTTTACCATCTTCTAAAATCAAAATTGCCGGCTGTGGCTGAATATATTTACTCATGGTGCGAAATTCAAAAAAAAAGGATAGGTTAAAAAACCTATCCCTCAAAATTTATTAAAACTTATAAAGATTATTCACCTTTAGTTTCTTCAACATTTTCTACTGGAGTTGATTCAGCTTTTGGAGCTGCATCAGCTTTTTTTCTTGTTCCTCTTCTAGTTGATTTAGTTTTAACTTTTTTATCTTTCAATAATAAGTCATTAAAATCCACTAATTCTATCATTGCTAATTCAGCATTATCACCAAGACGATTACCCAATTTTATAATCCTAGTGTAACCACCTGGACGATCCATAATTTTTGGAGAAATTTCTCTGAATAATTCAGTAACTGCAACTTTATTTCCTAAATAACTAAATACGATCCTTCTTGAATGAGTTGAATCTGTTTTAGATTTAGTTAAAAGAGGTTCTACATAAACTCTTAAAGCTTTTGCTTTAGCAAGTGTAGTATTTATTCTCTTATGCATGATAAGAGAGCTGGCAAGGTTGGAAAGCAAAGCTCTTCTGTGACCTAATTTACGCCCTAAATGATTATCGACTTTACCGTGTCTCATTTTTAATTAATTCTTTGCAGAGATATTAGTCTCTATCTAATTTATATTTCGCAACATTCATCCCAAATGAAAGACCCTTTGAAATTACTAAGTCCTCCAATTCTGTCAATGATTTTTTTCCAAAGTTTCTAAATTTCAATAAATCATTTTTATTGAAAGAAACTAGTTCTCCTAAAGTTTCAACGTCAGCTGATTTCAAACAATTTAAAGCTCTAACAGATAAATCCATATCTGCCAATTTAGTTTTTAAAAGTTGACGCATGTGTAAAGAAGCTTCATCAAATTCTTCAGCTTCTACTTTTTCCTCTACATCTAAAGTGATCTTTTCATCAGAGAACAGCATAAAATGTTGAATCAAAATTTTAGCAGCTTCTTTTAAAGCATCTTTAGGATGTATTGAACCATCAGTTGTGATTTCTAAAACCAATTTTTCATAATCAGTCTTTTGCTCAACTCTGTAATTTTCTACAAAAAACTTAACGTTTTTGATTGGAGTAAAAACAGAATCAATTGCAATCAATCCCATGGAAGCATTATCTGGCTTATTTTCCTCACTAGGAACATAACCTCTACCTTTATTGATGGTAACTTCCATGTTAATTTTGGTAGTAGGTTCTAAATGACAAATTACCAAATCAGGATTCAATACTTGAAAACCAGAAATAAATTTACCAATATCACCTGCTGTAAGAGTATCTTTACCAGTAAAGGTAACGTTAACTCTTTCAAAATCATGATTCTCAATTTGTTTCTTGAATCGAACTTGTTTTAAATTAAGAACGATATCAGTTACATCTTCTATAACACCTTTTATAGTAGAAAATTCATGATCTACACCTTCAATTTTTATTGTGGTGATAGCAAAACCTTCAAGAGATGATAATAAAATTCTCCTTAAAGCATTACCAATTGTGATTCCATAACCAGGTTCAAGAGGTCTGAATTCAAATTGACCTTCGAAATCGGTCGATTGAATCATGATTACTTTATCTGGTCTTTGAAAGTTTAAAATTGCCATATAATAATATTATATTTTATTATTTAGAATACAATTCCACGATAAGTTGTTCCTTAATTTTTTCAGGAATCATATCTCTTTGTGGATTTGCTAAAATTTTACCTGATAATGTAGCTTGATTCCAATCTAACCATGCAGATTTATTTGGATTTTGAGCTAATGAGTTTGAAATAGATTCTAATGTTTTAGACTTCTCTCTAACTGCGATAACATCACCTTCTTTAACTGTAAAAGATGGAATATTAACAACCTCACCATTAACTGTTATATGTTTGTGAGAAACCAATTGACGAGCACCAGCTCTAGACGGAGATATTCCTAAACGAAATACTACATTGTCTAATCTTAATTCTAATAAAGTCAATAAGTTTTCACCTGTAATACCTTTCATTCTGTTTGCTCTTTCAAATGTCTTAGCAAACTGTCTTTCCAAAACACCATATGTGTATTTTGCTTTTTGCTTTTCCATTAACTGGATAGCATATTCAGAAAGCTTAGCTCTCTTCTTAGAAGTACCGTGTTGTCCAGGAGGGTAATTCTTTTTTTCTAATACTTTATCAAATCCAAAGATTGGTTCACGAAATTTTCTTGCAATCTTCGATTTTGGACCTCTATATCTTGCCATTTCTTAAAATTATTATTTTTTTATACTCTTCTTCTTTTAGGAGGACGACAGCCATTGTGTGGTATTGGAGTTACATCAACAATTTCAATAATTTCCAAACCCTCAGTACTTAAAGTTCTAATTGCAGATTCTCTTCCTGCTCCTGGCCCTTTTACAAATACTTTAACCTTTCTTAATCCTAGTTCAAAAGCCGCTTTACCACAATCACTTGCAGCCATTTGAGCCGCATAAGGAGTATTTTTCTTAGAACCTCTGAATCCCATTTTACCGGCAGAAGCCCAAGTAATTACCTGACCTTGATTGTTTGTCAATGATATAATAATGTTATTGAAAGTAGCATTAACATGAGCTTGACCTACAGCTTCAATTTTAACAACTTTTTTTCTTACGGTTTTTGCTGAACCGCCTTTTGTTCCTTTAGCCATTACTTATGATTATTTAGTAACTTTTTTCTTGTTAGCCACCGTTTTTCTCTTACCTTTTCTGGTTCTAGCGTTGGTTTTGGTAGATTGACCTCTTACAGGTAATCCAATTCTATGACGAACTCCTCTGTAACATCCAATGTCCATCAAACGTTTAATGTTTAATTGAACTTCTGATCTTAAAGCACCTTCAACTTTAAAAGCTTCAGAAATAACATTTCTGATTGCTGTTAACTGATCATCATTCCACTCTGATACTTTAGTATCAAAACTAACTCCAGCTTTATTTAAAATTTTATGTGCTGAAGGTTTACCTATTCCATAAATATAAGTTAAGGCAATCTCACCTCTCTTATTTTTAGGTAAATCAATTCCTGCTATTCTAGCCATTTTCTAATAATTATATTATCCTTGACGTTGTTTGTACTTAGGGTTCTTTTTATTAATGATGTAAAGACGACCCTTACGTCTTACAATTTTGCAATCTTCGCTTCTTTTTTTAATGGATGCTCTTACTTTCATCGCTTCTATTATTTATACCTGTAAGTTATTCTTCCTTTTGTCAAATCATAAGGAGAAATTTCTACTTTAACCTTATCGCCTGGCAAAATTTTTATATAATTCATTCTCATCTTTCCAGAAATATGAGCAGTAATTATATGCCCATTTTCTAATTCTACTCTAAACATTGCATTAGACAAAGCTTCTGCAATTATACCATCTTGTTCAATTAATCCTTGTTTCGACATAAATTAACTAGCCATACTTAAATTAGAACGTCCTTTAATTCTGCCTGATTTCATTAAACCATCATAGTGTCTCATCAACAAATGACTCTCAATTTGTTGCAATGTGTCCAATACAACACCAACAAGAATAAGTAAAGATGTTCCACCAAAAAATTGAGCAAATTTATTATTCACACCAAATATCATTGCAAATGCTGGTAATATTGCTACTAAAGCTAAAAATAATGAACCAGGTAAAGTGATTCTTGACATGATAGAATCTAAATACTCAGATGTTTTTTTACCGGGTTTCACACCAGGTATAAACCCTCCATTTCTTTTCAAATCATCTGCCATCTGATTCGGATTAATAGCTACTGCTGTGTAAAAATAGGTAAACACAACTATTAACAAAGCAAAAGTAAAATTATACCAAAAACCAGTAAAATCTGCAAAAGCGGCCATTACACCAGTAAGGGTTTCAGAGTTAGCATAACTAACGATAGTCAATGGAACAAACATTATAGCTTGAGCAAAAATAATTGGCATTACACCTGCGGCATTGACTTTAAGAGGAATATATTGACGGTTTCCACCATATTGACGATTGCCCACAATCTTTTTTGCAAATTGAACAGGAATTCTTCTAGTTCCTTGCACTAATAAAATTGTAAGAATAACTACCAACAATAAGAATACCATCTCAACTAAAAATATTACTAAACCACCGCCTTGATCTTCAAGCCTTGAAATAAACTCAGCAGCGAAAGCAAATGGAAGATCGGCAATAATACCTATCATTATAATTAGTGAAGTTCCATTACCCAATCCTTTATCAGTAATTCTCTCACCCAACCACATAACGAACATGGTACCTGCAATTAAAATTATTGTTGAAGATATAAAGAAAAAAGATCCGGGATTATCAATCGCGTTAGAAGGTACCTGAGAAGCTAAATAGCCTGGTGCCTGAGCTGCAGTAATAAGTATCGTTAACAGTCTTGTATATTGACTTATTTTATTACGTCCGCTTTCGCCCTCTTTTTGTAATCGTTGAAAGAATGGTATTGCCATTCCTAGTAACTGTATTACAATAGATGCCGAGATGTAAGGCATTATTCCTAATGCGAAAATAGAAGCTCTTGAAAATGCCCCACCTGAAAATAAATTGATAATTCCTGCTATTCCCGAAGAATCATTATTTGCTTGTTGTAAAGCATCAGAATCAATTCCAGGTAAAACAACATATGAACCTAATCTATAAATTAAGATAAGAACGAGGGTGTTAATAATTCTCACCCTCAAATCTTCAATGCTGATAATATTCCTTATGGTTTCTATGAACTTTTTCATTCAATTAGATAGTTTCAGCGCTTCCGCCTAATTTTTCAATAATATCTTTAGCTGTTTTTGAAAAAGCATGCGCTTTTACGGTAACCTTTGATTTTAATTCACCTCTTCCAAGGATTTTAACCAATTCATTTTTTGAAGCCAATCCATGATTTACAAATGTTTCAAATGTAAAATCCGTAATGTTTTTGGTTTCAACCAAATTTTGAATTACATCAACATTAATGGAAGCATATTCAACTCTGTTAATATTTTTGAAACCAAATTTTGGAATTCTTCTTTGAAGTGGCATTTGTCCTCCTTCAAAACCAAATTTTTTGCTGTAACCAGAGCGCGATTTTGCACCCTTGTGACCTCTAGTAGAAGTACCACCATGACCAGAACCAGTTCCACGACCAATTCTTTTCTCTTTTTTGATAGATCCTTCTGCAGGTTTAAGACTATTTAAATTCATGATAATGAATAATTAATTATTTTACTTCTTCAATTACTACTAAGTGTTTAACTTTTTCAACCATTCCCATAATTTGAGGAGTAGCTTCATGTTCAACAACTTGATTAAGTTTTTTTATACCTAATGCAGCAATTGTATCTTTTTGTCTTTTCGGCCTGTCGATGGCGCTCTTTACTTGTTTAATTTTAACCTTAGACATGGCTTATATTTTATCCGTTAAATATTTTCTCTAGAGGAAGATTTCTCTCTGATGCTACAGTATAAGCATCACGAAGATTCATTAATGCATCAATTGTTGCCTTCACAACATTGTGAGGATTTGAAGAACCTTTTGATTTTGCTAATACATCAGTTACACCTACTGTTTCTAATACTGCGCGCATTGCACCACCGGCTATAACCCCAGTTCCATGTGCAGCTGGCTTTAAAAACACACGAGCTCCGCCAAATCTACCTAATTGCTCATGAGGAACAGTACCGTTAACAATAGGAACTTTAATCAAATTCTTCTTTGCATCTTCAATACCTTTTGAAATGGCATCAGTTACTTCCATTGATTTTCCTAATCCGTGGCCAACAACTCCATTTTCGTTTCCTACAACAACTATAGCTGAAAAGCTAAATGTTCTACCACCTTTGGTTACTTTTGTAACTCTGTTGATTGCTACAAGCTTATCTTTTAATTCGATTTCGCTTGATTTTACTCTTTTTACAATTCCTACTGACATAATGATTAGAAATTTAGACCTGCTTCTCTGGCAGACTCAGCTAATGATTTAATTCTACCGTGATAAAGAAAACCGTTTCTATCGAAAACTACTTTACTTATTCCAGCCTTAACAGCTCTTTCAGCAATAAGTTTTCCAACCATTTTGGCTTGCTCTATTTTATTACCTTTTTCCTTTACAAATTCTTTATCAAGTGAAGATGCTGAAACAATAGTTGTTCCGTTTATATCGTCTATAATTTGAACACTGATTTCTTTATTACTTCTTGACACACTCATTCTAGGACGTTCTGAAGATGAAACGAGACTATTTTTTACCCTCATTTTAATCTTACTTCTTCTAATAACTTTTGCGCTAGTTGACATGACTCAATTATTTTTTACCTTTTGAAGCTGATTTACCAGCTTTTCTTCTTAATACTTCATTACTAAATTTGATACCTTTTCCATTGTATGGTTCAGGTGTTCTGAATGATCTAATTTTGGCAGCAACTAAACCAATTAACTGTTTGTCAGGAGATTCCAAAGTAACAGTTGGATTTTTTCCTTTTAGTGTTTCAGTGCTAACTTTTACCTCCGAAGGAATTTCGAATAAAATGTTATGAGAATAACCTAAGGTAAGTTCTAAGTTTTGTCCATTACTTGATGCTTTATAACCAACACCAACTAATTCCTGTTGAACTTTAAATCCTGTGGTAACGCCTAAGATCATGTTGTTAATTAAAGATCTGTATAAACCATGCTTAGATTTGTGATCTTTTGCTTCACTGTTTCTTTCGATGATTAAAAAACCATTCTCAGATTTAATTGTAATAGCATCAGCGTCAAAGTTCTGATTAAGCTGACCTAATTTACCTTTAACAGAAATATTTCCGTTTTTAATATTTACTTCAACACCTGTTGGAATTGCTATGGGGAGTTTTCCTATCCTTGACATTTCTTCTTAATTTTATTGAACGTAACAAATAACTTCACCACCAACATTTTCCTTTTTGGCTTGTTTGTCAGTCATAACACCTTTAGGGGTTGAAATGATTGCAATACCCAAACCATTTAAAACTCTAGGCATCTCTTTGCTACTTGTATATCTTCTCAAACCTGGTGAAGATATTCTTTTTAATGCCTTAATAGGTGATTGCTTGGTAACTGGATGATATTTCAAAGCAATTTTTATAATACCTTGTTTATCATCAGTTTCAAACTTATAATCAAGAATAAAACCTTGTTCTTGGAGAATTCTTGTTATTTCTTTTTTAAGATTAGAGCCTGGAATCTCAACGATTCTATGACCTGCTTTAATAGCATTTCTTAATCTTGTTAAATAATCTGCAATAGGATCGCTATACATTTGTCTTTATCCTTTAATTTATTACCAACTAGCTTTAGTTACACCCGGAATTAATCCGAATAAAGCCATATCTCTGAATTTATTACGGCAAAGACCAAATTGTCTCATATATCCTCTTGGTCTTCCAGTTAATTTGCATCTGTTTCTCATTCTTACAGGTGAAGAATTTTTTGGTAGAAGTTGTAATGCTTCCCAATCTCCAGCTGCTTTTAATGCTGCTCTTTTTTCTGCATACTTAGCAACCAGATTTGCACGCTTTACTTCTCTGGCCTTCATTGACTCTTTTGCCATTTCTTTGCTTCTTTTAATTAACCAATTATTTCTTAACTCTGAATGGTAAACCTATTTCTTTTAATAAGGCATAGGCTTCATTATCTGTATTGGCTGATGTTACAAAAGTAATATCCATACCAAGTATTCTACTTACTTTATCAATATCAATTTCAGGGAAGATAATTTGTTCAGTTACACCCATTGTATAATTTCCTTTACCATCAAAACCTTTTGGATTGATACCTTTGAAATCACGTATACGTGGAAGAGCAACTGAAATGAATCTATCAAGAAATTCATACATTTTTTCACCGCGAAGTGTTACTCTAACTCCAACAGGAACACCTTTTCTTAACTTAAAGTTAGAAATGTCTTTTTTGGATTTAGTCGCAACAGCTTTTTGACCGCTTATTGTAGTCATCTCAACAATTGATGAGTCAATAATTTTCTTATCTGACACAGCAATACCCAAACCTTGATTTAAACAAATCTTTTCTAATTTAGGCACTTGCATAATTGAAGTGTAATTAAATTCCTTAACTAAGTTAGGAATTACTTCGTTCTTATATTTGGTTTTTAGCCTAGGAATGTAGCTCATTATTTAATAACCTCCCCAGAATTTTTAGCGTATCTAACAATTTTATCTCCTTCCAATTTTCTTCCAATTTTAGTCGTTTTGCCACCATTAAGGAACATTACATTTGAAATGTGAATTGGAGCTTCTTTTTTTACAATTCCTCCTTGAGGATTTTTAGCATTTGGCTTTACGTGCTTAGAAATAATGTTAACACCTTCAACAATTACTCTAGCATCTTTAGCGATAACTTCTATCACTTTGCCCTCTTTTCCTTTATCCTCACCTGTAATAACACGAACAGTGTCATTTTTTTTGATCTTAAGTTTCATATACTTAATTTATAATACCTCTGGGGCAAGTGAAACAATTTTCATGAATTGCTTTTCTCTTAATTCACGAGCAACAGGACCAAAAATCCTTGTACCTCTCATTTCATCAGCTGCATTTAACAACACCACAGCGTTGTCATCAAATCTGATATATGAACCATCAGCCCTTCTAACTTCTTTTCTAACTCTAACAACAACTGCCTTTGACACTTGTCCTTTTTTCACATTTCCTGACGAAATTGCATCTTTTACTGTAACAACTACTTTGTCACCTATAGAAGCATATCTTCTTTTGGTACCACCTAATACTCTAATAATAAGTACTTCTTTGGCACCGCTGTTGTCAGCTACTTTGAGTCTACTCTCCTGTTGAACCATTTCTTACAATTATTTTACTTTTTCAATAATTTCAACGAGTCTCCATCTTTTCAATTTGCTCAGCGGACGAGTTTCCATGATTGATACTGTATCACCAATCTGGCATTCATTTTTCTCGTCATGTGCAACAAATTTAGAGGTCATCTTTACGAATTTTCCATAAATCGGGTGTTTCACTCTTCTTTCTACGGCCACAACAATGGTTTTATCCATCTTGTTACTCTTAACAATCCCGATTCTTTCTTTCCGTAGATTTCTCTTTTCTGTTGTTTGGTTATTTTCCATGATGAACTAGGAACTATTTCTGTTTTCTTTTATTTAATTCTGTCGATACTTTAGCGACAGTTCTTCTTGTAGCTCTAATTTGCAAAGGATTTTCAATTGGAGAAACAGCATGATTTAGTTTCAACTTATTTAATTTTCCTTTGTTTTCAATTAGCAAATCTTTTAGATCGCTATCTGATAAACCCTTTATGTCAGAGTATTTCATCTTATATTAGTTTTTAACGTAATCTCTTCTTGTAACAAACTTTGTAACCACCGGTAATTTTTGAGATCCAAGTCTTAAAGCTTCTCTTGCTATTTCTTCAGACACTCCATCAATTTCGAATAGAATTCTACCAGGCTTAACAACTGCTACCCACAACTCAGGATTACCTTTACCTTTACCCATCCTAACCTCAAGAGGTTTTTTGGTTACTGACTTATCAGGGAAAACTCTAATCCATAATTGACCTTCTCTTTTCATAAATCGGGTAATCGCAATACGAGCAGCTTCCAATTGGCGACTTGTCATCCAAACCTCTTCTAATGATTTGATTCCAAAGGTACCCTGTGAAACTACAGCTCCTCTTTGGGCATTACCTTTCATCATGCCCTTCTGCGTCTTCCTGTATTTTGTCTTTTTAGGCTGTAACATTATTCCTTAACGTTAGATTTATTTACTTTTATTTTTTGATGGCTTAAAGTTTGTTTTAGGCGCTTGTTTTTTCTCAACGCTTTTTTGTTTTGCTCCACCTACATTAGGAGAAAGATCTCTCTTTCCATAAACTTCACCTTTGCAAATCCAAACTTTTATTCCAATTCTACCATAAGTTGTATGAGCCTCTGCAATTGCATAATCAATATCAGCTCTCAATGTATGTAATGGCGTTCTTCCTTCTTTGAAATGTTCGGTACGAGCCATTTCAGCACCGCCTAATCTACCAGCGCAAGAAACTTTGATACCTTCGGCACCCATTCTCATGCAAGCAGCTAAAGCCATTTTTGAAGCTCTTTTGTGAGAAATTCTACCTTCCATCTGACGAGCAATACCATCGGCTACCAAACGAGCATCGATTTCTGGTCTTTTTATCTCAAAAATGTTAATTTGAACCTCTTTTTTAGTGATTTTCTTTAACTCTTCTTTTAATTTATCAACCTCTTTACCACCTTTTCCAATAATAATTCCCGGACGAGCAGTATTTATAGTAACAGTGATTAACTTGAGAGTTCTTTCAATTACAATTTTTGAAATACTTCCTTTAGCTAAACGAGCCGTTAAATAAGTTCTGATTTTATCGTCTTCAACAATTTTATCAGCATAATTTTTTCCACCATACCAGTTAGAATCCCAACCTTTGATGATACCAAGTCTTATACCTATTGGGTTTACTTTTTGTCCCATTTCAATCTAATTATTATAGTTATTCAGCTGATTTTTTATCCAAAATTAACGTCACGTGATTCGAACGCTTTCTAATTCTATAACCTCTACCTTGTGGGGCTGGTCTAAGTCTTTTCATCATTCTTCCACCATCAACAGAAATCGATTTAATAAATAATGCACTGTCTTCAGCTTTTTCACCTGACTTTGCTTCAAAATTATTTACGGCAGATAATAAAAGTTTTTGAACTCTGATTGCTGCTTCTTTAGGTGTAAATTGAAGAAGGTTTAATGCTTTGTTTACATCCATTCCTCTAACCAAATCAGCAACTAGTCTCATTTTTCTAGGAGAAGTTGGACAGTTATTAAGCTTAGCATAATAAAGTGTCTTCTTATTTTCTTTAATGGCCTCGGCCATTTTAGCTTTTCTTGAACCCATCTTTCTTACTTATTACCTTTATCTTTTCTGTTACCTGCGTGACCTCTGAAATTTCTGGTTGGTGAAAATTCACCTAATTTATGACCTACCATATTTTCAGTTACATAAACAGGAATAAATTTATTTCCATTGTGAACCGCGAAAGTTTGACCAACAAAATCAGGAGTAATCATTGATCTTCTAGACCAAGTCTTAATCGCTACTTTCTTACCTGTATCAATCATTTTGTTGACTTTGGCATTTAGCTTAACATCAACGTAAGGACCTTTTTTTAATGACCTACTCATAACTATTTTTTCCTTCTTTCGATTATGAATTTATTGTTAGGATTTTTGTTCGCTCTAGTTTTTAAACCTTTCGATTTTAATCCTTTTCTTGATCTTGGATGACCTCCTGAGGCTCTACCTTCACCACCACCCATAGGATGATCAACAGGGTTCATAGCTACACCACGAACTCTTGGACGTCTTCCTAACCATCTGCTTCTACCTGCTTTACCGCTGATTTCCAAATTGTGATCAGGATTTGAAACAGAACCTATCGTAGCTAAACAAGTTACTAATATCATTCTAGTTTCAGAAGAAGGTAATTTAATAGTTGCATATTTACCATCTCTAGCAGCTAATTGAGCAGAAGCGCCAGCACTTCTTACAATTTTAGCACCTTGGCCAGGTCTTAATTCAATATTGTGAATTATAGAACCTAAAGGTATTTCACTTAGAGGTAATGTATTACCAATCTCAGGTGCTGATCCAGTTCCAGATTGAACCTTTTGACCAACTTTTAATCCCATTGGGGCAATAATATATCTTTTTTCACCATCAGCATAAAATACTAATGCGATACGAGCACTTCTATTTGGATCGTATTCAATTGTTTTAACTATTCCCGGCACTCCGAACTTATCTCTTTTGAAATCGATTAATCGAAGCATCTTTTTATGACCACCACCCAAGTAGCGCATAGTCATTTTACCGGTATTGTTACGACCACCTGACTTCTTTATTGGAAACAATAAAGATTTTTCAGGAGTACTTGAGGTAATTTCTTCGAAGCTGTTTGCAACTTTGAATCTAGTACCTGGAGTTAGGGGTCTTAATTTTCTTAGTGCCATTGTAATTAAATGTTACTGAAAAAGTCAATTGCTTCACCGCTGTTTAGGGTAACAATAGCCTTTTTAAAGTGATTTGTTCTACCTTGCTGTAAACCTTTTTTAGTTTGTCTAACTTTTTGTTTTCCCATGTAAATCATGGTATTAACTTCCTGAACAGACACACCATATTGAAGTTCAATAGCCTTCTTTATCTCTATTTTGTTAGCCATACGATTAACAACAAACCCATAACGATTGAACTTATCAGTCTGAGCTGTCATTTTTTCTGTAATAAGCGGCTTTATAATCACTTCCATCTTAATTATTCAATAGATTTTCTTCAATTTGCTTAACTGAGCTTTCAGAAATAACTAGATATTTCGAGTTTAAAATATCATAAGTGTTTAAATCTGAGGCTTTTAACACATTTGAACCCCTTAAATTTCGGGAGGACAAATATACATTTTTATTTAATTCAGAAAACACCATAAGAGATTTTTTCTCAGATATTTTCAGATTTTTCAAAATATCGATAAACTGCTTTGTTTTAGGGCTATCAAAAGAAAAGTCTTCAAGTACAATAATGCCATTTTCCTTCGCTTTGTATGAAAGAGCAGACATTCTTGCTAGCTTCTTAACCTTCTTATTAAGTTTGAAACCATAATCTCTTGGCTGGGGACCGAAAATGGTTCCACCACCTCTAAATAAAGGGTTCTTTATACTACCCTTACGAGAGCCACCAGTTCCTTTTTGTTTGTGTAATTTTCTAGTAGAACCTGAAATTTCATTTCTTTCTTTAGACTTGCTAGTTCCTTGACGCTTATTAGCTAAATTCTGTTTTACGTCTAAATAAATAGCATGGTCATTAGGCTCTATACTAAAGATTTGATCTGAAAGAGAAACTTTTTTACCAGTGTTCTCACCTTTTATGTTTAATACAACTAATTCCATTTTACTTTTCAATTAATACATAAGAACCATTAGCTCCAGGAACTGCTCCTTTAAGAAGGATTAAATTCTTCTCAGCCAAAATTTTAACAACTGTGATATTTTGAACTTTCACTCTAGTTCCACCTAATCTACCGGCCATTCTGATACCTTTAAAAACTCTAGAAGGCCAAGATGAAGCACCCAATGAACCTGGTGCACGCATTCTGTTGTGCTGACCGTGAGTTCTCATACCTACACCGCTAAAATTGTGTCTTTTTACAACACCTTGAAATCCTTTACCTTTTGAGGTTCCTATTACGTCAACAAATTCACCTTCGTTAAACTCATCTACCGTAACTACATCACCTAAATTTAAATTTCTTTCAAATTGAAATTCTACGACTTTTCTCTTAGGAGAAACGCCTGATTTCTCGAAATGACCTTTCAAAGCAGCGGTGGTATGCTTTTCTTTTTTATCATCAAAACCAAGTTGTACTGAAGCATATCCATCTTTTTCAAGAGATTTCACTTGAGTCACAACACAAGGTCCTGCTTCAACAACTGTAACAGCAACATTCTTACCATTACTGTCGAAGATACTGGTCATTCCAACTTTTTTACCAATTATTCCTGACATATAACCACTTTATATAATTAAACTTTTATTTCAACTTCAACACCACTTGGGAGCTCTAACTTCATAAGAGCATCGATTGTTTTAGATGTTGAACTGTAGATATCTAATAATCTTTTATAAGAACAAAGTTGAAATTGTTCTCTTGCCTTTTTGTTTACGTGTGGCGAACGCAAAACAGTATAAATTTTCTTGTGAGTAGGTAATGGAATAGGACCACTAACAACTGCTCCTGATAATTTTACAGTTTTTACGATTTTTTCAGCTGATTTATCAACTAAATTATGATCGTAAGATTTTAATTTGATTCTGATTTTCTGGCTCATAATATTATTAAAGAACGAATTTTAAACGTTAGCGGTTTTACCTTTTACTTTAGCAATAACTTCATCTGATACATTTCTAGGCGCTTCTGCATAATGAGAAAATTCCATTGTTGATGTTGCACGACCAGAAGTTAAGGTTCTTAATGACGTTACATAACCAAACATTTCAGATAATGGAACTTTAGCTTTTACAACTTGCATTGAATTTCTAGAATCCATTCCTTCAATTTGACCTCTTCTCTTATTTAAGTCACCAACAACATCACCCATATTTGCTTCAGGCATTAGAACTTCAATTTTCATAATTGGCTCTAATAATACTGGTTTTGCTTTTGCAGCAGCTTCTTTGTAAGCAATTCTAGCACACATCTCAAATGAGAAAGCATCTGAATCCACTGGATGGAATGAACCATCATAAACGCGTATTTTCATACTGTCAAGTGGATATCCTGCTAAAACACCATTCACCATAGCAGCTTTAAATCCTTTTTCAATTGATGGAATAAATTCTCTAGGAATTGAACCACCGACAACTTCATTCACAAATTGCAATCCTGTTTGACCTTCGTCAACTGGTCCTATTTCAAACATGATATCAGCAAACTTACCTCTACCACCTGTTTGTTTTTTGTAAACTTCTTTGTGTTGTATTTTTTGTGTTATTGCCTCTTTATAAGCAACTTGAGGTGCACCTTGATTACACTCTACTTTAAATTCTCTTCTTAAACGATCAACAATAATTTCCAAGTGCAACTCACCCATTCCAGAAATTACGGTTTGACCTGTATCTTCATCTGTGTGAACTTTGAAAGTTGGATCTTCTTCAGCTAATTTGGCTAATGACATACCTAACTTATCAACATCACTTTGAGTTTTTGGCTCAATAGCTAAACCGATAACCGGTTCAGGAAAATTCATTGACTCAAGGATGATTGGATTTTTTTCATCACATAGTGTATCGCCAGTTTTAATATCTTTAAAACCTACAGCAGAAGCAATGTCTCCAGCACCTAATCTTTCAATTGGGTTTTGCTTGTTAGCATGCATTTGGAATAAACGAGAGATACGCTCTTTATTTCCGCTTCTTGTATTTAAAACGTAAGAACCTGCTTCAAGAACGCCTGAATAAGCTCTCATGAAAGCCAAACGTCCAACAAAAGGATCGGTTGCGATTTTAAAAGCTAATGCAGCAAATGGTTCTTTATAGTCTGGTTTACGCTGAATTTCTTCACCAGTGTCAGGATGAATACCTGTTAAACTTTCTTTATCCATTGGGCTAGGAAGTAATTCCATTACCAAGTCAAGCATAGTTTGAACACCTTTATTTTTAAATGATGAACCACAAACCATAGGAACGATTTTCATATCGATACATGCTTTGCGAAGTGCATCAAGAATTTCTCTTTCTGAAATTGAAGAAGGATCGTCAAAGAATTTCTCCATCAATTTATCATCGTATTCAGAAACTGCTTCTAGTAATTTTTCTCTCCATTCATTAGCTTCATCAATCATATCGGCTGGAATATCAACAACTTGGTAAGTCATACCTTTGTCGTGTTCATTCCAAACCATTCCTCTGAAATTAATTAAATCAACCACGCCTGTAAAATTATCCTCAGCACCAATTGGCAACTGTAAAGGGATGGCGTTGCTACCTAACATTTCACGTACTTGCTTAACAACCATTAAGAAGTCAGCACCAGAACGATCCATTTTGTTTACAAAACCAATACGAGGTACTTTATAATTGTCGGCTAATCTCCAATTTGTTTCAGATTGTGGTTCTACTCCATCAACTGATGAAAATAAAAACACCAAACCATCTAAAACTCTTAATGAGCGATTAACTTCAACAGTAAAATCAACGTGACCAGGAGTATCGATAATATTAATGTGATATTTTTCACCTTTATAATTCCAGAATACTGTAGTAGCTGCAGAAGTAATTGTAATACCTCTTTCTTGCTCCTGAACCATCCAGTCCATTGTAGCAGCACCATCGTGAACTTCACCAATTTTATGATTTACACCAGCATAGTAAAGAATACGTTCAGTAGTAGTGGTTTTTCCTGCATCAATATGAGCAGCAATACCAATATTTCTCGTGAATTTTAAATCTCTTGACATTTCTTGTTTTTAAAAATATTAGAATCTGAAGTGTGAATAAGCTTTATTTGCTTCAGCCATTCTGTGAGTGTCTTCTTTCTTTTTGTAAGCTGCACCTTCTTCTTTTGAAGCAGCGATTATCTCGCCAGCCAACTTATTTGCCATAGATTTTTCATTTCTTGATCTGGCATAATTGATCAACCACTTCATTGCTAATGATAGTTTTCTATCATTTCTAATTTCTTGTGGAATTTGAAAATTTGATCCTCCAACTCTTCTTGTTCTTACCTCAACTTGAGGGGTTACATTACTAAGTGCTTTTCTCCAAATTTCTAAACCTGATTCTTTAGTACGATCTTCTACGATTTGAACAGCATCATAGAATACTTCAAAAGCTGTACTCTTTTTACCTTCGTACATTAAGTTGTTAACAAATTTGGTAACCAAAGTTTCGTTGAACTTTGGATCAGGCAGGATGGGCCTTCTTTTAGCTTTAGTCTTCCTCATTATTTATTTCTTAATGAAAATTATTTTTTACCTTTTCCTTTTGCAGCTGGAGCAACAGCACCTGGTTTAGGTCTTTTTGCACCATACTTAGATCTTCTTTGCTTTCTTCCTTCAACACCAGAAGTATCTAATGTACCTCTAACAATATGGTATCTTACTCCCGGTAAATCTTTTACCCTTCCTCCTCTTACTAACACAATAGAGTGTTCTTGTAAATTGTGACCTTCTCCTGGAATGTAGGCAATAACTTCTATACTGTTTGTCAATCTTACTTTGGCAACTTTTCTTAAAGCCGAGTTAGGCTTTTTAGGAGTTGTAGTATAAACTCTTAAGCAAACCCCTCTTTTCTGAGGACACGAATCCAATGCTGCGGATTTGCTTCTGTTAGGAATCTCGGTCCTGCCTTTGCGTACTAATTGCTGTATTGTAGGCATATTAATTATTGATTTTTAAATACTTATGTTGTTAACCCCATATTTTTAGGGACGGCAAAGGTACAATAATTATTTAATTAACCAAGTTAGCGAAAAGATTTTATGAAAAATATTACTTTTTTTGACACTCAATTGTTGAAAGTCAATTAGGACAAGATTTTGAATGAAGATTTATTAACTACTGCAAGCGCTAAACCCATAATATTTCTTCCAATTAATGGGTTATTTATCGACTTACTTTTATTATTATTCAAATTGTAATTCCATACAAAAGCAGGGTCAAAGATTGTCAAATCTGCATTTTGACCAATATCAATTTTATTAAATGGCAGATTTAGAACTTTTCTTGGGTTGTGAGTAATCAATAATATGATTTCTTCTAATAAAAAAGAGGATGTTAATTTCTCATTTAGCATCGAAAATGTTGTTTGAATTGAGGCTATACCTGGTTTAGCGTAGTCAAATTCACACTTTTTGCCTTCAATATCTATGGGTGTATGATCAGAACATATAACATCTATGGTTCCATCCTTCAAACCTCTTTCTATTTCTTCAATATCGTTTTTAGTACGTAAAGGGGGAAAAACTTTATAATTCGAATCAAATGAAACCAGTTCGTTTTCATCAAAATACAGATTGGCTATTGCAACATCACAAGTAACTTTTACTCCTTCAGATTTTGCTTTGCGAATTAATTGAATTGATTCTTTTGTGGATACCCCAGAAATATGTATTCTGCAATTATTATAAGATGCAATACTTAAATGTTTTTTTAAGCCAATTTCTTCAGCTAATCTTGAAATAGGTTTCAAACCAAGCGAGTAGTTTAATTCGCCTTCATTCATAAGTCCGCCAGCAGACAAGAATGGATCATCAGGAAAAGTAATAATTAATGAGTTAAATGTATTAGAATATTGTAAGGCTCTCTGCAGCAATCCCGAATCCTGAACATATCTTTTATCATCAGTAAATGCCAATGCTCCGGCACAAGTCATATCATATAATTCTGACAAATCTTTTCCTTTCATTTCCTCAGAAAGTGTTCCGTATGGATGAAGTTTTATAATAAGATTTGCTGACTTATTATTTATATAATTTACTTGTGACTTTTTTGAAATATGAGGCTGTGTATTTGGCAAAAGACCAACGTTTGTAAAGCCTCCATATAGTGCAGCTTCTGAGCCAGATTCAATATCTTCTTTGTCCTCAAATCCTGGATCACAAAAATTTGCTTTGAAATCAAACCAACCAATTGAAACGTGCTGATTGAGTCGATCTAAAATAGTTGTATCGGGATCTGAAGGTATATTTTCTGAAATATTTTTGATTATTCCATTTTCAATGTATATATCTTTTATTTTTCCATTAAATGGTGAATTAGGATCAATAATTCTGATCGATTTTAATAGTAGCTTCATTTCTTGAAAAATTTAATCAATAGTATTTCAACAATAAAAAACAGCAAGCTTAATAATATGAAGCACTTCCACAGTTTAAGACCAAAATTAGCTTCCTGAATCTCTATTTTAAGTGCTGATGAATTACTCTCAAAAACTTTTATATTCATACCTTTTTGAACCAAAAGCTGAATTTCATCGTCTAAATTGCTGAATTCCAAATTTGATTCATTTCTATTAAAATTAAATGCTAATTGTTCGATTAGATTTTCAGACTTATGTAATCTATAAAATCCAGCATCAGAAATTTGCCCCACTATGTCGAGCTCTAATTGATTATTTGAGTTATAAATTCCAGGGAAAAATTCACTCTTATTATCGTTTGATGAAATTTTTAAAGTTTCATCTTTTTTTAGCTCTACTTTGTTTTTCAATCTTATAATGTCATTTCCAATTGTAAAAAAATAATCATTATTCTGTTGAGCAAAAATTAGCATTTGTGAAATGATAGGTACAAAAATAGCATGATCGGAAAAATTATTCCAATCTTTATTAAAAGGGAAATTTATGAAATAAAAATTGCCTTTGTTCAATTTAAATTGGGAAATAAAATTTTCTCCTTTATTATTTTTGAGAATCCAATCAGTAATTCCTTTTTTGGTAGATGTGACTTTATAATGTTTTGTAACTTTTGGTAAATCTAGCCTATCACTTTTTTTCTCAAAAACTCCATTTAAAATTTCATTTTCAAAATTTATTGTTTCAATTTTAGTTAATGATGAGTCAATTTCTAATAGTTGAAAATTTGAATTTCTAGCCAAAAGCTTGTTATTGCTTTCAAGATTAGCTTTAGCTGACGGAATGAAGATGATAGAACCTCCTGCATTTAAAAATTTATGTAATTCTTCAATAAATCCGCTTGTTGGATCTTCAATACCATCAATTATAATAGCATTTTGGTCATAAAAATTAGCAAAATCAAGCTTATTAATATTCATTTCAGTTAGCTTAAACGCTTGGTTTGTGCTCATTAATCCAAGAAGATGTTTATCTGTTTGTGTTTCGCTTATTGCTAAAACTTTAATGTTAGCGCTAACTGTATAAGTAAAATAAAAATCATTATCGTAAGTAACGGGCAAATCAGTTATACTTAATTTCCCATTGATAATTCCTGTATCTGAATTATTAAAATTAATGGTGATGATTTTACTTTCAAAAGCCTTCAACTGAATTGTAGATGGAGATTTTTGAATATCATTTAAAAAAAGTTTTAGGGGAAGTTCTTCAAAACTTTTGTCAGAAAAATTTACAACCCTTACAAAAAGCTCTTCGTTGCCGTTTGGCGTATGAACAGGATTTGAAAACCATACTGAATCAATAGCTACATTACTTTCAGGTGTTGCAGATAGCGGGATTATATTAATATTAGCTGATGAGTCATTATTTAATTCGGAAAAATTTGCCATATTTTTCCTAAAATCACTAATCCAATAAACGTTTTTTCTAGTAGCATTTTCAAATTCGAATAATTGACTTTGCCTATCATAAACTTCCCCAATTGATTTAAAATTAGGGCTAATTTGAACCAAATCAATTTCTTGATTAATTTGTGTTTTGTTTAGCCATCTCTGGTGTTTACCTAAAAAATCATTCGTAATAATTTGAAACTTATCTGTTTCATTGTAGGCGTTGACAATACTTCGAGCATTATTTTTAGCCTCTTCTAGCAAAATTCCTTTTTCACCAGTTCCTGAAATACTAAACGAATTATCAATATAAATTGAAATATAATTCGCTGAAGCGGAAGTCATTTGCTTATTTTCAGAAATAATAGGTTGAGCGAAAGCTAAAACCAAACAAACAATCGCAAAAATTCTAGCAAGTAAAATTAGTAAATGCTTTAATCTGGAGCGTGATTGAGTTTGTTCGGTTAACTGAAATAAGAACTTTGTATTAGGAAATTCCAAAACTTTGTATCGTCTAAAATTGAACAGATGCACGATAATTGGAATAGCTAGAAAAGAAAGGGCGAACAAAAAAGAGGGATACACAAAACTCATCGTGGCAAAAATAATAGGTAAATTGAAAAATGAGGTTAAAAATGAATAAATGAAAATATTTTTTTGAAGCTAAAAAAAATATAAGGTTGAATCAAAATACCTTATAAATATTAATAATTCGAATAAGAGAAAATTCATAAATTGCAATGATTTTTAATCACAAATACTTTTTTGAATTTTGTAGTATAAAAATGGGACTAATTGATAAAAAAGAATTTTCTAAGGTTACCAAACTTGAAAAATTGAAGTTAGATGGTATTTTGACGAATCCATTAATGAAACTTCTGAAAATTCAAGATTTAAATGAAAAATATGATGAGGTTTCGCATTATCAAGGTATTGATTTCATTTCTGAAACTCTAAAACTTTGCAAAATAAAATATGAAGTTTCTGAAAAAGAACTTCAAAATTTACCGAAAGATGGCGCCTTTCTTACTGTTTCTAACCATCCTTATGGCGGTATTGACGGTTTAATTTTATTAGAACTAATAGCCAAACAAAGGCCTGATTTTAAAGTAATGGCCAATTTTTTACTCCATAAAATAAGCAACATTTCTGATTTCATTCTTCCGGTTAATCCTTTTGATAAATTAACATCCGATCAAAGCAGCATGGCAGGAATAAAAATGACTTTAGCCGCTTTGAGAGATGGAAAACCAGTTGGGATATTTCCATCGGGGGAAGTTTCAAGTTTCAATAAAGAAACTTTTAAAATAAGAGACAATGAGTGGAAGCCAATGGTAGGAAGAATTATAGATAAGGCTAAGGTTCCTGTAGTTCCTATTTATTTTAGTGGATCAAATAGTTATATATTTAATTTATTGGGTTTAATAAATCCCAACTTTAGGACCATAAAACTGCCTTCTGAAATTCTTAACAAGGAAAGTTCAACCATTAAAGTAAGGATTGGAAAGCCCATTAAATACAAAACTTTAGAAGAGTTTAATGATCCTGCCCAAATGCTCAGATTTTTAAGGGTGAAAACTTACGCTTTAGGTTCAGCCTTGGAGGTTAAAAAGTTTTATTTAACACCTCGATTTTTAACCAAGAAAAAAGAAGAAATAGTTGCTGAAACTCCATTGCAACTGATAGAAAGTGACATCGATAAACTATATAATACGGAAAAGCACATCATCAAACAAGATGATGTGGATGTTTTTATTGCCTACAGTACCGAAATTCCTAATGTTTTAAATGAAATTGGCAGATTAAGAGAAATAACATTTCGAGAGGTAGGTGAAGGAACAAATAAGTCAATTGACTTAGATGAATTTGATTTGTATTACCATCATCTATTTATTTGGGATAGGGTAAATAAAAAAGTTGTTGGATCCTACAGAATTGGCAAGGGAAATGATATTTACAGAAAATTTAGAAAAAAGGGATTTTATATAAATTCTTTATTTAAAATTAAAAATGGTTTTGTTCCAATTTTAAAGGAATCAATTGAAATGGGGCGATCATTTGTAAGAAAAGAGTATCAGCAAAAACCATTTTCATTATTCCTTCTTTGGAAAGCAATTCTTATTTTTCTTCGTCAAAACCCTAAATTTAGGTATTTGATTGGCCCAGTGAGCATTAGCAATAATTTTTCAAATATCTCTAAATCTCTTATTATAGATTATGTGAAAAGAAATCATTTTGATAATAATTTAGGTCAATACATAGAGCCAAGAACCGAGTTTAAATATCAAGTGAAGGATAAAGATATTGATAAAGACATTTTATTAAATAACCATTCCGATATCAAATCATTAGACGATGTAATATCTGAAATTGAACCTTCGCACATGCGAACCCCAATACTTTTAAAAAAATATTTTCAATTAGATGCAAAAATTATCGGGTTTAATATTGATCCAAAATTTGAAAATGCTTTAGATGGATTTGTTGTGTTGGATTTTCACAGTGTTCCTGAACAAGTAATTGAAATGCTAGATAAAGCTGGAAACAAATAAGGAGAGGTTTTCGCCTCTCCCACTCTATCAATTTAGTAATCCTTGCTAAATTACAGTTATTGAATCAGTATTTTCTTGGTGTAAACAACACCATCTTTATTTTGAACCTTTAATAAAAATAATCCTTTTGAAACATTTGAAAGATGAATAGTGTTATTTTTTCCAGTAATGTTACCCATTTGAATCAATTTTCCTTTCATATCCAATATTTCATAAACGTTTAATGATTCAAAACTTTTGTCATTAATAATCAAAGTAAAATTCGAATTTTCATTAACAGGATTTGGAAAAATAGTAAGGTTTTTATTGTCAAAGTTATTTTCAAAAATATCTGTTGGGCCAGCAGTATGAAAGGTTCCATAAGTGTAATTGGAACAAATATTTCCTTTTTTCATAGCTTTTACTCTCCAATATTGAGTTCTATTTTGGTGTAAGCCTGCAACGAAAATACTAGTATCGGTTGTAAAGGCCTCTTGAATGGTAGCATTAAAATAATTAGTTCTTGAAACTTGAACATAATAATATTCAGCACCTTGTACTTTATTCCAAGTAAAATTAATTCCATTAGCAGGCAAATTTTGTGCGCCATTTGCTGGAGAAATCAAGCTAATTGGTTGTAAAAATGAGGTGGTATCTAATGTATTTAAAGCTAATCCTGGTCTATCAAACTGAAGATTATCCCTCATGGTTTGCATTTGTTCGCCTGAAAATCTATCCATACAATTATCAATAGAATAAGACATATAAAGGCTTGAATCTGGAATAACTCTTTGATTATTTAAATCATAAACGAAAGCGCTGTAAGGGCAACCCCATCTGTAAGCTATGTGATCTGCCCTTGTATCGCAAAACAAATCGCCACTTGTTGCGCAATTTGATCCATTAACTAATTCTTGTTGGAAAGGTGAAGGAGTATTTCCATTTTCCCATCCTACAAAAGTATGCGGCAAATTAAAGAGATGACCTAATTCGTGTGTAAGGGTATGATCGCCTGGTTGAGAGCAAAAATTAGCCATAACAATATAATCAGCCCAAGGCGTGTAATACCCACAAGCTCCTGATGCACTTGTTGCAAAGAAAATATTTAAACCGCCAGAAAGCTTATAGGAGGTGAAATCAACATTAAAATCATCCGCATAATTAAGATTGGAATTAGGGATATAATTAATTTCACCATTGATATAAAAATGAAATCCTGTTGGTTTAAAATCTTCATTGATTTGACATAAAGTTTCAATTAAAAAATCTTTTCTGAAATAGTAATTTCCGTTATCGTCACCAACTAAATGAATATTTAACGGAATGAACTTATCAGCAGCAGCGCTTGACCTTGGTTGAGACAATTGTCTGTAGCGCAAAATGTTTTGTTTTTGAGCTTCCGTAAATTCAGTTCCACAATGGTTTTGCGCCCAAATTTGTTGAGAGAAAATCAGAACAAAAACTAGTAATATATTTTTCATTTTAGCAATTTTGAAATTGAATTTAAAACATTTTGGTTAATTCTTTCCAAAATATTTTCGTTGGAGGAAGGAACAAATTTCTCGCCTACAATTTTTTCGTATAATTCTATGTAACGACCTGATATTAAATTTACAACTTCAGTAGTCATTTCAGGTATTATTTGACTTTCTTTCCCCATAAAATTATTAGCAATTAACCATTCTCTAACAAATTCTTTTGATAATTGTTTTTGTTTTTCGCCCTTATTTTGTCTTTCATGGTAGCCTTCTGCATAAAAATAACGCGAAGAATCAGGTGTATGAATCTCATCAATCAAATAGATTTTTCCATCGCTTCCTTTTCCGAACTCATATTTAGTATCTACTAAAATTAATCCTCTTTTGGCCGCAATTTCAGTGCCTCTTTGAAATAACTTTCGTGTATAATCTTCTAAAATCATATAATCCGTTTCACTAACAATCCCTTGTTCCAAAATTTCATTACGTGAAATATCTTCATCATGGCCTTCGCTGGCTTTGGTTGTTGGTGTAATTATTGGCTCTGGTAATTTATCGTTTTCTTTTAGGCCTTCAGGTAAATTAACACCACAAAGCACTCTTAATCCACTTTGGTAAGTTCTCCACGCGTGACCTGCTAAATATCCTCTTATTACCATTTCAACTTTAAATGGTTGGCAGGCTTTACCAATTGTAACATTTCCATCTGGTACTTCAATAACCCAATTGGGTGCAATGTCACTCGTTTGTTGAAGAAACTTTGCGGCAATTTGATTTAAAACTTGACCTTTAAAAGGAATAGGTTTAGGTAAAACAACATCAAATGCTGAAATTCTATCAGAAGCAATCATAACAAGAAATTCATCATTTATATTATAAACATCTCTAACTTTCCCTTTGTATAATGATTTTTGTTTTGGAAACGAAAAATTGGTTTGTATTAAAGTATTCATTTATAAAATTTATCAATTAAACATCATTACATATTGAATCAAATTTGCCCCCATTTGCAGCGCTTGTGTTCTTCTTTCATCTGAATCTTTGTGGACTTCAAAATCTTCCCAACCATCACCTAAGTCAGATTCAAATGAGTAAAAACAGACCAATCGCCCTTCGAAAATTAACCCAAAACCTTGTGGTGGTTTGTTATCATGTTCATGGATTTTGGGCAATCCATTGGGGAATTTAAATTGTTGATGATAAATTGGATGAGAAAATGGAAGCTCTACAAAATCCAATTCAGGAAAGACTTTTTTCATTTGAGGTCTAATAAATTTATCCATTCCATAATTATCATCAATATGTAAAAATCCACCTGAAATTAAATAGCTCCTTAGATTTTCAATTTCTGTTTGCGAAAAAATAACATTTCCATGACCTGTTAAGTGAAGAAAGGGATAATTAAAAATTTCGCGACTACCAACTTCAACAATTGCTTGTTCTGTGCTGATATTCATACCTAAATTTTTATTACAATATTTTATTAAATTGGGCAATGAGGTAGCCAAGTTTGAATACCAATCGCCACCGCCATTGTATTTTAAAATTGCAATTTGAAAAGAAGGTTGCTGTATTCTGAAACTGCAAAACACAAACAAAAGAGAAAACAAAATGATTTTTTTCACGTCCCAAATATAATTGCTGGAGACATACAAGCCAAAAGTCCAGCGGTTTCTGTTCTTAATCTATTTTGGCCCAAACTTATAGACTGGTAGCCAGTTTTTAAGGCGAAATCAATTTCTTCTTGGGTAAAATCGCCTTCTGGGCCAATTAAAATTCTATAAAACATTTTTTCATTCGTAAAAACCTGGTTGAGCGGCAATTTTAAAGCGGTTTTGCAATGTGCAATAAAGCCTTTGCAGTTATCGTCAAGTTCCATCAATTTTTTAAATGAAATTGCCTCTTTAATTTCAGGTTTAAAATAATTATTAGATTGTTTCAATCCTGCAATTACTTGTTTATTAATTCTCTCGTAATTCAATTTGAATCGTTCTGAGTTTTGACAATAAATGGGGATAATTTCATCAACGCCTATCTCAATTGCCTTTTCTAAAAACCACTCAAATCGGTCATTATTTTTTGTTGGTGAAATAGCTATGCTTAACCCATAATTTCTTCCTTTTGATTTTTGGGTAATTGATTGAGCCTGCAATTGACAATACTTTCCTTTTGTGCTAACAATTTTTGCAATCACTTCAATTCCTTTTCCATTAATAACTTTTAGGCTTTCACCTTCGGTCATTCGCATAACTTTTATGGCATGAATTGTTTCATCGGCATCAAGCAAAAACAACTCTTCAAAAATTTCGAGTGATGAAAAAAAAGTATTCATATTAGATTGGCTCAAAACAAAAAAGCTGTCTTGAAAATTCAAGACAGCTTTTTAAAATTAGGATTTAAATTATGCATTTTCAGCAACTACTGGAGATGCTGCTAATATGTCTGCACTTACTCCATCAGCATATTTTTCAAAGTTTTTAATAAACTGAGCAGCTAAATGATTGGCTTTTTCATCAAATGCTTGTTTATCAGCCCAAGCATTTCTTGGATTTAATATTTCAGAAGGAACGCCAGGACATTCAGTTGGTAAATTTAACTTAAACCATTTAGTTTCTTCGAATTTGATATTTTCAAATTTTCCTGATAAAGCAGCTGAAATTAAAGCTCTTGTATACTTTAATGAAATTCTATTTCCAACGCCATATCCACCGCCAACCCAGCCTGTGTTAACTAACCAAACGTTTACATCTCCTTTTTTTAATTTTTTACCCAACAAATCGGCATATTTTCCAGGATGTAATGGCAAAAACGCTTTTCCGAAGCAAGCAGAGAATGTAGTTTGTGGTTCAGTGATACCCATTTCAGTTCCAGCAACTTTTGCTGTATATCCAGAAATGAAATGATACATAGCTTGTTCAACCGTTAATTTTGAGATTGGAGGTAAAACTCCAAAAGCGTCACAAGTTAAAAAGAATATATTTTTTGGAGCATTTCCTACTGAAGGTTCAACAGCATTATCAATATGGTGAATTGGATAAGCTACTCTTGTATTTTCAGTTTTTGATACATTTTTGTAATCAACTGTTCTTGTGCCTTCAATAAATTCTATATTTTCAACTAAAGCACCAAATTTAATGGCATCCCATATTTGGGGTTCTTTTTCTTTTGACAGGTCAATACATTTAGCATAACAACCACCTTCAAAATTAAATACTGAATCTTCTGACCAGCCATGTTCATCATCACCAATTAGCATTCTTTCAGGATCAGCAGAAAGCGTAGTTTTACCAGTACCTGATAAACCAAAGAAAATTGCTGTATCACCATCTTTACCGATGTTTGCAGAACAATGCATTGAAAGCACATTTCTTTCATGAGGTAAAACGTAGTTTAATACTGTAAAGATTCCTTTTTTAATTTCGCCTGTGTATCCTGTGCCGCCAATTAAAATAATTTTTTTACTAAAATCAATGGCTGCAAAATTATGTTGGCGGGTCCCATCAATTTTTGGATCTGCTTTAAAACCTGGAGCGCAAATGATATTCCATTCAGCTTCAAAAGTTTCTATTTCGGCAGCAGTTGGTCTTAAAAATAAGTTATTGGCAAATAAGTTTGACCAAGGAAACTCGGTAACAACTCTAATGTTTAATTTATGCTTAGGATCTGCACAGGCATAAGAATCTCTAACATAAACTTCTTTTCCTGTAAGGTAAGCACAAACTCTACTGTAAAGTCTTTCAAATTTTTCTTTTTCGAAGGCAATGTTTACATCACCCCACCAAACAGAGTCTTTTGTTTTTTCGTCAATAACTGTAAACTTGTCCTTTGGTGATCTTCCTGTAAATTCACCTGTATCAATTGCTAAGGCGCCAGTATCAGTTAATACGCCTTCGCCACGACTAATTGTTTCTTCAACTAGTTCAGCAGGTGTTAGATTCCAAAAAGCAGCGGCTACGTCTTTAAGTCCTATACTTGCGAGCGATGCATTTTTGGCTTTAAAACCAAATTCATTCATAAATTGTTGATTTTGAATTATTCAATAAATTAAAAGGGCTACAAATGTATTATTTTTTAAAAGCAAAGCATTTAATTTAACTCACCTTTTATAAACACATTCGGCTTTTTCATTGATATTTACGTTGATACAATCTTTTAGCAATGCTTTAATTTCCTCAACAATAAAACCTCTTTCTTTTTCTGAACCCCTAATTCTAATACAATAACTTGTTTCTCCTTCTCTTCCCCATTTATATTTTTCTGAAATAATTTTTGGGTTCATACTAATAAATTCATCTAATTTTTCTCTGCATTTTACGTCTATTCCGCTTGCTTTGCTGTTGAAAGAAACAACCAAATCATTCAATGCTGATTCTGGTTGTTCTACTTGGGTGGTTTCTACGGTTTGGGTAGCTACTTTTTTTGAACCACAAGCTTGCAGTCCTAAACAAATTATAGCAATACCTAATAATTTAATTTTCATGA
>Ga0075157_10000283_pt1 | contig 46255 bp, 47 predicted proteins | sample JI81BgreenDNA_FD_70967 | JGI IMG/M metagenome (GOLD analysis project Ga0075157, IMG submission 70967) | Wastewater effluent complex algal communities from Wisconsin, to seasonally profile nutrient transformation and Carbon sequestration -... | ecosystem: Engineered > WWTP > Effluent > Algae...
CCTGTACTGCTAGGGCCCTGTCTGCGTCAGACAGTGGAGCCCCGGTGATGGCGCGCTCAGCTCCGGCCAGCGTTCGCCTGCCGTAGCAGTAGTCGCTGCCGTATGCCACGAGTGTGTCAGTCGCGGCCAAGCTGAGACCTCGCTCGGTGGCAAGGGCGGCCAGCAGCTTCATATGAGGAGTCGACATCCCGTGAGCTATCGGCTGCACTAGCTCGAAGTTGAGCGCCCTTGTGCCGGCGCAACCCCGTGCAACGCCATCAACGCGGCTCGTGCGAGCGCATAGCTCTTGCACACAGCAACCACTGACTCCCCTTTCCCCTCGGTGACACTCATGACGGAGTACTGAAGTCCGCCGCGACGGACTAGACCAACGACCCGACCGGACACAAATAGGGCACACAGAACACCGGGCATGCCCAGCCGCACATCTGCGCGGCCTGTCACTCGGCACCTCCTTGTGCCGGTACAAGGCCCAGTGACCAATCTCCCCGCCTTGCCGACGGCAAGTTCCCCTTGGCCGGGTGCTCGAGCAAAACCTCAAGGGCGTTCAATACCGCGACCGTCGAGCGGCGCCCTGTCGCGGAGTTTTGGCTATGTAGTCGCAATTCAACCTTCCCGCTGCGGGTGAACGTTGAAGATGGTCCGCAGCAGGTACGTGTAGTCACCTACTGGTCAAGCTCGCGACTCCTCGTGTCAATGCTCCTGCGGAGCTGACGGCGCGAGCGCACTACCTGCCATGCACGCCCGTTGGGCTCCACGCTGGTAGAGCGAGTACTCTCCGGTGTCCGGACATCCCGTTCGCAGTAGTGGTTGCAGTGCGCAGTGCTGGCGCTGTGTTGGCGCCCAGCAGGGCTGAACACCATCCGCCCCTCGCGGGTGATTGCGCCCGAGCTTCGCTGCCTGAGCCATTTGTTGCGCACAATCACGCAGTGGACGGCGCGCACCGGCTACAACTGCGGAACGTCAACTCGCCCGAGCCTGCAGCGGAGTGCGAGCACAGCAGCGAAGGCGGGCCGGCAGGGGCTCGGGTCCCCGCGCGACGTCCACACCACTCTTGACGTCATTGACTGATACCAGCGCCAGCGGCCTATTGCCGGGCATGAAGCATCACTCCGGATTGCCCCGAACGCGGCACTCGCATATCGCTTAACCCCGCGCTACGGTTGGAGTTCCTGCCCGCTCGCTGCGTTCGCTCGCCAGAGCGCGAGGCATCGATTGCAGAGTTCGTCCAAGTCAGTGCGAGCGGTGCGGCCCTCACGTGCGTCGCGTACTGCGTTCGCGGTCGCGTTGGGGTCATCGAGCCACGCGCGCAGCTGCTGTTGCACGTCCTCGCCCGAGTGCACCACGCCCTCGATGTCCAAGCAGAGCACTTTCATCGCCGAGGTCGCGGTACAGATGCACCTGCCCTACGCAGCCGCTGTTTCGCACGATGCACTCCCCCTGGGCCTGCGCACCGTTTCCAGCGCTCGATGAGCAGCTCCTCGAGCTCCGTTTGGTACAGCCCCATCCGTTCCGTGGCGCGCACCATCTGCTCCAGCCCCTGCAACTGGCGGCGCAGAGCCCTCCTCCGCTGCTTCAAACTCGTTCTCCCGCTTGTTGGCGCGCCACGCGCGCATTGGACGACCAGGAGGACGCTGCGCGTCCCGGACACTACGTGTAGGCCAAAGCGCGCAACGGGCGTGGCATGGGCCCCTCAGCTCGGCCTACACGTGAGTGGTCCCGGGATTTGAGAACCGACCAGGTGTTTCTAGTGTTCGCGTCGTTCGCTGCCGGGAGCGTAGCGACGGCAACGACACGGCGGGAGCACGCGGAACGCGTGGTCACGCACCTCCTGCCCACCGGTGCACCCGAACACCTGCAGCATCAGCGTCAGCTCCTCGTCATCCCGCAGGACCCACCTGCGCCCGTCAATCAGCAGCACGATATGCCTCTCGTGCCGCTCAACCGTGTACTCCACGCCGACCCTCTTGACTTCAGTCACCCCAGTCGCCGCACGAGCTCCGCCATCTCCGCCAGCACCCGCGCCGACTCGGGCGACGGTCGCAGCGTTTCAGCCAGCGCCAGCGCACGCTCACGCACATCTGCCGGCACGTCCTCGCGCACCGCGAGTTCCTCGAGTAGCGCCAGAACCTGCCCCTCGACACCCCTTGATTTCAAATCTCTCCCCGCGCATCTCGACAGACAGTCGCGCGGGCCGTGAGGCACGCAGATTTGCATGCAGGGCATTCAGTCGATGCCCTCGTGCCGGTTGTCCTCCGCCATGCGCCTCAGCGTGTCAGCGTCCGGCTGCTCGTCGCGCCGGAGCTCACGGATGCGGCGCACCATCGCTTCGTCGCTCACCGCGTACATGTCGCCTGCGATGCCTGCCTCGCGAGGCGTGCGCTCGGGCTCGCCAATGCGGCGCTGCGCCTCGGCAATCAGCGCATGTACCTCGTCGTCAGTCATCTGCGCCACGAGCTGCGCGACGCTGAGCTGCGGCGAGTACTCAAGCGAGCCCAGTAGCACACCCGGATGCGGGCCGGACATGCTCCCGTCGTCGCGCCAGAGCTCGACCACCGCCATCCCATTTGACTCCCACCAGCCAAGCTCCACGCTCTGTATCTCCCCGTTACCCAGCCGACGCACGGCCGTGCCCGGGTGCGCGCTCGCGTCTTCGACTACTACCTGTGCGCCCTGCGGCATTACGCAGAGCGCTGCGATGAGCTCATGTACTGTCATGGCGCCCCAATCTACGCACGCACTCACGCCACCGCAAGCGTCACCGTTGCACTATGGGGCCGGTGCAACGCCCACCTTGAAAGCAAGCTTTCGTTAAGAGCTGGCGATACGCCAGCTCGGGGCGGCCAGTGAGCAGCCACGCGTTGGCATAGTGCAAGCGTGACATCGACGCGCTCGGTGTAGGCAGGCGGCAGGGTTTGAAATCAAAATGAGTGCATGACGCCGCTCACGCTGTACCGGTATCGACTCGCGAGGACTGCCACGGGGACGCTGTACGTCTACGGCTACGACCGTGCGACTGCTGATGTGCGCATCGTCGAGCTCGCGCAGTTCAACGGTGACGCGATGACGGGCGCGACCAAAGACGGGCGCTGCGTTGTGCTCGAGGGACGGCCAGCGCGGGACATGCACGCGGACTGGCTCTGGTTCGATTACTGCCGCGATAACTCGGTTGGCGCCAGCACCGACGCCACGCCGTGGCAGAGGACGTTTGACTGAGCATGAGGGTGATGCTGCGCATCGAGCCGGGGTTCGTGCCGCCGGACTACGTGCGAGACGTGCGCTACGTCCCACGTATGCCGCTGTGCACGTGCGCTGTCGATGCAGCGCGGGTCGATGAGCTTCGCGCGCACCCCGGCGTTGTTGCGCTGTCGCTGCCTCGAGTGAGCCACGTCGTGCTTGTGCCACGGGATGAGTGAGGCGTCGGGCACTGTGCTGCGCAGCTGAAATCAGTCTGCACCCTCTGACCACCAGACGAGGCGGCCAGAGAGTGATGCGAGCTCCGCGCACTCGCGCGACACCTCGTCGTCCCTGCGGCGCCAGCCGGCGCGCAGCATCAATAGCGCGCGGTCGGCCGCCACGTCGCTGAACGGGGGCGCGTCGGGCAGGTCGAGGTAGTCCTCGCACAGCTCGGACGCTCGAAGAAGCGCTGCGTTCATGTCGCGCACGCTCTCGCCTGCGGCGATGAGTAGCGCCCCGGCTTCGGGCTGCGTGCACGAGCCTGTCGTGCGCCTCTTGCCGCGCACCAGCGGCGACCAGAGCTGAAATAGGTACACCAGGATTCCCCGGTAGCGCTGCATCGGGACGCGACGCGCTGCGCGCAAGCACTGTGCACGGGTTGGTACATGAGATGACATCGACGGTGCTCGCTGTGTGTGCGGGTTGATGCACCGTGTAGTGATTTCTATAAGCGCGACCAGTCCAGGGAGAGCGGGGTATTGCCGGGTGATATTTCTCGCTTATAGAAGCGGGGGCTAGCGCCTTGCCAGGACTGCGCTTTCTGGCCGCCTGGCACTAGATATACCAGATAAACAGCTGCGCAGATTTCGCCCCCGGCTCTACTGCGAGTTGAGCCCAGCCGCACTGTGACAGCCGAGGCGAAATCAGGCATCGTGTCGAGCTTCTTGGAGCCCACGAATGCCTGTTTGGCCCATTACAGACGACGTACAAGCCGCCCCGACGGTCCTGACGGACTGGGCTCTATTCGAACTGCCTAGCGGCGTCCGACACATCGCTGGGTGCGTGCCCTACCCCCGCGAAGGCCGCGTCACGAGCGCAGTCGTCGAGCTAAATGTGCGCACGCTTCGCGCGGTGACAGACAGCGGTCGCGTGTACGAGCTGCGGCGCCGCGGCTACGGTCTAAATCTCGACGCTGAGTACGTCTGGAACATGTGGAGGAGTCACCACGGCGTGGCTGAGTACCGCAATCTCACGCGGTCAGTCATCGCCGAGCACGACGCGCTGACACGATGAGACATGTCCCGCGTGGCGAGCTCATCCGCCGACGGCTCGCTGCTGACAGAGTGATGCGGATTCGAACTCGACGCGACCGCCGAGCAGGTACCTCGCTGCTAGACGCTCTGCGCGAGTTCAAGAGTTGGCTCTCGCGTTACCGGTTCGGCTCTGCACTGCCGCCGCTGCTGCGACGCTACGCCGCGACGTGGCTAGAGAGATGGGTCCGCGAGCAGCGCTTACGCAACCTCCGGCGCCACCCTGGTTGCCCGCAGGTCCGCATCCGCTGGGTGCAGCCTGGCCCACGCGGCCCGGACGCGCATGACATGTGGGTGCCGTGGCTAATGCGCCCGCCTCGACGGCCCATCGAAAGGGTGCGGAGGCGTGCGGCACTAGCCAAGCAGCGCCGGCAAGTCGATGCTGCTCGCGGCCTGTAGCGGCCTAAGCGCGTTGCCTGCAGCTTCGAGCCGTCGCCGAACTCGCTGGCCGCTCTCGACTACGCTGAGCCTGCGGCGTTCCGGGAGGTGCCGCGTTATCAGCTTGTATGCCGGGCCCCACGGTTGAGTCAGCCTCCAGTGGTTAAGCTCGAACGACCTACAGCATCCGACCAGCGGTGTGGAAGAACTGAGCCGCGCCATCTCGACATCGCTCGATGCTCCCAGATTCGGTGTCCACGGCAGAAGTTCAAGCGGGCAAGCCGCACCGCTGGACGCTGGCTTGCCCGAAACCCTTCGCGAGGTCCGGCGGCCTCTAATCTCAGTTGCCCGGCCATGGTTCTAGACAGGGAACCTGCTGCACTTTCCGGAGCCGCCCGGGAAGTCGCTGCTTCTCCCCGCCGCGCGTCCAAACGGCTACATGGAAGCCGCTGCCGACGTCCGATTCAGAAAGCGTCCGGTCGTACTGCCCCGGGCTCAAGATAAGCGAGTACGGCCGGTCGGTATGGTCCTCGAATAGCACTTCGACGGCCGGGATGGCGCCAGCTTCAATCCACGGACCAAAGCTGACGACGACGTACTCGGCAGTCTTCATGTCGCGTAGCTGCGGCTTCTGAGTGTCGGGAACCAGCAGGCGTCCCGCGCCAGCATTCCAAGAAAGGAAGAAGTAGCCGGCTTTCGCAAGCCGACTGTCAAAGTAGTTTGTCGAGGCAATTGCTTGACCGCGGTTCGCGATAGTCAGGAGGTCCGAGGTTGCGTGGGGAGTCGTCATGAAGTTGCTTTTCGGTCGAAGGTTGGTTTTGCGAAGCAGGTTGACCGCCGCCTCAAGCGGACGTCAGAGGCCCGGGGAGCCGGAGGAAACCTGCGGCGCCACGACGTCTGCGAGGCATGTAGAGAGCTCGCGGCGCATGACCAGGCCACGGCCGCGTCTTGGCGACGGGCGTGTGGGCGGGTTAGGTCGACGGGGTATCGAGCTCTTGAGATGCCGAGGCGGCTAGCCTGGGCGTCCAGTACTGCCGCAACATGGCTGTTGCGGCAGTCCTCCGGCTTTCAGCGGGTGTCCGGGGCCCGTGGAGAACGAGCCGTCATCGTTGCTATCGCTCTCTCGATGCGAGCCAGTAGCCGCAGAGGTCAACGTTAGAACGACTCTTGCTGAATGCGATAGTTGGCAATCGCATATGCCACTGCGTTAAGTATAAACGAACTGGCCTTGTAGCGTCAATTGAGGCTGTCGAAAATTCACCCACAAGGCAGCGAACCTTTACTAATGAAAAGGCTAGTCTTTTCAAGGTCGAGGAGCAGCTAGGTGCTGCAGTGAACAAAGCTGGAATGTCGAGTTAATACCCGTTTCGAGGCGCAGTGCCCATCTACTTCAAGCGCTACACGCTGCGCTTCTTGCAGTTCCCCCGGCAGGGGACGACAGGTGCTTGGCTTGGCGAAGGGTCGTTGGCGAGACTCAGCGCGCCATCGCTCTAGGCGGGTCGTTGCCTTGGCCCAGTCCTCCCGACGAACTCTGGGCGCTGCACCAGAAGCTCGTCAACGACAACCGCGAGAGCGCTCACGCAATCTATCGCCCAGCGGCAATCCGGGACCGGCAGCCAGTACCGGTCCGCCAGAACGTCAGAGCGCAGCCAGAGAGAGACCCTGCCAGTGGGTCGCATCTCAAGAACGTATTCGTGGATAGGCCCAGCCCTGGGCCCTGGTACCCGCAGCATGACGCGCCCCCATTCGTCAGGCTTCACGAACCTGGCTTGCATCTGCATTGAGCGGCTGGCAACCGCGAGCAAGAGCTGCTCGGTAGTTGTCCAGCGGTCGCCAGGGTAGCAGGAGACGATGCGCGGTGGGTGTCCGTCCCAGTCTAGAAGCAGCTCGTGCATGGTCGCGTCTGCGCCTGCCGTTAGCACGTGGGCCTCGACCGACAGCTGTCGCTCACCGGCCACGTCAAAGACCATCAGGCTGATGAACTGGTGAGGCGCGAGCTGTGTCGCACCCGTGGCGCTTTCCCAGAGCTCCGACACGTCTGGTCCCGACTTGCTTCGACCTGCGAGAACTTGCCAGAACCAGCCGCTGTTGTGAATGAGGCTAGTTGTTGGGCTTAAATCTACTAGAGGTTCAATCTTTGCCCCGGGCTCTGTCGCCCATACTAAATCGGGCCTCCAAGGTACGGCCTACAGGTGGCCGACGCGGCCAATCGGCCAATCAAGGACGTCAAGACCTTGTCGACGTCAGCAGGCACACTGGGGGTCCAAGAGAAGGTGCGGACCACGGGTCTCTCTCGGCTGCCTTCGGGTCTACATCCTGGATGCCGAGGACTGCGGTCTTCAGTTGCTCCTTCGTGACACCGGGCTCGGACGCTGCCTTCTGCATCGGCGTCGTCCATCGCTCGATGTGCCGTCCGGTGAGCTAGAAGCCCCCTGGCTTGCCGAGCAACGGTTCGACCGCTGCGCCACGTCGTTGCACAGAAGCGTCATCAAAGAGGTTCTGCGGTGAGAGGGAACGCCAGTCACATCGGCCGCGAGGCCGTGAGTGAGAGCGGTCAGGTCTTCACCCTTGGGTCCTGGCCCGACCCGACCGACACGTCCCGACTCGGGAGGCCACGCCGCAGCCAGGCCGTACCACTATTTCCACTATTTCCACTGTTTCAAGGGAGAACTGCCAACTCCGTCCGGTCTCGGCTCGCCGTTCCGACTGAAGATGACTGGAAATGATGCCGATAAAGTCAGCTGACTGTTCATGTGGGCCTCATGACTACCAGCAAGGTCACCATCCACTATGCCGTTGGCGCTCAGCGCTTCCTAGATGTCTCGGAGCTGCCCAAGTCTGCGACGTCGTCAGTTCAAACCATCCTGGTCGAGGTAAGGAAGCCGGACGGCAGCCAGTTGCTTAAACCGGTGCCTGTCGTGGGTCCGCAGGGGCCCATCGATGTCGCCCATGTGGTTGCCCAAGCCATGGCCAGCCTCCCGGACTTAGCGTACGGCGTCAACCGCAAGCCCTATCTGTGGAGCGGCGCGCACTGGGCCGATGTTGACGACTGGGCCATGAGCCTGTCGCTAGCGATGGCTCGCCTCATCGGGACACCGCGGCACAACGGACGTACCAGCAACTGCTTCTACAACGCTCTACTGGATGCCTGGCTGGACGTGCGAGGTGACCAGCTACTGCCATTGCAGCCGTTCGGCACGTGCATGGGAGTGCCGGTCCAGGACGGCGTCGTCGCCATGAGGGACGACGGCGCCATTGCCGTCGACCGCAGCGACCCGTCACACGGAAACCTCCACGTGCTCCCCGTCAGCGCGCAGGCGGTCTTCGACGCATGGATGGACCTCGGAAACGGGCTGGCAGACGACAGCCTCCTGATGCGATTCTTGCGTTCGTCGCTGAACCCGGACCAGGTGTGCCTCCTACGTCGGTGGTTTGGATTGCATCTGGTGCTACATCGGGTTGCCAACCCTGAGAAGCTCCTGTTCATGCACGGCGCAGGCGGCAACGGCAAAGGCGTTGTGCTGAGGCTCTTGCGCGCCCTAGTGACAGACGCAGCAGTGGCGCCGCTCCGGCTTCAGGACCTCCGCATCTCCTCGAACCTCGAGAAGCTTGTCGGCGCCATAAGCATGATTGGCGCCGAAGGCAACGCGGTCACCGACCGCGAATTGCTTAAGACTCTGGTCAGCTGGGAGCCTATCAACGTCAACCCCAAGTATCGCGACCCGTTCACCCTGGACCCTCGCTGCCTCGTGACCCAGGCGTCGAACCCCGACCCTTCGTTCGACGATGATTCAGATGGCATGGTGCGACGGGTGATTGCGCTTCACATGACACGCCAGCCTGGACCTGATGAGAAGGTCCTGGGACTCGCCGACAAGATTTGCGCAACTGAGTACCCCTTGCTCGTGGCCTGGGCGCTGCAGGGCGCCGGGGAAGTCCTGAGAGCCGGGACCATCGAAATACCTGAAAGCGTGGCGACCCACTCCGAGCGCGTGGTTCGGCCGGTCCGCCCTGTCGACCGGTTCGTCGACCTGCTCGAGTTCGGCCCCTACGAAGTCGCTGCAGACGAGCTCTATGCCGCATTCAGACTGATGTGCGAGCGCCAGAAGCTGCCGCTCACGCCAAAGAAGCAGTTCTTTCTGGACCTGGACGAGCGGCTAAGACGGTCCGCCACAGAGTTCGAAACGCGGACAAAAGTGAGGGATATTGAGTTGTCCTCCCACATCAATGACCGCGGCGAGGTGCTGCTTATTGCGCCGCAGCTACAGGGCGCTGTCGAAATGAACGCGTGGTTCGGCCTTCGTGTCGCAGAAGGGAATTTTGGGGGTGCTGTCGGTCACCCAGTCAAGAGGCATCGCCGAGGTCTGCCGGGCGCTATCGGTCTGGCTGCGCCCCTCGCACTGGAGCATTGACGGCTGGGGTAGCAAGTTCGCTTCAACATCTTCGGAGCCGCGCCGGAGGGAGCCCTGACTCTCCGTCTGGACCAGGTTTGTCTGCTTTCGGACGTCCGTCTGCGCTGCCTGTTTGGACCGGCTGCATCGAACACGCGCCTGAACTCGTCGTGGAAAGACCAATGAGCTACAAGCACGCTACGCCGGCAAGAAGCGAGTTCCAGTCGACTTTGCTTCAAACCCTGAGGCGTCTACGACAGTCTCCGACGTTCGCAATGTCACTGGGCGCGAAGGAGCTATTTCACACGAACTTCCTTGGCTTTCTGCTCGAGTCGCGCGAGCCAGGGCTCTCTCCGCTTCAGGATTCGTTGCGGGTGCTCTTTGGCATAGCGCAGAAGCCGGGGGAGGAAGCCTGGTGCTTCGCGTATCGGGAGTTGAGCTCCCTGGACCTTGTCATCGTGCCGGTGAAGAAGACGCCGAGTACCGACGACGAGTCCGACGAGGCCGCAGACGAACGCAGCTTTGAACCTTCCGGCAGTTTGGCCGCCGTTGTGGAGGCCAAACTGAAGGCGCTGCCAACGGCAGTGCAACTTCAACGATACGACGAGAAGCTGAAGAACGACGTCACGATTGAGTGGCAAGGCCCGGAAGGCAAGACTGCCCGCAGACGTCTCGGATGTTCAGGAAAGAAGAAGTCCATCCCCATCAAGCGTTGGCTGCTGACGCTGGACCGAAGTCCGCCGGACTGTCTTGGCCGCGATGCGGCCAAATGGGTATCATTACCCTGGTCCGCAGTTGTCAACTTCGTCCGAGAGTTTGCGCGCACGGCAGACCGTAAGGTACTAGCGCCGAGAATGTGTGAGGTCATAGCCGACTACGCCGACAGTCTTGATGACGTTCTGCAAGTCGTACAGGCAACGGATGAGCTCTATCGCAAGGCCGTCCTCCGCCCCTATGCGGAGTTTCTGGCTGACATCGCTCGCTTCGATGAACTAAGGGCGGCTCGCCTGGTCGATTTGGTCGGCAAGCGGTCCTATAGCGCGTGGCTGTCCGACCTTCTCATGGCCATCGAAGCAACGGTGCCCGAAGCCCAAAGACCCGGCAAGCTGACGGGCGAGGTCTTCTACACCAATGGACTGCCTGGGCTGACTGTCGAGTGGGACTCTGCGACGGCTACGGGAGCGAAAGAGGTCCTTCGAATTGGCGTACAAATCCAAGGCAAGAGCTATCGTCACTTCGTCGCCACGAAGTCCAAGTGGGCCGGTCTGGAGGGGTTCGTTGTTTCGTCAGGACTCTTGGACAAATGGATGACGGGCGAGGTTGGCGGGCCCCTCCATGGTCAACCGTTGATGGCGCAGCGACCAAGGAACAGTGCGCCTGTGCCGCCTAGGAGCGGTCGATATGACAGGCAACGTCAAACAAATCTTAGGAAGTACGGCGCAGATGCCTTCTTGTACTCCGACGTCGACCTGGCCTTGTCTGGCCCCTCGCTAGAGGATATTCAGAAGGCAGTCTGCGGTTCCATGGCGCGCGCGGCTGCGCTGGTGCGCGGCCTGCAGTCCTAGCTAGAGACGAAGGCTCTTCTCGTTGCCCCAGCCCTCGGGGCCCGCCATAACGCCTCGGTGCGCCGGAGTGAATCGAATACGGAAGACCAAGCGACCGTCAATTTCCGGCTTGCTCGCGTCTTCGTATGTACGCCATGAAAGGATGACGCCGCCGAAGTGTGAGGGCGAGGCCTGCTTCTCATGCAGATACAGGTTGCCTCCCACCAATCGGTCAGCAGTTTCATGTGCGACAACCCAGTAGCCTGATTCCCACTCGTCAGTGGTACCTGGCACCTTGTGGACGTTCTGCTTTCGTTCAACGAAGTGGATGCTAGGCATGGTCTTGATGGTTGTCCGACAGAATCAGATGGGGGCCGGATTGTGCCGACGCTCTTTCCTGTAGGCGTCCACACTGCCGTTAGTAGCCTACTGGATGAACCCGACAGGGCGAGGGGCAGTGCCGGCCTTGAAGCTCGAATAGTCCACGAGCCGGGCGACGAGTTCGTCCTGCGACCTGGGCCTGCAGAGCTTGGAACCCCTCAATGCAGCCGCGAAGTCTCCTGGGGTCAGACTGGGCAGGTGCGCGACCGTCTCCATGGCCCGGGGTGTGAGTTCGATGCCAAGCTGCTTCGATAGGCCATTGAGTAGCTCCCGAACCTGCACAGGCTTCAGGAAGTCCAACCGAACACACACGTCAAAGCGGCGCTGCACGGCCTCGTCTAGGTCGTCCATCAAGTTAGTCGATGCAAAGAGTACGCCGTCGAACGCCTCCAGTGCTGTCAACATCTCGTTGACCTGCGTCACCTCCCAGCTGCGTTGAGCCCGCTTGCGACAACGGAGAAAACTGTCTGCTTCATCCAGAACGAGTACGGCTCCGTCGGCGGCGGCCTCTGCGAACGCGCGGGCAATGTTCTTCTCTGACATCCCGACGTACGGTGAGAGAAGGTCAGACGCCCGTGTGACGCGGCACGGGCGGTCCATCAGGCGGGAAACGTGCCTTGCGAACTCTGACTTACCGGTGCCTGGAGGTCCTGACAGGCAAACACGTCCGGAACCCTCTCGCACGATGCCTTCCGCAAGTGCCCCAAGGTCTGCGGTCGAGTTCAGCAGGTCCAGTCTGTAACCCGTGGCCAGCGTTCGCTCGTGCAGCTTCAACGGTGCGGTGTCCGAGGCCTGCAGGGACCCCGACAGAACCTGTGAGAGTGCTGGTTCGTATTGGATGGACGTGTCCACATCTGCTGCGGTGACAGCGACGCGTACGGCTCGTCGCAGTGTTGCTACGCTCACCCCTGGGTGGCAAGCGACCCGTTCCCTGAATGACTCGCTGACCGGGAGGCTTTGAAGTTCTCGCTCCAGGACCCGGCGACGGACGCTGGAGGGGGGATGGTCCATCCTCAGGACGTAGTCGAAGCGCCTTCGGTAGGCCGGGTCGATGTGCTCCAGGCAGTTGGTTACCCAGACCACGGGGACGGTGTTGGATTCCAGCAGACGGTTTACCCAGCCCTTGATGCCGCTCGCATTGCCCCCGAAGCGGCCCTTGCCGCGTGTTGCGTAGAAGACGTCCTCGACTTCGTCGAAGAGCAGAATGTGCCTCCCCGCACCGTGAAGCAGGGTCTGCGCGAAGCGGAGAGACTCGAAGCGGTCATGACCAGCTCGAGGTTTGCCCAACGGCGTTTCACAAGGCACCTCCATCAGTTGCGCTCCCACAGCCTTGGCGAGTGCGCCGACGAACTGGGTCTTGCCGGAGCCTGGTACGCCGTGCAGCAGGATGTTCACGCCGTGCCCCTCGTGGCGACACGCCTGTTCCAGGTACGGCCGCAGCACCCGAACATCTGCTGCAAGGTGGGGGAAGTCCTCGAGGCTCAGTTCAGGCTCTCTCGCTCGACAGAAGCTGAACCTGAAGAGTTCGAATAGGTCGTCGTGCTCCATAGACATTGCTTCGGCAAAGCCTTGGATTAGGTCGACCTTGTGTCCGAATGGGTAAGGCTTGGCGTCGTCCACCTCTAGGAGGGCGGAGCGGCTCAAGCGCCCGGTGTTGCTCAACGCGCGCTGAACCTCCGACTCCGTGTATCCCAGGCAGACACTGAGCAGCCGAACGAGAGAGGCCCGGACCAATTCACCGACCATGCTGAGCGCCTCGCTCAACTGGGCTTGAATGTGCTGCAGAACTGCGAAGTGGAGGATGTCCGCCTCCACGGGCGATAGCGACAGCCGTCGGGATAGCGTGCGCATGTTCCGTGCGACGACCGCCTCCTCCGGAAAGACTGGGCGTGCAGCTTCCAGCGCGCTCATCTTGGCAGTCAGCTCATGCATCGCCCATTCTGGACTGTATTCGTCCGGACCGCGTGCCTCGATGCCGAGAAACTCTGCTACCGCTACGTCACCGAAGCGCCGTTCTCGGACGAAGGACTCGACGCCGTTGCACTTGAGCAGTAGGCGCAGTATCCAGAGCTGAAGGATAGGGACGTACTGCTCGTCCAGCGCTAACGAGCGCTCGCATTCCAGTGCTGACATGGGGCTTGAAGAGTTGGATGAATACATCCATTCTTCTTAGGGCTGCGACAGGACACGTCGCAGGAACGAAGGTGCCGTGAGTCCGGCGGAAGCTCAGTCGGCGTACCTCGACAGTCCCTCTTGCAGGGACCTCACAACGAAGCCGCGCACCGCCTTCGGCGACAGCACCTCGACGGACGAGGCCCGGGAGAGGAGCCACCAGCGCAGTTCCCAGGAGTCAGGCACGGTGACCTTCACATCGAAGGCATCCTGGCCGGCCCGCTCCACGACTTGGTCATCGCCAAGGGGAGACTCTTGCAGATAGCCCGCCATCATGGTGTCGCACCTCAGGTGGAGAACTACCTCTGCCTGGCCTTCGGACGGCACTCCGAACTGCCCGTGATTTCGCCGCAGTACGGCTTCCAGGGTCAAACCATCGGGCTGAGCCACCGACTCTGGACGGACTTCGGCTTTGTTGAAGCGATGCAAAGCAAAGAACGCTGCGGACGAACCAGAGCTCTTCGTGGCAACCAAGTAGACGGCACTTCCGCGCAGCACCAGGCCCAGCGGGTTTAACCGGTACGGCTTGGGTGGGCCTTCGAGCCCTACTCGGTACACGGCATCGACCTGACGGTCGAGCAGAAGTGCTTCGGCCAACGCCTCGCGCACTCCCGGTGCGGTCCTCGGCGCCCGTCCGACCAACCCCACCGGCGTGGCGGCGACCTTGGAGGCCCACCTCGTCACCCCGGCCTGTTGGCCGAGGCGGTCGAGGCGTCGCCTTGCACGGTCAAAGGTGGGGCGAAAAGTCTCGAGCATGCTGGCAGGCAACGCAGCAATCAGGTGCCGTTCGACCAGTGCCACCATGAGCGCTTCGGACGTGCCCAGCCCAGCGACACCGTCTGGCGGCGCGGTCTTCCAGCCCCAACCGTGTGGCTTGCTGTCGTCCCGCACTTCCAGTGGCAGGTGTTCGCGCAACAACTGCAGGTCACGCTGCACGGTTCGGACGTGCACCGCATACCCGCGGCTGTTGAGCGCCTGCGTAAGTTCTTCCGGGCTCGCGAAGCGCCGATGAGGAATGGCCTGCAGCAGCTCCAGCAGGCGAGCAAGGGTGTCGGCCTTCGGCTTAGCAGGCATGCAGCAAGTAGTTTGCCGGGCTTAGCCCGGTGGAAAGGCCTTCTCCAGGCTCTCGAACGTGAACCTGTAGACGCCAGGGGCAGAGGACTCGCGCTTGCCCGCCACGTTCAGGCTCTTGATGCCATGGCGCTGAACGAACTGTGCGAGGAACTTCTCGTGGACGCCGGGGCGGAAGTGAAGGTACGGGCGCCCGTGCTTGGCCGCGAAATCTGCAGTGAGCTTGGAGCCACCGTCCAGTTTGTCCGATAGCGTAAAGATGACGGTGCCGTCCGAGTCCCGCACGTTCCACTCCGTCCGTTGACGGTACCCCGACGTAGACGTCTCGACGAGTTGGTAAGCCACCGGAATATCGCCATCCTCGGAGCGGCGTCCTTTCGGGCACCAACCGCCATGGCTCAGGCCACGCGAGATTGCCCAGTCCAGGCCGGCTCGGTCCGCACCCGTTTGGGCGCCGGAGACGATGAAGAGACTCGTGTGTGAGGAGAGGATTACGGTCATCTGTGCATCCAGTTGTGAGTCTTGCACTATCCCGCTGCCTGCGACAAGATGCGTCGCAACGCGACGAGGTGCTGTGGCGAGCAGTGAAACCCGTCACTACGGAGGGTTCTCGGGCTGCGGCGCACTCACGAAGCGCAGCGTTCATGGAGGCGCTGTTTGCCACCAGCTTCAACGGAGTACCAGATGGCCGGACAACGACGCTACCTCACGAAGAGCCGGTTTAAGCTAGCCGTGGAGTGCCCTCGGAAGCTCTATTACACGGGCAAGGCCGACTACCTGGACCGGTCACAGGAGGACAGCTTCCTCGCGGCCCTTGCGGAAGGGGGCTACCAGGTAGGCGAACTGGCCTGCTTGATGCACCCGGGGGGAGTTCGCGTCGATGACCTCAACCACCAGCGCGCCCTGGAGCAGACCGCCGAACTGCTCAAGAAGGATGAGGTGACCATCTTCGAGGGGGCGCTGGCGCATGAGTCGTTCTTCATCCGCGTGGATGTCCTGCTCAAACGAGGCCAGGACATCGAACTCATCGAGGTGAAGGCAAAGTCCTACAGCGCGCTGGAAGATGGGGACTTCCGCGGGGCGAAGGGCCAGTTGAAGGGCGAGTTCCTGCCGTATCTGCAGGACGCGGCGTTTCAGCGATACGTCGCCGAACGAGCTCTGCCAGGTAGCCGCATCAAGGCCTACTTGATGCTGGCGGACAAGGAACGGCGTGCGACCGTTGACGGGCTCAACCAGAAGTTCCGGGCCAGGCGCGTCAACGGTCGACTGAGTGTGGAAGTTGCGCCAGGCACGGACCTGGAGGCCCTGGGGGAGCCGCTGCTCGCAAAGGTCTGTGTGGATGGCCAGATTGACGAGATTCTCCGCGGCGGCGTGACTGTCGCGCCCGGGAGGTCGTTGCCGTTCGGGGAGGCGGTGGACGTCTTCGCTGCGGCATACCGGGATGACACAGCCTTGGACCCAGTTACCTCCCCAAGCTGTGCGGGGTGTCAGTACAAGGCCCCTTCCTTCCCACAACCCGGGGAACCGAGAAGCGGCTTTCACGAGTGCTGGACGCACGTCTACGGCTGGACGCCTGAAGACTTCGAGCAGGGCAGTGTTCTAGACCTCTGGGCTTATACCGGCAAGGCCAAACTGATGGCACAGGGTGTCGTGAAGCTTTCCCAGGTTACGGCAGAAGACATTGGCTTCGACTTGGAGCCGCCAGGCGTGGACGGGATGACGAGGCGCCACCGCCAGTGGTACGTTTGCAGACCCGACTGGCCCGGCGGCGGTGAGTTCTGGTTCGACAGGGAAGGTTTTGGTCTTGCTAAGGCGAAGTGGAAGTACCCGCTGCACTTCATCGACTTCGAGACCAGCGCAGTCGCTATCCCTTTCGTCAGTGGGCGGCGTCCGTACGATACGACTGCGTTTCAGTTCTCGCACCACGTCATGACCGAAGACGGCGTTGTTCGCCATGTTGACGATTGGCTGAATGCTGACCCAGGCGTCGACCCGAACTACGCGTTCGTTCGCGCTTTGCGGGACTCACTTTCGGATGACGATGGGACCATCTTCAGGTGGGCCACACACGAGAACACCGTGCTGAATCAAATCCGGACGCAGCTTCTGGATGCAGTGAACACGCCTGACGACCGCGAAGACCTCGTTCGCTTCATTGAGACCATCACCGAGCGCAAGGCGCCGGACAAGAAGTCAAAGGTGGCTGGGCCGCGGACCATGGTGGACCTCTGCGCGATGGCCGAGAAGTTCTTCTTCCATCCTTCGACCAAGGGGAGCAACTCGCTGAAGAAGGTACTGCCGGCCCTGATGCGCTCGTCTGACCTCCTTCGGAAGCAGTACAGCCAGCCTACGTACGGAGATAAGGGCATCAGCCGGAACTTCAACGTTGGTGTTGCGTGGTGGCAAGAGATGGATGGCGTGGTGGTGGACCCGTATCTCCTGCTGCCGCCGGTGTTCGACGATGTCTCCTCTGAGGAAATCGAGGCACTGGAGGAGGGCCTCTCGGAGGAGTTGCGTGAAGGAGGCGCAGCGATGGCGGCCTACGCCAGACTGCAGTTCGAGGACATGCCGGAGGTGCAGAGGCGTGCCACGAAAGCCGCGCTGCTAAGGTACTGCGAGTTAGACACTCTAGCCATGGTTATGGCGGTGCAGGCTTGGTTGGATTGGGCCGAGGCAGTCTGACCTCCCGAGTGCCGGCAGATGCGTAAGCTCATCGGTGTCCCACCCCCAGAGGAAGCTAAAAGTCTGTCACGCTTGAAAAGCGGCCGTCTGCATGACAACGCCCGAAACCAAGCGAAAGGGGCACCAGTGCCCCCGGGAGCGCCAGACGTACGTGGCTACTCTAGCCGGTCATTCAGTCCCAACTCCCGAAGAGCGGCCTTCACCTCTTCGAGCTGTTGCGGCGTCACGCCTGATGCAGGTGCAACCTTGACCTCAAGGCGCAGTGATAAGCCACCGCTGGTGGCGTACTTGGCCAGCACCTTGGTATAAAAATTCATCCACTTCTGCGGTGGCACGTCTCCCACCCAGCTGAAGCCAAGCGCTAGCTGTGGCTTCGGCGGAACGGGTGGCTCTGGTGGAGGAGGCGTTTCCTTGCCTCCCGGCTGAGACGGTGGCGTTGGCCCTACTGGAGGCGGTGCGGGCGGGGCTGGCTCGGTATTGACCTTCGCCAAAGCATCCCGATACGCACGAGCGCTGTCCTGCGTGATGAGGAAGGTCTCGTCGGAGATTTCGATGTCCGCGGCTGCGACCGTTCTCTCGAAGTGGAACGGCTGGTACCTCCCCTCCGGTCCCTTGCCAACGTAGGCAATGACGCCACCCTGGACCCCTCGTGCGATTGTTTCCTTTAGCGCCTCAGGGTTCAGTAGCCGAGGGAACACTGGTGAAGCGTAGAAGGCGTCTCGGATGGCACGTGTGCTCCACTCCTTGAAGGCGGGTGACCAGTTCCGGACAAGAAAATTGGGACTGATGCCCGACTGAATCTCGTCCGCCTGTTTGAGGTGGTTCAGCAGGAACTGCACCAGGGTATCCGCGGCGCTGCTGTGGACAAGCCCCATGTCGAGCAGGCGCAGGCTGTTGTCCTTGCCGAGGAATAGCACGTTCTTGTAGGCCCGCCAGACGGACTCTCGCAGGTCACGCTGAGCCTTGCGAATGTTGTCGCCGAGCTGCGCGCGCTGCGTTTCATCGATATTGATGGTCGGCAACTCTTCGTTGATTTCCTCCCAGGCCAGCAGTCGCCTTGCGTCGTCGTAGAGCTGCAACGTTGACTGCGCGGCAGCGAAGATGAGCCCGCTCTTGAAGGTGCGACCTGTATTGCCTGCTTCGCGCACGAGCCCATCGATGAACGCGCGCGTTGACTTCTCATCCTCAAGCGTTCTGTCAGGCCCAAGAATAACCAGCGTTAGCACTGGTCGGTCAGGGACTTGATTGCTTCGCTCCGGGAAGAAGACACGCTCTACTTGAGCCTGGCCACCAAAGACCTTCTGGACTTCGCTTCGAACGCGCTCGGCGATTCCGTCCGACTTGATGTTCGCGCGACGGTCGGCATACCGCTTGTTTAGGTTCTCCTTGAAGCTGAAGTGGTAGCGATTGCGGTCGACGGTGAGGTAGTAGCAGGACTCTGCGAGTGTCTCCAGAGCCGTCTCGATGTTGCCGATGTCCATTTCCGGCTCAGCAACGTCGAGGCGAATCTCAGGCACCGATGCTTCTGACTTGGACATGCCTCCGTTCGACTCGAAGAAGATGGCGGTGGCAGCCTTGCGGTGGATACGCCACTTCTTGATTTCATCGGATGCGTCGTTGTCCAGACGAATCGCATGGCTGTCCTTCTTCCCCGCAATGTCGGTGCCGACAGCTGCTTCCAGCCGATGCTCGCCGAGCTGCTCAAAGAGGGCGGCTCGGAACTGCGAGTCGTCCAGCGGCGCTGTCCCGAGCCCAATGAGCGCATCGCGATGAGCTCCCTTGAAGCCAGCCTGATAGGCCTTGGCCACCCATAACGCCAGGAGACGGAGCACCCCGCGAGTCTGCTGGAACCGTGGCAGGGCCTGCCACTTGCGTTCGAACACCGACAGTACGGTGGGATGGAACGGATAAGTCGCAGCGAAAGTCTCTCTCGAGGCGTCAGAGGGGAACCAGTCCGGTATCTGGTGCTTGTGGTCTCTGACCCAGTCACCGAAGTCGTTGCACGTCGCGTAGGCGTCTCGGTTCAGGAGTACGCGTCCGTCCGGACTGAGCTGGGTTTCGTCCCACTCGAAGAGCCGGCGCCTGATGATTTCAGAGGTCTCCGAGTCCGCGGACATCATGACCGCCTTGCCTACCCGGTCCAGGAGCTTTTTGAGGCGGTCATAGTCGGAGAAGTCTTCCGCCGTCATTTCCAGCTCTGAGGCCGGTATCGATACGGCCAGGACGGCGTTGTCGCGCCCACGCATCTCCTCGGACAAGTTGTGCAGGAAGTTGTAGAGCTGCGCGGCCAGACCGCTCTTGCGGCACCGGCTGACGAAGTTCATCAACTCGTCCATCACTATGAGTACGGGCTCGCCCTGGGGCAGGAAGCGCCGGATGACGTCGCCTCCAGGTGCAATGCCTTGCGATTCGTGCTCCCTCAGGTGAGCCAGGGCGTCAGCGCCACCGAGCTGGTAGGCCAGCTCACCCCAAGGGGTCTTTCGTAGGGGCGTTCCGTCGTCCCCGCCGCGCCCGCTGATGGGGTCGAACTCAGTTCCGACGAAGACCGCTACCCGTGCCTTGGGCACAGACTTGATGCCCGCGAGCTCCGTGAGCCGACGGACACCTTGCCACTCGTTTGCGGCCATGCCGTTGCTAGCTAGGTGGTACAGCAGTAGCAAGGAGTGCGTCTTGCCACCGCCGAACTGGGTGGTCATGTTGAAGACGGCCGAAGTCTCCGTCTTGATGCCGGAGAGCCGCCTCAGGACCTCCGACGCGAGGCCCGTCAGGCTCTTGGTCAAGAACGTCCTCTCGAAGAATCGAGCAGGGTCCTGATAAACCTCCGGAGCGCGCCTGTCTCGCACCTGGTCAAGGTGAACAGCGAACTCTGATGCGTCCAGCGGCCGGTCTTCCCTTAGGTCCTCCCTGGGAGTCACCACCTTGTACCAAGGCTTGATTGCCATCTAGCTTTCCTCGATGCTTTCAGTGTTGTTGGGTGCCTAAAGCACGCCCAGTTCGCGCTGAGCCCATCCCTTCAGAATCCCAGGCCTTTCTTCCGCGCGAGCAACCCATCTACCCACCGTTTCTCTTCGGTAGAGGCCGGGTAGAGCGCAGAAAGTGCATCAGCGAGTCGCCAAAAGCCCGTGTCTGACGCAGAGCCACTGTCCACAATCAAACGCTTCATCGCGTCAAGACGACCTTGTGAGAACAGCACCATTGCTTGGTGCAGGCGGTCGAGACGCGTCCGTCCTGGCTCAACGGCAGATGCGACACCCTCATCAAACGTGCGGTCTGTGTCCTCCGAGGAGGAGAACAACGCACCTTGCTGCGGGACTACTCTTGAATCCCGTTTCGGAGCTAACAGCGTTCCAAAACGCTCGGAGACACTGAGAAGTCGTGCACTTTCGGCTTTAATTTCGACCAGCGAATCCAGGCCGTGCAGGTCCACACCCAGGCCTTGAGCAATCTTCCGGGCGGCATCAAACTCAAGACTGAAACCGCCAGACCGGGCGGCTTTCCCAGCAGTAGAGTCTTCCGATTCCTCATCGTCTTCTTCTTCTGCAGATTCCTCAAGCCCGGGGTCTTCTTTGGAGGCGCCCTGCAAAGTCCAAAGCCACATCGCTGTTAGCCGCGCGTCTGGCTCGAAACCTGAAACGTCTGCATCCTTGAACACCGACTCCAAAGCTGCCTTCGCAACGGCAGACCACACCGCCTCGAGGTAGTCCTTTAGCTCAACAGCTTCTCCGTTGGCGCGTTCGACTCGCGAGTACCTTGAGAAAATTTCAAGCGCAGGCCCCAGGCAAGCAAATATGGCGTCAGCGCCAACCACGCCTTCGGATGCTAGTCGTGACATCCAGTCGTGCACGCGAGCAGGCAATTCACCAATGACGTCACGCCACTCGCCAACGTGATTACTCGCAAGTTGCCCCGAGTCTTCCTCTCGGGGGCGGACAACTAAATGAACTGAAGAAGCTAGTCGAGCTTGCCCCTGCGCAGCAACACGCGCCTCCATCTCTGTATCAATGGGCCATGAGCCTGTAATGACCCACCCTGATTGAACAATTGCGTTAAGAATGGCCTCCCAGCTCGCTGTTGTCTTGCTAGCAAAAACAATGATGCCAATCCCATGGGGCTGAGTAATTCGACGCCCTTCGGTGAACGCCTTGGTTAGCATCCGCTGATAGAAGGCGACGGTCTTTTGAGTCTTGCTTAGCTTGTGAGGCCTATCCACTACTATTTCTTCGCTCTTCGGTGTTTCTGGCTCACCAAAGAGCGAGGGGTTAGACTGATTCAGAACTCGACGCAGCCATACATAGAAGTAGTCGGAGAGGTGGGCGTACGGGACCGCGTCATAGTAAGGCGGGTCTACCATCCAGAGGTCAGCAATGTCGTCCGGGAGCGGATGGTCCGTCGCAGATGCCTGTTGAACCTGGCCAGGTGAGGTGAGGGTGCTAGATTGGTGCTCGCACACCTTGGCTATCCATTCGACCGCTCCATCCCAACCGCCAGACGCGCCTGCTACGGGATTGACTTCGCAGTAGTCCCAGACCATCCCGAGTGCCTGCCTGCCAAAGGCTCCCGTGCTGATTTCGCGCGTTGTATGCCAGCGGGTCAAACTAGAGCAGGAGTCAGTGATGCGACCCAGCGCCAGCGCCATCAACTCCAGCACGACTTGAGGTGGAAACGTGGATGCTTTGCATTCGGTCTGAATCGCTTTCACATACTCCGACAGTGCGACGTTCTGGCGCGGGGTGAATACCCGTCCCCAGTCAGTCATTCCATAGAGGGGAACGCTTATACGCCGAATTTCGGTGACTGGAATCGGTTCACTTGGGATTTCGGTAAGGCCTCCAGCGCTTCGCTCCCGCGCGGCTTTCGCAAGTTCGGCCGCCCGAGCGAAGGCTGCCATATCAAGGGACGAAGCCCTGCGATAGCTCCGTCCCGCTTGGCCGGCTTGAGTGGTGACTACACACAATAGCCGAGCGTCGTCTGTGCCCCCATATCGTCGCAGCAGTTGAGCGCGGACACGCGCAACAGGTGTGGTGTATCCGCAGCATGGGCAAGTCGCTGAGCCTCGCTTAACGGTGCCGTCCAGGCTGGTCGGGGGAGCGGTTGTTTCCCCTGTCTCAGTGTTCTTCCACCCATGCCCGGTGTTTTCAAGCAGATTTAGCTCCAACTCGCGTCCGTGCGGAGTGACAGACAGAACTAGCTTCCGCTTAGGGGTGCGTACTAGGCTCTTTGAGCGAAACAGCGGCACCGAGGCGCCACATCCCGGCCCTTCGCAATTCACCGTCCTCGCCCACAGATAAGCCAATACCGTCTCGCCAGGAGTGGTCGCTGGATAAAGGCTCCTCAACGAATCGTGCACTCTTTCCGAGATTCGTTCACCAAGGCGACGCACCTCATCTGCTAGTCCTGGACCGTACTGAGGGATGTACTGGATGGCGACCTTGTTGAGGAGGATTGGTAGCGGATTGATGTCACTCGCGAATACATCCGCTCCAACACGAGCAGCCTCTATAGGGATTGCGCCTCCACCAGCGAATGTGTCTACGGCAAACGGCCGGTCCTTGCCCGGAAAGAGCGCTCGCGTGGCGGACGACGTTACACGTTGAAGCAAGGCAATTACTGACCGATTGCTCGTGTTTTCCCACCGCGCCACCTCCGAAATGAACTCAAGCAGACCAGCCCGAAGCTCCAGTGGGTCGTCGAGTAGAGAGGGCTCGGCGTGGTATCGCTTGAGCGTTTCGTAGCCTTCGGCTGTAAGCGCACCTACATTGCTACCGATGAGTTCAAGTAAGACAGCCTTAGCGTCGTGGCGGAACGACTCGGGACACAGCGGGTCAGCAGGGTCTAGCCAGAGAGCGGCAGCGCTAGCTGCTCGGCAAGCCGCTAACGGACGGCGTGCCCACCACATGTGCAGTGTCGAGATGTGCCCATGCCGAATTGATTTCTCGCGACGGGCATGACCCGAGATTCGGCGAATAGGTAGGTCGACCTCGATGAGGCGCTTGGGATAGGCTTGCATGCAGGTTCTTGTTCTTAGGTAGCTGCCTGGATGACAGCGTTGGGCTTGACGTGGTACTGCTCGATGCGCACCACGGGCTCCCAGTCCATCTGAAGGGCGGGGTCACGGACTACCTTGATGTCCGGAGTCGATGCGCAGTTGAAGACGACATACAGCCAGTAGTCCTGGCGAAGCCGCTGAGCGGTTCGGTATTCGTTCGACGACAGGGCTACTTCTCCGACGCCAGCGCGCCCCTTGACCTCAATAAAGCGCACTTCCAGGGCTGTCGCCGGGTCCTCTGGATGCGGGCGACGTGAGATGAGGTCGAAGCCTCTGTTCTCACTCTCGACGCTCACCACTTCCCAGCCGCGACCGCGCTCCATCTCGATGACCGCATCGACAGCGATTCGCTCAATCTCGTCGTCACGGACGAAGGGAGCCATGCCAGGGACAGTCCGGTCTGGGTGCGGCAGGAGCCAGCCTACGCCTAGGCGCCGAATGTCGCTGATGGTGCAGTGCCTCTCCTGGGCAAGCTCGACACGTCGGCGTTCAAGACGGCCGTTTAGCTCCTCGAGCCTGTCCTCGGTGAGCTTGATGTTGGCTGCGACGGGCGAGTCAGTGTCCCCCGACGCCTGTTGGCTGTGGAGCTCGGCCATGCGCAGGTTCTGCCGATGAATCAGCTCGTTCAAGCTGATTTCCATGTGCTTGGAGATGGTCGCAATCTCCCTGAGGCGCTGGTCCTTGATTTCCTCAAGGAAGGGCTGCAAAGCCTCGGCTACAAGGTAACCCTCGGCGGCCTGGTCATCAACTGTGGCAAGGTCCGGCGCAGCAGTTCCCTTGGGGGCAGCAACGACATCCAGCAGGAAGGTCGGTTGCTTCAGCTCCATCGTGCCGTCCAGGTTCTGCAGCACGATGAAGAGGCGCCTGTGCAGTTCATTGCCGCGTCCGTCGCGAATGGCCGATGAAAACACGCTGAATCGCGCTGGGACGGCGCGGTTCATGTCCAGGAAGATTGCGCCCCGCGCCAGGTCATCCCGTACATGCTCCTGGAGGTCTTCTCGGACGACTTCGAAGAGCGGATGGCCAGGTGTCACCCAGTCCGCGGTCGGGTCCTTCTTGAGCTTTTCCTTGTCGAAAACGACCTGCTTGTACTCGTGCCCTAGGCGGCCGAAGCGAGGCTCAAGCCGCTCACCAATGGGCCACAGGTGGCGGGGAACCCTGCCAACCCGGAATGTGGTGCGGTCTCTGCTTGGTTCGCTGACGGTCATCCCGGTGACCGGGGCGGCCTGCAAGAAGAAGTCTTGAATCACCTCGGGCACCAAGCGGCGCTCGCGGGCCTCCGCCGACTTGCCGAGGATGGCCGACAGATTAAGTTCCTTCTTCGCAAGTCCTTCGAGTGTTGAGGCAGTGATGCCCTTGAATCGCTCCGGGTCAACTTCCTCGATGATGCGTTGCTTGATGAGCTCCTCGGTCATGTTGTTGTGCGCGTACATGTCGCGCAGCATCTTTTCGAGCTGATTGGCGGGGAACAGCTCGCCGAGGACGTTGAACACCTTGCCTGTCTGCCCGGGGTCGATGTCCAGCTCAATTTGCTCCAGGCGCTCGTAGAGCTTCTGCATCACGCGGCCCTCGCGGGTATTCGTCGTGACGAAGTTAAAAATCAGACAGTCCTTCTCCTGGCCATAGCGATGAATGCGGCCCATTCGCTGCTCGCACCGGACCGGTGACCACGGGATGTCGTAGTTAATCATCAGCCAGCAAAACTGCAGGTTGATGCCTTCGCCCGCCGCTTCTGTTGCGACCAACACCTGGCAGGTTTCACGGAACTCCCGCTCAGCGTAGATGCGCGTACCAGGCGTGTCGCGGTCCCCAATCTTCATGCCGCCATGAATCTGGGTGACGCTCAGGCCCCATTCACGGAGCTTGCCCATCGGCCGGCCGTCGCGGCCATCGCCCACGAGGAAGTCGAGGGTGTCTTTGTGCTCGGTGAAGATGAGCAGCTTCATCGTGGGGTCGTCGAACAGCCCCTTCTCGGTGAGCAGCTTCTTCAGGTGGCGGACCTTGACCTCCTGCTCCTTGGCTTCAAGCCCCTTGGCTTGGCGAATCAGTACGGAGAGGTCGGAGATTTCTTCGCGTAGGTGCTCCGGATTGAATGATGCGACTGTTGCCTCTAGGTCGGAGAGCATGTCCTGCTGCTCTTCGTCCGGCAGGTCGTCAAAATCGTCAGGCAGGCGCCGCGCAATCTGCTCCTGGCGGTACTTTTCTGGGTTCTCGAGGATGCGCTCGCGCTTCTCCTTCATACGCTCCAAGCTGCGTCGCACCGCGTAGATGCTGGATGCGAATCGACGTTGGAGCATGGCCATCGTGAAGCCGACGGCCCGGCCACGCGCGCTGTCATCGCGCGCAGCACGGATAGACTGGTTCTCGACGTAGCGCGTAAGCTGGTCGTAGAGGTCGTACTCTTCTTCGCCAATGGCGAAGTCGCTGGTCTTGACGATGCGTCGAGTGAAGAGTGCCTTGACTTGGCCAGTCTCTGGGTCTGGAAATGTGACAAGCGCTTCCTTGACCCGCCGCAGATAGAACGGGGCCTCCTGTTGCGCCATGGCTTCGTCCAGACTGCGAACATCGCCGTACACGTCCCGGTCTAGCAGTGACAAGAACAGGCAGAAATTCTCTGCGTCCCCCTTGTGCGGAGTAGCCGTCATCAGGAGGAAGTGGTCAGTCATCTGTGAGAGGTGCTCGCCGAGCTGGTAGGCGAGCGTCTTCTTGTCGGAGCTGTAGGCCGACATCTTGTGGGCCTCATCTACGATGATGAGGTCCCAGTGGCTGCGCAGCAGGGACTCCCGTGCGTCCTCGATACGAGACACCCAGGAAACCGAGGTGATGACCTGGTTCTTGTCCTGCCAAGGGTTGCTTCCATAGTTTGCGCGTAGGACATCGCTGCGAACAACCTCAAACTGCTCGCGAAACTTGTCCTTCAGTTCGCGCTGCCATTGGAAAGACAAGTTCGCCGGAGTCACGATAAGCGTGCGCTTGACCAGGCCGCGAATCTTCAGTTCCTTGATGAGGAGGCCGGCCATGATGGTCTTGCCTGCGCCTGGGTCATCCGCGAGCAAGAATCGGATGCGCGGCAGCTTCAGGAAGTAGTCATAGACCGCCTCGAGCTGATGGGGCAAGGGGTCGACCCTGGCGATGGACAGTGAGAAGTAGGGGTCGTACTCATAGGCCAGACCGAGGCGCATCGCCTCGATGCCTAGGCGGAAGCGCAGAGGGTCACCGTCGAATGGTTCCTTCTCAGGGCTGGCCTGCAGGGACTCAAGCTGCTCCTCGGTCAGGATGGGGTCGTACATCTTCTCGGTACGAAGTCCCTTCCCGAACATCTTCACGGATGCGCCGAACGCTTGCACCAGGACAACCTGGATGGGCTCAGGAAAGAGCGGACCGGACACAACGGTGCCGGCCTTGAGTTCGTCCTTCTTCATTCTTCTCCCTGACCTCTTGTGGCGGCCGAAGTGCCTGACCGTGTTGCCGCTGGAAGGCGGAGCCCCCGCTGCTCGCAGTGCTGCAAGACGAGGTACTCAAGCATGTTCGAGAGCGTGCGGTGCTCCTGGGCCGCAGCCAGCCGAAGTAGCTCCTTGACGTCCTGCGACATCCGCAGGTTGATGGCGGTGGTCTTGCGCTCGTTCATGTGGCGCCTCATCGGTACGATGTCTTTACAACGCACAGAATGTATCGAACAATGGAGCACAAGTAAATTCAGGTCCTGAGTTTCTTCAGCTCAATGGGCCGTCCTGGGGAAGGTCGCGGCCTGTGGGCCGAGAAGGTTTGTCCGATGGGGTCAGCTACCGTTGAGGTCGGGAAGTCGCCTGGTGCGTGCGCGAGAACAGCGGAGGCTCCTCTGTCGGTGCTCAAGACGCTGACGCCTAAAGGAGCCGAAGTTGTTTAGCACCAAGTTCGGACCGTTCAACGGTTCTACATGGGAGGGACTCTGCCAGCAGGTCTTCAAGCGGAAGTACCAGGCTGAGTGCTACCAGCAGATGCCGGCGTCCCCTGGCGACTACGGCATCGAGGGTTACACCACGGTCACGGGATGGGCCTTCCAGTGCTACTGCCCCGAGAAGCACTACGAGCGCACGGAGCTGTACGAGAAGCAGCGGGACAAGATTACCGCCGACCTCCGGAAGCTGAAGGACTACCAGTCCGAGCTGCAAGCGCGGCTAGGGAGCACGAAGATTGCTCGGTGGGTGTTTGTCACCCCCGAGGTCGACCGCAACGCGCTCTTGGCGCACGCGAAAGCGAAGGAAGCGGAGGTGCGAGGGTGGAACCTACCCATCCTCACCGCTGACTTCACTGTGCTGCTGCACGATGGCGACCACTATCTGGTCGAAATCAACGAGGTCCGCGCCGCAGCAGGTGAGGCCTTGGTCTTCGATGACGCCGTTCCCGTTCTTTCAGCCTTGACGGGCCAGCAGGAGCACTACGAACAAAACGTCCATCGGAAGTCAGGTTGCCGCCTCGCTGACAAGGCCCAGAAGCCTGACTTTACTGCTCGCGTTCAGCAGCTCAGCCAGCGCACCATCGAGCAGTTCCTTGAGGCCGATGGTTACTTCCGCCGCATCGCATCGGCTTCACCGATGACGCATGTACGGCTCGTTCGCCTCATCAACGAGTACGAGCAGCACGTCATCGAGACCTCTGCTACTTGGTCCGGGACCGCGGAAGAGCTGACCACCCAGGTGCGTGAAGGTCTGGCAAAGCTGGTCTCTGACGAGCTTGGTCCGGAGTTCGATAAGGCCAACGCCCTGAAGGCGGCTCGGTACATGACCGCACGGTGGCTGGCCGTCTGCGAGTTGGACTATGGCTGAAGTCGAAGAGCGGAGGAGGTTGCGCTTCGAGCGGCGGCCGTCTCCTGTGCTGGCTGAGCACAGGCCCATGTACAAGATTGGGCAGGTTCTGCTCATCCTGCAGCTCGCCTCGCGAGGTGGCAAATCGAGCCTGCCTCGCCTCCAGTTGTTCAACTGGGCCATGAAGTCGACGAAGCGGCAGCAACAGCTGGTCCTTGCCGTCGGCGAGAAGGTTCTGCAAGTTCCAGCCTGGGGCTTTGACCCTGCGCTTGCCATCGCAGTACGCCTTGCCATCGCAGAGGGCTTGGTCGTTGAAAACGCGACTGGCTATGAGATTTCCCAGGCGGGTGAGTTCCTCGCCAAAGAGATTCTGAAGGATGCCGACTTGTTCGGGCGCGAGCGTTCGTTTCTGTCTTCCGTTGGAAAAGGTCTGACAGAAACGATGGTCGAAGCAACCGCGAGCGGCTGGGAGGCAAAGTGATTATTCGCGGAGTAAGGCTCAGGGCGACCACGAACGAAGGTGAATACGGGTTTCGCTTCAACTTCGCTCGGAGGCTGACCATTATTCGGGCGAAGAACTCGAGTGGCAAGAGCACGTTGTTCAACAGCTTGCTCTACGGCCTGGGCATGGAGGAGCTCGTTGGGGGTAAGAACGAGAAGGTCCTCCCGTATGCCGTGAAGGAGCACATCGAGTACGACGGACGCCGAATTATGGTAACGGCGTCTGAGGTGCTGCTTGAAATCGAGAGCCGCTCCGGTGAAGTGGTCACGCTGCGCCGTGCTATCCGAGACACCGTGAGGGACTCCAAGCTCATCGAGGTTTTCGCTGGGGCTCACGTTACGGAAGACCGGGCCCTTGGCGAATCTCGCCCTACCTATGTTCATGATGGTGGTGGTGCCAAGCGTCCTGAGGGATTCCATCGTTTTCTTGAGACGTTCCTCGGTTTGAACTTGCCGAGAGTTCCAACGACGAGCGGCGGTGATACTAAGCTCTATCTGCAGGCAGTCTTTGCAAGCTTGGCGGTTGAGCAGAAGCGCGGATGGACGGATTACATCGCCAACATTCCGTTCTATGGCATTCGAGACGCTCGGACAAAAGTCGTCGAGTTCCTTCTCGGACTGGATGTGTTCGAGACGAACGCAGAGCGCAACCGACTGAATAATGAGTCCGTCGAGATTGATGCTGAATGGCGCAAGGTCTACGAAGAGTTGCGTCGCGAAGCCAACCTGTTGGGGGCAGTCGTCGACGGCGTGTCGTCTAGTCCTTCGCCGCTCTTTAAGGAGGTCGACGCAAGCATCAGAAGGCTGGATGGAGACTCTTCTGTTCCGCTGGCCGAACACATCAGTCGATTGCGTGCCGAGCATGTAGCATTGCAGAAACAGGCCGAGCAGTACCACAGGTCCTCGGGCGCTGACGCGATGCAAAGCGTCACGACCGCTATGGAAGAGTTGCAAGGGCTGAGCGTGCTTTACGAGCGTGCCAGTTCGCTGCACGCGGAGCAGCGTGTGTCGCTTGCAGACTACGAGACGCTGCTTGCTGAAGCCAATGAGGACCTGGAGCGAAACAAGACGGCTGCAAAGCTCCGGGCCCTGGGTGCGAGGCATGGCGTGGCCACGGCTACTGGCAAATGCCCTACGTGCAATCAGTCAGTTGATGACACTTTGCTAGCTGGAGCCGTCACGGGTCCCCAGATGGACTTGGCGACGAACATAGCGTACCTGGAGAGCCAACGCCGCATGCTGATTCGGCAGATTGCCGGACTGAAAGCCGGCCTGCAGTCTGCCGAGGTGCGGGTCGCAGAACTGGCTACACGTATTGCAAGCAAGCGTGACTTGCTCGCCGCAATGCGTAATGACCTGACGTCAGGAGCATCAGATTCGAAGGCAATTGTGCGCCGGCAGGTTCAGATTGAAGTCGAAGTGGAGGCGCTCGATAAGCTCCAGATGAAGGCGGCAGAGCTCTTTGCCCAACTTGCTCAGATTGCCGCACGCCTGAGTGCCAATCAGGCAGCGCGTAGAAGCATGCCGAGGAAGGTCTATAGCCAGGCCGATATTGAGCGCATCAATCGGTTTCAACTAAACTTCAGAGCGAACGCAGGGTCTTTCGGCTACGAAAGTGCTCCTATTCGCGAGGTGGAAATCGGCAAGGATACGCTCGTGCCCTGCCTTGCGCAGATGGAGCTTCGAGAGATTCGCACTGACATCAAGTCCGACTCAAGCGCGAGCGACTTTGTGCGGCTCATCTGGAGCTACCTACTCGCACTGCATCAGACTTCGGCAGTTGCCTTGTCGCCCGGCAACCATCCGGGTCTGTTGATGTTCGATGAGCCGGGTCAGCATTCGATGGCCGTAGACAGTCAACATGCGCTCCTCAAGCAGCTTGCGAGTGAGACGAGCCTACAGAGTATTGTCGCGGCATCGTTCGACGAAGCCGAGGAGGTGTTCCGGCAAGCCACTCAAGGTATTCAGTTCACCTTGATAGAGTGGGATGGCAAGTTGATTCGACCTGTTTGAGGCGGCAAGCTATCCTCGTGCACGTTCCACCCCGATGACGGAGAGCAAGTTTGGCAACACGCAAGAAGACCCGTAGCCTCGAGCAGATTCAGGCTGAAATTGCCCGCTTGGAACAAGAAGCCAAAGCGATTCGAGACGCTGAAGTTGGTGAGGTGGTCGCCAAGATGAAGGCGGCCATCAAGCACTATGGCCTAACAGCAGCCGACCTAGGCCTAGCGCCGAAGTCCGGGGCTACGGCACCCAAGGCCACCACCAAGGCGGGGAAGCGAGGTACGGCCAAGGGCAAGGCCTCGAAGACCGCTCGTCCTGTCAAGTACCGTGACGACGCCGGTAACACGTGGGTTGGCCATGGCAAGCGACCGAAGTGGTTCGTGGAGGCGCTCGCTGCTGGGAAGACCGCTGAAGACTTGTTGGTGAAGTGAGACCTCTAGCCCGCAGATTGTGGGCTGTGAAGAGGCCTCACGCAGGTGGAGCTTTGCTCCGACTAGCGCTCCCTGTTGTGTCGGGGCCACCTTCGCAGATAGGTCGCAGGAGTCGGGCCGCAGTAGTCTTTAGCGGGGCTTGCTTTCGAAGCCGCATCCGGCCGTCTTCGCAAGAAAGTCGTACAGTTCCTGTCCCTTCTTGCTGAGCACATACTGTGTAGACCTGAGGTCTGCGCTCGGCTTATTTGCCAGCTTGATGAGCTTGTGGCGACGGAGTTCTGAGAAGCCTGCTTCGGCGAGTTCTCGGGCTTCGTCGCGGTCGAAGCCGGATGGGCGGAGGCGCAGTTCCATGCCGACCTGGCACTCTGGGGCGCCGCTCGGTTCACGGGCTTCACGAGCCGTCTGGCCAACAGCCACGAGAGCCAGCAGACCGGCAGGGGTGAACGTCCTCATCAGGCGTAGACCCTCGCTGCCGCTGGCCAACCAGCTACCTGCGCGAACCCAGCGCCGTTCCCCCGGGCTGGACTCTGCGGTCTGCTGGACTCTTGCGCGTGTGCTTGCACCTGGGAAAGCTTGTGCAGCCGTAGAACGGACCGTACCGCCCAGTCCTCGCCACGAGGAATCCGGTGCCGCACTTCGGACAGACCTCATCAGTGTTCTCGCTACCGTCCGCGTTGAGGACCTTCAAGCCGAAGTCGCGCACCAGTTCCGTGACGAACGCCGATTCCTTGCGAGCGACGGTCACTAGGGTGACCGTCTGCCTGGCGCGGGTTAGCGCGACGTAGAACAAGCGCCGCTCTTCGGAGAACTCAAACTCATCACCTTCAGGCATGGCCAGCTGCAGAACCGGGTCATCGACGACTCGGCTTGGGAAGCCCAGGGTATCCGAGGTGATGCGCGGAAGGATTACATGGTCTGCCTCGAGCCCCTTGGACGAGTGGACTGTGATGAACTCGACCTGCACCCTGGCTGAGTCCACGGAGCGGGGGCGACACGCCTCGTCGCGGCGGTAGCGGCCGAGGATGTACACAGTAGTCGGACGGCCGCGCCCCGGGTGTTCCGCAGCGAGCTCTGAAATCCGCGCTTCGATGGCGGCCCGAATCTGGGCCTCGTCAGGCACGCTCACGATACGGACCGGCTGGCCCACATCGTTGTGCGGCGAGCGCACTGTTTTCTTGAGCTGTTTGGGGTTCTTCTGCACGAACCGGCTGCTGATGTCGCACAGTGCTTGAGGGCAGCGGAACGTAGTCTCCAGCTTGAGAGTGACGGCCTTGCCAAATCTGTCTTCAAAGTCCGTCATCACCGCAAGGTCAGCTCCCGCGAATCGGTTGATGCTCTGCCAGTCATCACCCACAGCGAAGAGGTGGCGACCTGGCTCCTTGACCAACCCTGCCACGAGGCGGGCACGTGCCTGACTCGCATCTTGAAACTCGTCGACCATGATGAGTTCGTACGGGCTTGCCCAGCGGCCTTGCTCGATGCAGTCGGCTGCTTGGTTAAGCATGTCCTCGAAGTCGATGCAGCGTTCGGCGCGCAGGCGAGCCTCCCAACACTCCCACAGCTTCTCGAAGATTCGGAGGAACATCTCATGCCGGAACCTAAACTGCCCTGCGACGCCAACATCTAGACGCTTGCGTAGCTCCGTGGTGCTCAGACGGTTGTTCTTGGCGTGAGTCAGAAACGACCGGATGGTGCGCGCCAGTCTGGGGTTCTCGATAGGTCTGCGCCCTGGCACATCTCGGTCAGGGTTCGGGTCGAGCTCCACGCCGCGCTTGCGCAGCTCGCGCTCAAGGTAGGCGAAAGCCTTGCCCGACCACAAGTCGGCCATCGTGGTCTCGAGCAAGGTCGTCTTGTGCTCCGCGTGTATTCCGCGTTTCCAGACCATGCCTTCTTTGTAGCCGCTGAAGGACGGGGGAGGCTCTCCCGCGGCATCGACCGCCCAGTGCTCCAGGTATGCATCGGCTCCCGGGAAGTAGAAGTCTGGTCGGTACTGTCGGTGTGTTGGGTCGGCTGTGTCGACCTTGTATGGCTCCTCGTAGACATACTCGACGCCGTTGTAAAAGAGCCAGTTCGCGATGACCAACTCGCCACGGCTCTTGACCACTTCGCCCTGCAGGGTCCAGAAACCGTTTCGACCTGAGTCGCGGTCCCAAGCTTCCGGGTTCTCTGCTTCCTTCCCGAACTTTGGTAGGTCCTGACCGAACACCAGGCGGAACATGTCCCAGTTCGTCCGGAACTGCAGGTCCGAGTCCTTTAGGGCGTCGACCATCTCCAAGAGGGCCTCTTGGTCGCGACCAGTCTCCACCCACGGCGCCAGTGAGGGCTTCTTGCCGGTCGCATTTCCGATGACGTCGAGCCCAAACGCATGGAACGTCTTGGCGACAACGCGCTCCGCTGGCAGGCCCAGCGGTTCAAGCCGAGCCTTGATGCGCTCCCTTAGCTCGGCCGCCGCGTCGCTGTTAAAGGCGAGCAGGAGCATCCGGTCAGGTGCGAAATACTTCTTCTTGAGCGCATAGCCAGCCTTCGCCACCATGGTGCTGGTCTTGCCGGAACCAGCCGAGGCCACAAGGAGGACGCGGCTATCAAAGCAAATGACGGCTTCAGCTTGCTCATTAGTCAGCTGCGCCTTCTCAACGGAGTCGAAGAACTGCCGCGAGTCGACCAGTTCCCTTTCGAGGTACCGCCTATTGATGCTGTCAGCGACCTCGGAGAACGCTCGCTGCCATATTGAGACGTCTTCCCTGACATCCTCGGCTTGGCGAGCAAGATGCTGCTGTACTTCGGGGACCGCGAGCAGCTTCTCCAGACCCTGCGGCTTGGTCGCGCTTACCTGAGCCCTGAAGTCGCGACTCAACCAGCCGCGTGACTGCAACTGCCGGCTACAGGCTCGCTTGGTGTCTGCGACCCAGGCTCGAACTTTCGCAAGCTCCGGTGCGAAGTAGCTGAGTTGATTGGCGACCAATTGCTGGCGCCGTACCATGGAAATCGACGCGGAGAGTGCGTCGCGCATCTTCTCTGCAGTCTCGTTCGGTATCCCGTCCAGGACCAGCGACTGGCCGTTCGCACTTGAAACACGGACCGTCGACCAGAAGGCGCCAGGACTGACACTTAGACTGTCGAGCAGTAAGACCGAACCTGCGTGCCGCCGCCCGTCGACCTCAAGCGCGAACTGGTCGCGGTCCAAAGTCAGCGACCATGGTCTCGTAGACGTGAATAGCTTGCCGGGCGTTGTTGGGCCCCAACTCTGTGGCATCGGCTTTCCCTGAAGACCGGGTTCTTGTTGGCCACAGGGTATCCGAAGGTCAACCAGCGGGCTTTTGGCCATGTGCGTCGCGGCAACCAGAACGCCAGGGGGGACTTCGACCCCCGGGGGCGTGGTTGCGGACCCTCGTGGTCGGGGAGTTGGTTCTCTAGTGGGCGGTTGGCGGCTGCGCCGCGAGGTGAGCGTTTCTTGAAGTTTTAGTGCCCCCGCCTGCAACATCGTCGCTACCGGAGGGAACAGCCAAGACGAAGGTTCTGAGTGCGCGCCCTGTGGCTGTCGTCTGCTTGAGCCGTTCAGGGGCCCGCAACTAGGGTGCCCACCTTCAGGTGAGGCGACACCAACCATCCCACCACGCGAAGGGGGATTCTGTGTGGCTCCGCCAAGTCCGAGACTGGCAATACAGGAACCAGTCACGCCGGGCTCTTGGAGAAAGGCCATGTTCAACGCAGAACAAACTATTGACGCCTTCCGCGTTTTTGCTGCCGCGGTCCAGTGTGAGAGCGGCGACGGATATCGCTCTGCTGCTGTCGTGCTACGCCTCGGTAGTCATGGGTTACCGGTGGCCGTTGTTTTCCGAGATGACTCGCTTGAAGATGGGCGACTTTGGACAGACGCAGGGGCCGCGGTCCGTTTCGGATTGAGGGTGGGTGAGGCAGCTGTAAGAGGCCAGAGTCTGCTGGGCACCTTGGCGTCCACGTGTTCTTCTACAGGGTAGGCCCGCTCGCGCGGTTCCAGCCGGGTCCGGCTCGGGACCTGCGGCGCCATCAGTTCTCGTTCTGTGGAACGAGTGGCGTGCCAGCCCTCTGCGAGTCGCACTTGGAAATCGGAGCCTTAGGGCCCACCTCGTGCCAGAGGTCGATGCCCGGCGTCTTGGCATTGCGTTCAGCACTGCTGGGCGCCCGCCGTTCGGCAAGGGGCTGTTCCCGCTTGTGGGCAGCGTAGTGCCATGCCGGCACCGTGCGCGATTGGGTCGAGCCGGCGTCCTCCGTTTGGGGTTTTACGCGGACCAGACTCACGAACCGTCCCAAACGGTCCTGGCTATGCCGATGGGACCCTCAATCCGATGTCCGCTACCCCACGGTCCTCTCTCAAGCTCTGCCGCAATGCCGGCCCGCGTACTGGAAGTGACGAACCAGCAAGACAGCGGCGAAGGAAGCCAACGCCCCGTAACCTTGAGGTGCTCCCAGTGCTCGCCAAGCCTGTCCTCGACTGCTCATCCGTCGGAGCGACACGCTCGCAGTAGCTGTGCACCAAGAACGGCGTCTTCAGTTCTAGGTCCGCTTGTGACTTCTCGCTCAGTAGGTGATGACGCCAGTGATGCGGACGTCGCGGAGCGGCACCTGCAGACGACGCGCCACCGCGCGACGAGCACGCTCGACTGCACCAGTCGGCTGGCCTGCGCACGGCAGCCGCGCGACAAACTCAATACTGCCTTCCAGCTCGCGGACGATGTAGTTTGCCCGGACTCCGACTCGCTCGGTGTTGTGCGCTGGTTTCATCTCTGCTTTCTGTGGACCTCGGCGTAGCGGCGAGGGGATGTCGTTGTCAGTCCTTCTCAAGTTCGCGCATGGCGAGTTCGACGGCAGAGCGCCACTGGGAGTACGTCATCTGCACGTCACCGTGCACGTCAATCGTTGCCCTGTAGCACTCGCGGTCTGCGTCAGCGGCCGAAGTGTCGCCCGAGTCAAATCGCTTGAGCGTGTTGCGCAGTTCGTCACGTGTGTTGTCGGCTACGCAGGCGACCTGGAAGGCCGCCGCCTGCCGGCGTCGCTCAGCGCGCCGAGCACGGTCGGTGGACTCGAGATAGTCCTCGAGGCTACCCACGAGTTCGATGCCATTCGCATTCGCCTGAGCCTCGAGGGCTTCGGCAGCCGCTTCGATGTCTTCGCCAAAGGATAACAGCTCGCTGAAGAGCGGCTCGCCGCTGCGGCAGAAGTCGGCTGCGTTCATCTGTATGGTAGTTGGGTTCTCCATGGCCTTGTCCTTCTGAGTTGTTGCTGATGACCGGCAGCAGGTCGAGGAGGTCATGTCATGTCTAGTCGCGCGTTTTAGATTTCGACCCACCGGAACGAACTGCTGTCAAGCGCCCAAGAAGTGGTCCCACGCTATCGCCTAAGGTTCAGAGATTTGGACGCAAGGACCCAGGGTGTGGCGCCCGCGCGCCATACGACTCCGAACGCCCGGCCAGTGCGGTCGATGCCCAATTTGCAACGCAGGCATCGACGCCTTACACGTACCCGCCTAGAGCGCGAAGCAGAGCGATGACCCAGATTTCCTTCGTCCCTTGGCTGGAAGCGAGCAAGTGGCGCCAAAGGAAAGAGTCAAGCGTCGCGAACGTGCCGATTCGAGTCGAGAAAGTTCCCAAGTAGCTAGGTGCGCTAAGTCCCTTCAATCTGGACGTGCGCGGTCGTGCACCCTAGAGCCGGTAGGTTTCCGGCCGCCTTCTGTTTGCCATTACAGGCGAGACTTCATGGCCAGTTCACTTGGTGACAACAGCTCGTCGCTGCTCTTGCCTCTGTGGCCAGACTTGTTCCGGCATAGCGTACCAATCGCCACCCTATGCGCGCCGCTGTGGACGTTCGGAGCCGAGGTGGCCAAGAAGCCATGCGTACTCTTCGAGCATGCTGCCAAAGACAAGTACAAACGCGCTAACGCAGTCGATTTGCATGTAGCAATCGTCGACATCTAAACAGATACGCTCTGCACGGGTATCGCCTCTCAGCCAAAGCGACGCCTGGCCCTCGCGACGCATTTCTAGTGCGTACTCTCTAACTGGTCCCGTGTGTCCCCCGGGAACGCGAAGCAGGATGCGGCCCCAATGGGGATGCTCCACTACTGAAGCTTCCTCTTGAACTGCGCGAGCTGAGACCTCGAGCAGAGTCTCCTGTGCGGCCGTCCAGCGGTCGCCGGCAGGGTACGGGATATCGTCAAGCTGGGTTCCGTTCCACTCAAGCCTGAGTTCATGCGTCATCGGGTCCGCGCACGAAGAAGCCGCGCGCGCTTCGACCCACAACCGCAGCACGTCGTTTCGGTCGAACACCATAAGGGCGATGAACTGATGCGGCTCTAGTGGTGCATCGACAGTGGCGTTCTCTGGGGGTGCTGACAAGGATGTGCCCGGACTGTTGCGACCGGCTCGACATTGCCAGAACTCGCGCTCCCTGTGAATGAGGCTATTTGTTCAACTCGACATCACTCCCAGCAATGCCGTCATCTCATGTAGTGCGCGAAGTGCACTGCAAATGTCCCGCTCTGGAGTCCGCAATCCCGTGACAGAGATGACCCGACGAGGGTAGTTGCCCGAACGGATGGCTTCCGTGCGCGACGACTAGGATGCCGAGCGTGCACCTCGGCAGAGCCGAATGAACTCCTCGCCGAGCTTCCGAACGTTTGCTTCGGCGGGCTTGGGGGCTGAAATCTGGCACCAAAACTTGTCCTGGTTCCACTCGAACCTTCGAGTTGAGCCGTCAGATACCTGGGTGAAGAAGCCCCAGAACCAAAGGTCATCCCACACCAGCATCTGCTCAGCGTCGTAGCTTTCGTGTAGCGCACTGTTCACAGAGTGAAAGCTTGGTGAGGTAAGTCCAAGGGCCTTGAAGACATGGGTGATGACAGCGTCCACCGGCAAATAGACCTTGTCATTAGGCTCTAGTGTGAGTGCCGTTTCCGGGTTGTCCAAGAAGTGAAGCGCGCGTGGTCCGCGATGCACCTCGATGGCTCCTTTCACGAACAACGCGGAAGTCTTGGGGCCCCACCCGGGTTGGCTCGACAGCGCCCAGAAGAGTCGCTCCCAAGGGCCTGCCCCTCTTGCCTTCAAGTTGGCTCTTCGCTCGAAGTGCTCTATCAGGTCGAACAGACTTGGTGTTCTACCTGGCACGAAGTCGTGCAGCTCTCGCCAGAACTGTCCCAGTTTGGACATTCGCGGTGTCGACTGGGTGTTGACGGTGGAGTGCAGCAATTGCGTTAAGCGGCTAAGTGAGTCTGGGCAGTGCGATAGCGCCCTTCGGTACTCCTGCTGTTGAAATGTCTCGTTAAGTTCTCTGTGTTCCTGAAGGAACGCAAATAGTCGGGTCAAGCGTGGATTCTTCGGCGACATGGCAAATGGTACTGATGTGGATGTTCCATACTGGGGAGTCTCTTCTCAGGGCTACTGCTTGACTATCAAACACAGTTCCACGGCGGTCAACTTTGCGCGCTGGGGGGACTGCAAGGCTCCACGCGAGAGCAAGCATCTCAAGGTATCGGCATGGACGCCTTCACTGGTGCTCGCGTCTACCGCGACCGTCTGGTCGCGCGTCTAGACAGGCGCACCCGTTGACCGCCTGGTCGTTGCCTCTCGGGTATCAAAAGCTCAGTCGACGGTGGGCAAATCGGGGACCTCGGCGGCGAGGCATGAGGCTTTCGGGGAGACGCTCGGCCTGGGGGGGTGTATCGGGAAGACGGCCTTGACCGAGGCGAGACCGTCACGAAGGTCGAGACCGTCCTACCAGTCCGCTAGGCCGGTCGGTTCCCCGATTTCCCCACATCCTTCTCATTGACATAGGTGTGCAGCAACAGCGCGTGCCGAGGTGGGAGCGCTGGGGACATCGACGGTCGGACGTGGGGTTTTTGGGGGGCGCCTGGCCCGGAGGTGGGGTTTTCGTGGAATCGGCACTGCCCGATGCGAGGCCCTCATGAAGTTCGAGGCCGTCCGACCGCCCCGGCCAGTCCGCCTAGATTCCCCGATTTCCCCACCTCCCCTACATGCTTCAACGCTCATGTCTCGCATTGTTGTTAGGCGCAGAAGTTCTAAGCAGCAGAGACAGGGCGGTCAGCTGCTGCTAGCTACACCGGCTGTAGACCACTCGAAGAAGAGAAGTCCAGGCGCTGACTGTTTCCCCGCAACGCCCACATACCGGAATTGCTGGGAAGCCGTCAGCCAGATGCATACCACGGCTGCGTTCCGAAACCTCTTTGAGTCTCTATGTTCGCCTTCTTTGACTTCATCGCAACTGCATTCCTTATCGCACGGGTTCTTTATGAACTGACGCAGTATCTTGGCGCGCACTGGTGGCGCATCAACACAAGTTCCAAAGTCTTTTGGAATCCGCAACTTCAGCGTGTTGAGATTATGAAGAATGCAGCACCCCGCACGCCGGCGATTGCAGCTCAGATGATTTGGGCACGGTACACGCGGCGTTCGCTCGTGCTGCACCAGCTTAACGCGATACAGTTCCCTGACGTCCAGCCGGAGTTCAGCACTTGGCCCTAATTCGCGATAGGGCTGATGGGTGCGGCGACGTTCATGATGGCGGGCCTTTCGCCAACCACCGCACTAGGCATCGGGGTCGCCGGTGGGATAACGACCCTTGTGAGCAAGCAAGGTCGAGACTTGGCCACCTTCTCGAACGAGATGGCGCTTCTTGACGACGATGTCAAGAACGCGCACCTGATTCGCAGCCGCCCCGCTTCGGGGCGGCCTCCTCCTTGCTCAGGGTACCATCCGGCTGATGCCCAAAGGTCAATGCAAGCAAAAGCTTAGGTAACTTCTGGATGTCTGTCGGACCAGAAGTAGAGGCTATTGCCCCGGCACCACGGGGGCTCAGCACGGGCCACCGCCAAGTCGAGCCTTGCGGCAGTCTCAGGGGAACAGCGGCGAAGACGCGGCCAACACTCCAATCCGGTCTGCCCGTGCGGCCGCCTCCTCATCGGAGTACGCCTTCCGCTGCGCCGGGCTCCGTTCGGTTGCGAGCTGCACGTAGCGCAAAGCAACGCCCCTGCGAACCAAGGCGAGCCCGCCATCTTGGGCCTCTGGACTGGTTACGCGGCAAACGTTCCGCTGGTACCGTGCGGCCTTGTTGCCGGCGACGGAGTACCCGGAGCCAGCCAAGCCCTTCAGCTGCTCGCGAGCAGCCTTCCAGTACTGCTGGCCGCTCTCCGGAGCGTCGACACCCGCCAGGCGCACTGCCGTCGCGGCCTCGCCCTCAGGCCCAGGCAGGCAGTCGAAGGTTTCGTGTATCGGTCGAGGGCCTCTGCGGCGTTGTTCAGTATGGATAGACGATTCGCTAATCAGAACTGCCAAACTCAGAATGCAAGGACATTCCCATGAGCTTTAGTGGATTTCGCATTGCTCAGCCGAAGCAGAAGGTCGAAGTAGTCGAGCCCTCTGCCCTTGTGCTGACACAAGACAACTGGAACGACTATGCGTTTCAGACGCTGTACCACCTCTCGCGCGTGTCGAAGGAGGGGGGCTTCAGTGAAGAAGCGGTAATTGGTCCTGTAAAGATTCTTCGAAGGGGCCAAACAGAGAAGGACGGACTTCTCGTCACCTCGGACTTCACAGAGCTTGGTGCTGAGTTCTGCTCGGTGGGTAGCTCGCTGGACTATTACGAGCGCATCCAAGAGCTAGGAGAACTTGGGCACCAGATTCTTCGAGCTCTCCGCGATGTCGTCCTTATGCCTGAGCTTGTAGACGAGTTCAAGGGAGAGCGAGGCTGGGGCACCTCGCTGTTTCGAGACCAGTCTGATGCCGGGGAGAACTTCCTGCAGATGGCCAGGGGCATCGTAGATGGGCAGTACACCGTAGTGGCTGCTGACCAGCAGGCGTTCAGCTTCTCGCTTCCTCAATGGCAGAACCCCGTAACCGTTGATACGGCCTCGGTAACGACTGGAGGTTTATCGAGAAGCGCGCTGCTACCCGACCGAGTCAACGTTTTTGTCGGACGAAACGGCTCGGGAAAGAGCACTCTATTGTCACGTCTTGCTCGCGTTGCTTTCGCGTCCACTACTGAGCGGGCAACGACCAAAATGCAGGAGCTTGGCAAGATAGAGCCCGCAGGCGTTGGGTTCGCTCGAGTTATCACTGTTGCCTTTAGCCCGTTCGATAGTTTCAAGCTGCCAGGCACGGACGCTAGAAACGTCAAGCAAATCGCAAAAGATATGGCACGCGGCGCAGGTCGCTTCGCATTCATAGGCCTTAGAGATTTCGCAGCCGAGGCCAGCGGCTCTATCGCAGACTTGCCGATTCAAGACCTTAACGAGGCTCGTTCAGAGCAAGATAGAGTCGGCGAAACAAAGCTAAAGTCAATTGCTCAACTCTGCGAAGAGTTTGAGCATTATCGACAGCGAGTCTTGAAGGACCCACGCAGGCAGAATACTCTTGAACATGCTCTCGAAAAATTGAGAGTTGGTATGCCTGCAGATGACTGGGCTGACGTACTAACAACCAAGCCTGGCGCGGAGGCTCGGGCGTGGTTTCACCAATGCAGCACCGGGCACAAGATTGCACTCCTGGTGGTTTTCGGATTGGTGGCAAGTCTGCATAAGCGTTCCCTCGTTCTGTTTGACGAACCTGAAACCCATCTCCATCCGCCACTACTATCGGCAATGATGCATGCGCTTCGGTACATCCTGGCGAAGTTCGAGTCTACGGCGTTGATTGCCACGCATTCTCCCGTGGTGGTTCAAGAGTGCCTTGCAAAACACGTGCATGTAATTCGCCGTGAGGGCTCAAATTTTGCGGTCCGCCCGCTTCTCTCGGAAACTTTCGGAGAGAGCATCGGATTGATTACAGCACAAGTGTTCGGCATGGAAAGCGATGCACTTGACTACCATCGCGTCCTCGATAGACTGATTCGTGAAAGAAAGACAATCGAAAGAATCGAGGCCGAATTTCTCGACGGCTTGATGAGTAATCAGGCTCGGGCCTACGTATTGGCGCGCTTGTCGGAGGGTGACGCGCAGTGACGATGTGGAACCTCAAGAAGCCAGAAGGCTTCGACGCTAGGGCTCACCTTGACACAGTTTTCAGCGACGGGGAGCTGACAGAGGCTGAAAAGACAAGCCTTCTCGCCCTCTACGATGATTACGTTGCATCGAAGGGGCGTCCTACCGCTGCGCTGCGGCGTGAAGGACTAAGGCCGCAGCTTTACACGCTCGTGCATGCGGCCTACAAGCATGTCCAAGATAACGGCAGGCTAAAGCAGTTGCGCGCGGACCTGAAGCTTCTGGCCAACTACTGCCCCTACTGTGGTTTCGCACCGATATCGGACTTGGACCATCATCTTCAGAGAGCGCATTTTAAGTTACTAAGCATATACGCGCTAAATCTCGTTCCTAGCTGTGGCCCCTGCAACGGAGGAAAACGGAGAGTGCCGTCGAACGACCCTGAGCAGCATCAGATTCATACTTATCTTGAGCAGTTGGCGGATTTTGATTTTCTGCGAGCAGCGGTTACCTTGAACCCTGGTACTGGCGCGCTGGCTGTTCAGTACTCAGTCGTTCAGTGCGAGGGCATGAGCGACGAACTTCACAAGAGGCTTGTGTATCACCTCACCGAGTTCAAGCTTCATGACAAATACAAGAGGCAAGTAAATATCCATCTAGGAGAGCAGGAAGCCGCCCTGACCTCTGCTTTTGAAGGCGGGCCTGAGGTACTTCGCTCCCTGCTTGTGAAAACTTCAGAAGCGAACAAGAAGAGGTTCGGTACCAATGACTGGCGCACAGCGCTCTTCAGGGGCCTTGCAGCCTGTCCCCAGTTTTGGAGTGGGGGCTTCAAAACGGCCCTCGGCTTGTAGCTCAGGCTATACGCCCACTGGTCATGCTTTCGAGCCCGACGGCTTCGAATCTCGCCCAGCGTCGATGAGGACAATGTCCTCCCGGCCCTGAAGCTTCAGGTCGCGGAGGACTTTCGTTACGCGCTCCAGCTCGGCCTCAGAGAAGCACAAGATGACCTTGATTGACTTCTCGGTCTGGCTGGCTTTGGCATAAACATCGACCTGCTTCTCAAGGTTGCGCTTCAGGCTGGTGTTGCTGGCCAGCTTGAACTCGACGAGGCTAGCGTTCCTTTTGCCCTTCGAGACCTTGTAGTCCACCGGTCCCCGACCGTTGTTCACTTCGGCATTCACATCGAGCTCTGTCGCGTACCAGGTGAGTCGGTACATGACGTGGAGGTCTTCCTCGCGCTTGACCGGTTTGCCGTCCACGTAGAAGACGCGGTAGCCGTCGTTGTCTTCGATGACGTGTTTCAGGTACTTCACTCGCTGGAGCGCCTCCTCATACGAGTCGCCATGCTCGTAGAACTCGGTTCCAGCGAGGTGGTTTAGCATCAGCTCCCTGATGTTTTCCACGAACTGCCTGTGGGTCTCTTGAACCTTCTTGCTGCTGACAGCGTGGGCCTCGGCGGCATGCTCCTCCTTCCACTTGATGTAGTGGTCTAGGAGCTCGGTGAACTGCTCAAGAGTCTTGAGCGCCGCCTTCTTGCGTTCGTCCTGCGTAGAGCGTTCGTTGATTTGCCGCAGGAAGTGGTCGTTGACCTGAGCCCGTAGATGCCCGTCAGGTAGTGCCATGCGCAACTGCTGGAACTGCCCAAGCATGTCCCCCTGGTTAATCCACGCCTCATCGCGAGTCAGGATTTCGCAGGGCGTCAGGATGACGTAGTCCCCTGCGTGCCAGGGTAGGTTGAAGTGGCCTGACTGCCAGCGCCGCTTGTCGTAGTCGAAGTGGACACGTTCAACGTGGACCCGTTTGAGGCGCTCTGGCGAGATGTGCGCAGCAGCGAAGGCCTCGGTGTAGTTGAGCAAGTACCCTTTAATGAGGTTGGTCGTGAAGTCGCTCAGATGGTCTCGCCCGACACCACCGCTCAGGAGACCCAGCTTCTCCAAGTGAGAGCTCTTCGTCAGCGTCTCATCGCCAAAGTTCTTGAAGGCACGCGTAAAGTTCCGGCCCAGAGCCTCCGCGAAGTGGCGACCGAGGCCGGTGCCGCTGTTGCCTTGTCGACTAAAGCCAAGCCAGTTCTGCTTGACCTCTCGGAAGTACAGCCACTGGAATATCGCCCCTTCAGTGAGCTCATCGGCCTGCGCACGGTCGCGGACGAACACGAGGTACCGGATGATTTCGTCGTGGAGGTCTCGCAGTTCCGGGTTCTTGCTGTCGAACAGCAGAAAGGGGTCTACGAAGAGCGGCAGGTCGTTGACCAGCGCAATGTTGAATGCCCCGTAGGCATCAAGCGTGTCTGGGTCGACACCGAAGACATCAGAGAAGTAAATCACCAGCTGAGCTCCCTGCTTTGCTTCTATTGCGGCTGCGTACGGAAATGGTATCCCCGTGAAGCGAGCGAGTCTGCTCAGAAGGTCAAGCAAAACGGCCCCGGAGGGCCGTCTCACTGGCCTGTTGGGCCATCAGCTACACAACACCCCTAGCTCACTCGAAAAGCTTGGGCGCGACCCAAGGCAGCGCGGCACTGTTGCACAGGTACAAAAGAATGAGTTCGTTCGGCGACATGTAAACCAAATCCAGCTGGATTGGACAATCCCATTATAGTTGAAGTGTGCTAAGTCGCAGGACTTGCTCTGGGGTAATTGAGGCCAATGAAGAGGTCGTAGTTGCTACACAAGATGGTTTCAACAATGCCATCACATCGAGGAGACAAAAGAGTGGCTACTCTCAAGAAATTCACTGTCGTTGACCCGTCCGAGCGACTGTCGTTCAGCCTGAAACTATCGACGCGACGCGGTATCGAGGAGTACCGCGCTTACTACAGCGCGGCCTACGGGCATCCAGTCGAGCGCGGTGCGCTTATCGAGCAGCTGCTCGTAGCGTGGCTTGAGCAAGACACAGAGTTCGTGAAGTTCAAGAAGGGCATGAGCGAAGCGCAACGCCAGGCCGTCGAGACCGCTCTGGGGGGCCAGGCGGGCGAAGTTTGACCCTGGCGAGGGGCAACCAACGAGGGTGCCCGCACGAGTGCCCTCTGCTTTGGGCTCAAGAAGGGCGTGGGGGTGCCGATGACGAGACGTTCGCCACCACCCTGAAGGGAGCTACGTGAAGTCATCGAAGACTGAGATTGCCGCCGTCGAAGCAGCGGAGAAGAAAGCCATTGCGGCGGTCACCAAGGCCAAGAAGCCGCGCAAGACAGCGGCGGAGCGCAAGCGTGAGGAAGAGCAGCGGCGCGACCTGTGGCTGCAGGTGACAAAAGTCATCGTCCCGGCGTGGTTCGGCAACTGCAGCGTCAGACAAGGCTTCAAGCTTGGCCAGACGTTCACCGCTGCAGGCGTTCTGGCACTAGTCAGCGTTGGCTTGGCAGCAAGGCGGAACAGCCACGAAGGCAAAGGCCACGAGTGCGAAGTCGGCATGCAGATGCGGTCACGGCCGAACGGATTCGACCGACAAGAAGCTCGAGACCTAGCGCAAGTCGGCTTTGCGGAGCTGCGTGCTCACAAGTTGGTCAAGCTTAGCCAGCCGGCGAGCGACGAGTTCCCGTACGCGTACTACAAGCTCACGCCCAAGGGCCAGAAGTGGTTCGACTTGCTGGAGCGGTCGGCGGGCTGCGCCGAGGCGACGGCTGAGGACAACGAGGCCTGAACGGACTCGTGCGTTCAAAACGTGAGAACGGCCCCTGAGGGGGCCGTTTTTCATGTGCGGTGCCCGGCGTCTCGTATGCCGTATTTGCTATGCGCACGTTGCTACGTGCGCGGGCCCACGACGGGCAGCTGGCAGCTTTGTGCCGCATTTGCTATATCTTGGCCGAAGGGGAGGTGCAGCAGATGGACCAGGGATTCACGAGCCTCGCCGAGCTCGGCCGGGAGGTCGCGCGGCTGCGCAAAGCGAAGGGACTGACGCAGCGTGAGCTCGGTGCCTTGGTTGGAATGGGGCAGTCGACGCTGGCTAGGTTCGAGACTGGCCGGGTCAACGAGTTCGGAGCCCGCAAGCTCCTGCGGCTCCTCGAGGTGATGGGTCACGGCTTGACCGTCACGGCGGAGAGGACACCATTTACGCTGGACGACGCGCTGCGCGTGCGGCGCGCCGAGGTGAGCGAGAGCAGCGAGCCCAGGAGGTGAGAACGGCCCCTGAGGGGGGCTTTTCATGGGCGTCACCGTTGGGCTGTGCGAGGCGAGTGTCAGCCGAGGCACAATGACATCGAGGCGGGTGAGCGTGTGTCAGCCGTGTGTCAAGTCAGAGGATTTTGGTGAGTCGGGCGCACCCCGTAACTCAATAGAATCAATGAGTTAGAGTAGGGGCCGTTAGCTCAGTTGGTTAGAGCAGAGGACTCATAATCCTTTGGTCGTTGGTTCAAGTCCAACACGGCCTACCAAGGCATCTTTGCGGGCCGGCCAGCGGCCCCGGGCGCGCGGCCCGATTCGCCTGA
>Ga0075157_10000286_pt1 | contig 46123 bp, 20 predicted proteins | sample JI81BgreenDNA_FD_70967 | JGI IMG/M metagenome (GOLD analysis project Ga0075157, IMG submission 70967) | Wastewater effluent complex algal communities from Wisconsin, to seasonally profile nutrient transformation and Carbon sequestration -... | ecosystem: Engineered > WWTP > Effluent > Algae...
CGCAGCGGCTGATCGACTCGGCCAATCTGATGGGCTTTCCGTTGCCGTGGAGCGTTGAAGAGATCGACGAGGCCTGCCGGCAGACCCTGGCCGCCAACGGCCTCACCAATGCTTATGTGCGGCCCGTCGCGTGGCGCGGCAGCGAGCAGATGGGCGTTTCGGCGCAGAAAACCAGGGCGCATCTCGCGGTCGCCACCTGGGAATGGGGCGCCTATTTTGGCCCGGAAGCGCTGAAGAAGGGGCTGCGCCTCAACATTGCGCCGTGGCGCCGGCCGGCTCCCTACACGGCGCCGGTGCGCGCCAAGGCGGCCGGTCTCTACATGATTTGCACCTTGTCAAAGCACGCCGCTGAAAACGCCGGTTACAACGATGCCATGATGCTGGATTGGCGCGGGCAGGTGGCCGAAGCCACCGGTGCGAACATCTTCTTCTTCCAGAACGGCGAACTGCACACGCCCACCCCGGATTGTTTCCTGGATGGCATCACCCGCCGCAGCATCATTGCGCTCGCTCAGCGCCGCGGCATCAAGGTGGTGGAACGCGCGATCTGGCCGGAAGAACTGGCCAGTTTCCAGGAAGCCTTCCTGACCGGTTCCGCCGCCGAAGTGACGCCGCTGGCCGAAATCGGCCCGTGGAATTTCCAGGTGGGTGAAGCGACGCTGCAACTGGCGCAGGATTACAGCGATCTCGTGCACGGCCGCATCACCGGCGTGGAGCCAGTGCCATCCACACAGCGTTAACCTGCGATCGTATCGCAGGGCGGTGCAATAGAACGGTGCGGCGCATACTGCATCAATGCCAATATGCGCGTGCGCCTGATGCCGGCAGCACTGGCTTGACCCTGAATACAGCCACCCCTATCCACATGATTGCTGACGGGTTTTTGCTCGTTATTGATTTGATTGGGGCGCAACATGACCATCCTGCTCGATACGGTTGGTGCCATCGTCACCAACGATGCAACGGTCACCGGCACCCCCGCCTATCGCATCACCGGTAACAATGTTCGGCTGACCAACAGCGAAATCGGCCGCATCCGCGGAGATGGCGACAATGATTCCGCCATCGTGTTGCTGGGTTCCGGCATCACCATCGTCAATGCGTCTGGCGGCATCATCCGCACGGCAGCCGATTTCCCCCGGCCAGAGTTCGCGCCCGTCATTGTGGGTTCGGCGTTTGCCGATCGGATCGAGGATTCGGGCACGATCATCGGCACTGTCGCGCTGGGCGGCGGCGACGATGTCTTCGAAAGCCTCAGTGGCAGCAGCGACTTTCGGCGCACGGTCGAGCTTGGCGAAGGCGATGACATTTTCATCCTGCGATCGGCCTCGGGCTTCACGCAGGGGCCCGTTGTCGATGGTGGTCCCGGCATCGATCGCTTCATCAGCCTTGCACCAACCGGCAATATTGGCGGTTTTCAGGGGACCAACTTCGAGATCCTCGACTTGCGCAGCGACGGCTTCGTTGAAAGCTTTCGCGGCACTGCGCTTACCCGCGTCGAGATTGATTTTACTGCGCCAACGCGGACGTTCAATGCTTTGCGCTTCTTCGATACCCCAAATGCCGATGTGGTGATCATTGAGAACGCCGAAGGCTTTGCTGGAGGGCTGTCGGTCTATGACCGTTCGACCATCCGCTCGCTGACCGGGTCGAACTTCGTGGATCAGGTTTCGGTTGCGAACGATACGGTCCTCACAGGTGCGATTGCGCTTGGCGGCGGCGACGATAGTTTGACCATCAGCCGCAGCCAATTTTCCAACCCGGTGCAAACCCGCATCGGCAGCCGCATCGACGGCGGCGCCGGATCGGATCGCCTGTCGGTCCAGCTGCGCAATGGCACCGTGCTCGAACTCGATCACGCCATCAATTTCGAAACGCTGTCCCTGTCGAATGGTGGTGATTTCAACGGCGAACCGCAGGGCACCGGCATGTTCCTGCGCGGCGTCAACAATTTTGCCACCATTCAGATCTTCGACAACAGCCTGGTCACGCTGGAAGCGTCCAATACCACCGGCGTTGTTGAACTTTACAGGCGCACCAACCTCACCATTGCGGCTGATACCAGTATTGGCGGCATCAAGTTCCTTGGATTTTTCGGTAACCCGCAGACCGCCGACGACACCCAATCGGTGACGGTCACCAATAACGGTCGCATCGCCGGCCTGATCCAGCTCGGTGCTGGCGATGACGTTTTTGATGGTGCCGCCAGCCTTGCCGCGCAGACTGCCAACGGCGGTGCCGGCAATGATCGCCTTGTTGGCGGCGCGTTCGCCGATCGGCTGGAAGGCGGTTTTGGCGGCGACACGCTGATCGGCGGCGGCGGTGCCGACACGCTATTGGGTGGCAGCGCTGCCGATCGGCTGGAAGGCGGCATTGGCAACGACACGCTCGATGGTGGGGGCGGTGTGGATGTTCTGCTGGGCGGCGCGGGTGCCGATCGCTTTGTCTTTACTGCAATCGGCGATTCAACGGCCGGGTCACCCGATCAGATCGACGATTTTGAAACCGGCATCGACAGGATTGATCTGTCGCAACTGCTGCTGTTCAATATCGCCATCGCGCCGGCGATGAATGGCGGCGTTCTGCTGAACGCTGTTGGCGGCATGGGCGATTTTTCGCTGTTCGTGCGCGGCGGTCTGAATTTGTCCGATGTGATCACGCGGCCGGCCGGGCAGCGTCTGCTGGGCACGGCCGATGCCAACACGCTGACCGGCACCGCCAATGATGATTTTCTGGCCGGTATCAGCGGTGACGATAGCTTGCAGGGCCTGGCGGGCAATGATGAACTGTTCGGTGGCACCGGCAACGACACGATCGATGGCGGTGCCGGCACGGATCTGGCGATTTACACCGCCGCCCGCTCCACCGTCTCCATCACCCGCAATGCCAACGGCAGCCTGACGGTCAATGCAGGAGCAGATGGCACGGATACGCTGACCGGGGTCGAGCTGATCCGGTTCGGCGACACGCTGTTCAGCACCACCCGCTATTCCGATCCGGGCAGCATCCGCGTGGCAGACTTTACCGTTGGCGCTGGCGGCTGGACGACGCAGGATCGTTTCTTGCGCACGGTCGCCGACGTCAACGGCGACGGCCTTGCCGATATTGTCGGCTTTGGTCAGGCCGGCACGCTGGTGGCGCTGGGCTCGGCGGGCGGCAGCTTTGGGCAACCGTTTGTGGCGATCGCCAATTTCGGCGCCAATCAGGGCTGGACGTCAGGCACTATTTTCCGCCGCGAGCTGGCCGATGTGAACGGCGATGGCCGCGATGATATCGTCGGTTTCGGCACGGCCGGCGTGCTGGTGTCGCTGGCGCAGGCCAATGGCACATTCGGCGCGGCGTCGCTGGGATCGACCAATTTCAACCCGGCCAACGGCTGGGCATCGCAGGATGGTTTCGCCCGCACGCTGGCCGATGTGAACGGTGACGGCCTTGCCGATATCATCGGCTTTGGCACAGCCGGCACGTTGGTGGCACTGGGCACCGGTAACGGCAGCTTTGGCGCCGCCGCGTTCGCCGTGGCCGATTTTGGCGTCAATCAGGGGTGGACTTCAGACAATCTGTTCCACCGTGAAGTGGGCGATGTGAACGGCGATGGCCGGGCCGATATCGTTGGGTTCGGCACGGCCGGTGTGCTGGTCGCACTGGGCCAGGCCAATGGCACGTTCGCTGCGGCGGTGAATGTGCTCAGCAACTTCGGCACCAGCCAGGGCTGGACCTCGCAGGACCTGTTCACCCGCGATCTGGCCGATGTGAACGGCGACGGCCGTGACGACATCGTCGGCTTTGGCAGTGCCGGCACGTTTGTAGCGTACAGCCTGCCCGCGGGCCAGAGCGTCGTTTTCGATACCGCTGTGCTCGATGTGGCCAACTTCGGCCGCGATCAGGGTTGGACTTCGGATAATATCTTCCACCGCGAACTGGCCGATGTGAACGGCGATGGCCGCGCCGATATTGTTGGCTTCGGGCAGAACGGTGTGTTTGCCGCCATCTCCTTTGATGGGCAGGTGATCTGACGCACAGGCAGCGTGTTTTACCGGCGGCCATCCGCTCTTTTGGGGAGCAGAATTTGGACAGGGCCGGCCTGATCTGTTGATACGGGCATCCGGCGAACCGGGAGACATTGCGACCCGGATTTGAACTTCTGTTCGAAATATATTTCCTGCTATTGCTGTCGAACAGGCAGTTTGGTGTTCCCGGAGGCACGTTTTAATGTGTGGTTTGTGTGAAAGTGCACGGCAGTGGATCGAGGCCAGTACAGGATCGACTGCCGATTTCTCTGCACAACCATTCCAGCCCGTGCTTGCCACACCGTTTGACTTTGATGTGCAATCCGCATCCGTACAGATCGTGTTTGCCCCGGGCGCGCCGCAGTTTTCAACAGGAACGGCAACCGATGATGCCGCTGTTGCCGCTATTATGGCCGGGTTTGGCTATATCGGGCCGCCGGCATCATTCACCTTCACCGCGCCGGCCGAGCCCGCGCTGCCAGCCCCACCATCGGTGCCCCAGACAGATGTGACCCGCATCGGTTCGCCCGCCGGGGAGGTTTTCGATATTCCAACCAGCCAGCGCGTTCGTATTGAAACCCGTGGTGGCAATGATCGAATCTCGTTCGGCAACGCAACACCCGACCAGTCTTTTTTTGCGGTCGTTATCGGTGCTGAAGGTAGAGAAGACATTGTTGTAAGAAATGCTCGTGTCACTGGCTGGTTTGATCTTGGTGCGGGACCAGACATGATATTCGCCAATGCAACTGGCTTCAATGCCCTGCTTGCTGGTTCTGCGATCACGGCGTTTCTCGGTGCCGGCGACGATACTGCCGTAATCCCGACGGGAACCAACTATATTGATGGCGGCGTAGATAATGACTTGCTGTTTGGTGGAGAACAAGGCGACACTTTGATTGGCGGAGAAGGTATCGATACTCTCTATGGTGACCCAGTTGACCTGAGCACGCGTGCATTCATCAGCGTGGCCGGCGGCAACGATCTGTTGTTTGGCGGCGCAGGCAATGATGTTGTCAGCGGAGGTGGCGGCTCTGATCTTGTGATCGGTGGCAGTGGTGATGACCAGCTTAGAGGGTCATGGGACAATGATCTTCTGTGGGGAGGGGGCGGCAATGACATCCTGCTGGGCGAAAGCGGCGATGATCAGCTGTTCGACGATCTTGGTGACGACTCCCTGAACGGAGGCGATGGTAACGATCTGTTGTCTGGCGGTGCCGGGAACGACATTCTGAACGGCGATGCCGGCGGGGACACGCTGATCGCCGGCGCGGGTGTGGACTATCTTGGTGGTGGCGACGGCAACGATGTCCTCATCGACTCGTCGGTTGGATCAGCGACCCTGAACGGCGGCAACGATAACGACATCTACATCATCACCAATTCGCGGACACTGGTTCGGGAATTTGTTGGCGAGGGCGCCAACGATATCGCCTATGTCTATGTGAACAACTGGGTTCCCACGTCCAACATCGAGCGCATCATCTACATGAACGGCGCCACGCCGCCGTCTGCTGCCGTGTTGGCGTTGCACGGAACGGATCTGCGCCCGGAACCCGGCACCACCAGTGTTTTCCGCTATGCGTTTGTCGACGCGCCCTACGAACAATCGAAAACCGGCAGCATATTGCCATTCACCGGCTCGTTTCTGCCCGGCGGCCAAAGCCTCCAGATGGTGGCCGTCGATCAGGCCTTTCGCCAGGCCTTTCGCCAAGCTGCCAATGAGTTTGAACGCATTGCCAACATCCGCTTCGTGGAAGTTTCCACCCCGGCACAGGCTGATTTTGCTGTCGGCTCACACAATATGACGTTGGATGGCTATGCGCAGAGGGGGGTGGGCCCTGACAGCAAGGTTGTTGCCCCCCTGATGATCAACAGTGCGATCCCGACCGCTGCCTTGCAGTTCGGGCAGATTTCCCACAGCCTGCTCGTCCACGAACTGGGTCACATCATCGGCTTGAAGCACCCGTTCAGCGGGGATTTTCAACTTCCCGGTGAAGATGTCGGCAATGGCCGGTTTTCCCTGATGTCCTATGGTGAGGGCCGGTCGGACGAAGGCCTGATGATCTTCGATATCGAGGCCGTGCGCTTCATTTATGGCACCCGGACAACGGCAACGGGCGATGATGTCTACCGCCTTGATCGAGGCAATTTCTGGTATCCGGGGCTGGTGGATGATGGCGGTATCGACACGATTGACGCGTCACCCAGCCAGGCCGGCGCGACCATCGATCTCACGCCGGGCAGCTTCAGCAGCATCAATCTGGTGCCGCGCAATCTGGGCATCGCCAATGGCACGATCATCGAGAATGTGATCGGCACGGCATTTTCCGATCTCATTACCGGCAACGCCGCCAACAATCGGCTGGAAGGCCGTGCCGGCAACGACATTCTCGTCGGCGGCCCCAGCAACGACATCATTGATGGGGGTGCCGGTATCGATACGGCCGTTATCAACGACACCGGTGCCGTGATCACGGTGACGCGCGGGGCGAACAGGCTGATCACGATCAGTTCCGCCACGGATGGCACCGATACGCTGTTCAACATCGAATTCGTGCGGGTTGGCGGGATTGATTATCGCCTCAGCCAGTTCACACAAACCAATGCACCGCGGCTCGACAACTTCACGATTGGCGCGGGCTGGACAAGCCAGGATCGCTTCACGCGCCACGTGGCCGATATCAACGGCGATGGCTATGCCGATATCATCGGCTTTGGGCAAACGGGCACACTTGCGGTGCTTGGATCGGCCAATGGCGGCTTTGGGCCGTTGTTTGAGGCGATCACGGATTTCGCCGTCAATCAGGGCTGGACGTCGGACAATCTGTTCCATCGCGCGCTGGCCGATGTGAATGGTGACGGGCGGGACGACATCATCGGCTTTGGCGTGGCCGGTGTGCTGGTTGCGCTGGCACAGGCGGAGGGCCGCTTTGGCGCACCTGCGCTGGCGTCAACCAACTTCAACCCGGCCAACGGCTGGACCTCGCAAAACAGCTTTGCCCGCACGCTGGCCGATGTGAACGGCGATGGTTTTGCCGATATCATCGGTTTCGGTGTTCCCGGCACCTTTGTGGCGCTGGGCAGCGGCACCGGTATGTTCGGCGAGGCACGCCTGGCACTGGCCAATTTCGGGGCCAACCAGGGCTGGACTTCGGACAATATCTTCCATCGCGAGTTGGGCGATGTGAATGGCGATGGCCGGGCCGATATTGTTGGTTTTGGCGCCGATGGCACGCTGGTGGCGCTGGGCCAGGCCGATGGCACATTTGCAGCACCCCTGTTTGCGCTCAATGACTTCGGGCTCAGCCAGGGCTGGAGCACGCAAGACGCGCTCACGCGCGATCTGGCTGATGTGGACGGCGATGGCCGTGCCGATATCGTCGGCTTCGGCCTCGCCGGCACATTTGTTGCCAATGGGCTGGCCAATGGCAGCTTCAGTGCCGCCGCGCTGGAACTGGCCAATTTCGGCCAGAACCAGGGCTGGGTGTCGAACAATCGCTTTCCCCGCGAACTGGCCGATGTGAACGGCGATGGCCGCGCCGATATTGTTGGCTTCGGGCAGAACGGTGTGTTTGCGGCCATCGCCTTTGATGGTCAGGTGATCTGAGGTCTGCTGGCTCCGCATCGGTAAAGGCGTGTCTCGCGGCAGCAGGCGATGTCAACAAAAGTACGATCAGGCCGGCGACAATGAACGCCGGATCGTTTCACCCTGCATCCAATCATGATAACCTCAATAGAAAGGGGTGAATTTCGTCGGCACGAGGGGCAGTATGATCCGCGATTTCGGGAATATTTCGCTTCACCAGCAACAATGGGCCGGCCTTGCTGGCAATCATACAGAGCCCGAATCGTCGTCGACTGTTATCACCCGAAGCAGCTTCATCGCGGCATCGCTGAACGAAGGCCTGGATGACCTGCCAGCCGATATATCCACCACCGGCCTGATCACCATCGGCGCATCCGCTTCTGGCACGATCGGCGTCACCGGCGACCGTGACTGGTTCCGCGTGAACCTGGCGGCCGGCGGTATCTATCAGTTCGACCTGTTCGACAGAACTGGTTCCAATGTGGTCAAGCCGGCACTCTGTTTGTTCAGCAGTTCCGGGATGCTGCTTGCATCGAATGATCTTGGTAGCGGCAGTACCCAGCAACGCATTTCCCGGTTCACGGCCAGCAGCAGCGACGCCTATTATCTGCAGGCTGCATCCGTCGGCGATGTTGGCACCGGTCCATACGAGTTGCGAACCGCGCTTGTGTTCAGCGCGGGCAATATCTTCATCGGGTCTGATGCCGGCGAAACCATCACGGGCAACGACAGCGGCAATCTGATCAATGGATTGGGCGGCGACGACATCCTGATTGGCCTGGCAGGGGCCGATGAGTTGTGGGGCGGCAGCGGGAATGATCGCCTCAATGGCGGGCTCGGCAACGACCTTATGAATGGCGGCCCCGGAATCGATACCGTCATCTATCCGAACGGCCGGTTCAGCTATCAGATCTTCGGCAATGCCGGCGCGATCATCGTCGGGCCTTTCATTGGCCAAGGCGACGGAACGGACACGCTGATCAGCGTCGAACGCGCGGAGTTTGCCGGCGAGCTTTACAGTTTCAGCCGTTTCGCTGATCCGGTCAGCCGTCTGGCCGATTTCACCCTGGGGGCCGGCGGCTGGACCACGCAGGATCGCTTTCCGCGCCAGGCCGGCAACATCATTGGTGACAGTCGAACGGAAATTGTCGGCTTCGGCGAGGCTGGCGTGTTCGTGGCCCGCAGCGGGTTCGATCAGAGCTTTGAGGTGCAGGCACTGGCACTGGCCGAATTTGGTGTGGCCCAGGGCTGGTTGTCAGACAATCTTTTTCCCCGCCGGCTGGCCGACGTGAATGGCGGCGGCAGGCAGGATATCGTTGGCTTCGGGGCGGGGGGCGTGCTGGTCGCCTTGGCCGACGGCCTGAGCCCGTTCCAAAACCCGTCGTTGGCATCGACCAACTTCAATCCGGCCAATGGCTGGACGTCGCAGGACAGTTTCCCCCGCACCCTGAGCGATGTGAACGGCGATGGCCGCGCCGATATCGTTGGCTTCGGCGTGGCCGGCACTTTCGTGGCGCTTGGTACCGATCGTGGCACGTTCGGCGCGCTCCAGTTTGCGCTGGCGAACTTCGGGGCCGATCAAGGCTGGACGTTCAACAACCTGTTCCCCCGCCAAGTGGGTGACGTGAACGGCGATGGCCGTGCCGACATCGTTGGCTTTGGCGCCGCCGGCATGCTGGTGGCGCTGGGCCGGGGCGATGGCAGCTTTGCAGCGCCAACACTGGTGCTCGACAATTTCGGCATCGCGCAAGGGTGGCGTTCGCAGGACGAATTCACCCGGCTTCTGGGCGATGTGAACGGCGATGGCCGTGCCGACATCGTCGGCTTCGGCGTGGCTGGGGTTTTTGTGGCCAATGGGCAAAGTGATGGCAGCTTCAGCCCCGCCATGTTCGAATTGGCCAATTTCGGCCGCGATCAGGGTTGGGCCTCAAACAATCGCTTTCCCCGCACACTCGCCGATGACGGCATTGATGGCCGTGCTGACATCATCGGCTTCGGGTTCGACGGCATGCTCACCGCCTCTTCCATCATTGGACTGGTGATCTGAAGCGCGCGGCGACGGCCATCCTGCAATCTGGCCTGGGGACGGGCTGATCGGCCATCATCTGGTGAAATTGGATGATGTCTTCAAGTAAATATAATCCGTCATAATTCTGAAGCGATCTGGCTGTCGTGAACTCGCCTATTCCTGCCATTCGCCACGATGCTGTTCAGCATTTCGGCGGTTGTTTACAGGCCTGCAGCAGTCACACGCATTGCCTTTTCACGGTTTTTGACGTTGTTTATGGCTCGGCTTCTGTGCGAGGGATTCGGGTTGGATGTGCGGCTTGTGCGAAAATGCGCGTTTGCGGGCAGGCCTGCCGGTTGCAGGCCTTGATGATCCCACGGGTGCGCCATTCCAGCCGTTGGTGGCCGCCTTTATCGATCCGTTCGAAAGCGGCAACCTTAGCCAGATCGTGGCAGGGCCGGGTGCTCCTGCGCTGCTGACCGGAACGGCGGCCGATGCCGGGGTGGTCGCCAGCATTCTCGCCCGCATTGCCCAGGTTCGCCCGCCCGAAATCACCCCGATTCCCGTGCTGCCAGAACCGGCGCAGCCGAATGCGCCGGCCGCACCCACCACCGATGTTTCCCGCATCGGTACGGCGGCCTATGATTTCATCGACATCACCACCAGCCAGCGCGTGCGCATCGAAACCCGCGGCGGCGATGATTTCATCCGCTTTGGCAACGGCAGCAGCGGGCCGGAGATCAGCGCGGTGGTGATTGGCGCGGAAGGCCGTGAGTCCATTGAAGGGCGTGGCGCGCGCCTGGTTGCGCGGTTCGAACTGGGCGGCGGCGTGGACAATATCTACGGCACATTTGCGGCGGGCTCTGCCATCATCGCGCTTTTGGGCAGCGGCAATGACGTCGCCCGGCTGAACACCGGCACCAACCATCTCGACGGCGGCGCCGACAATGACAATCTGACCGGCGGCAACGGGGTCGACACGCTGATTGGCGGTGATGGCAGCGACACGCTCTATGGCGAAAGCTTCACCAGTTTCGATGTCCCGGAACCCGGCGGCAATGATCTTCTGCTCGGCGGCATCGGCAATGACACGCTCTATGGCGCCGGCGGCGATGATCAACTGTCGGGCGGCGATGGTGACGATACAGTCTTCGGGATGTGGGGCAATGATCTGCTGTGGGGCGGGGCTGGCGCTGATCGTCTGCAGGGTGGCACCGGCAATGATGTGCTTCGCGGCGGGGCTGGCGCTGATACGCTCTTTGGCGAAGCCGACAATGACCAGCTGGATGGCGGCGACGGCGACGATCAGATCTTTGGCGGCGACGGCGATGATCTGCTCACCGATGCGTCTGGCAACGATCGATTGAACGGCGGCATCGGTAACGACCGTATCCGCGGCGGCGCCGGCAACAACATCATCGAAGGTGATGCCGGTGACGATATCCTGATCGCGGAAGCGGGCGATGACACGGTGTATGGCGGTGCCGGCAATGACACGCTGGTGGGCGGCCCTGGCAACGATCAACTGTTCGCCGGCGATGGCAACGACATATTGCTGGATGGTGATGGCAATGACCGGCTGGATGGCAATGCCGGCGATGATGTGCTGGTCGCGTCAGCGGGCGACGACACGCTTTCCGGCTCTGCCGGCCGGGATACGCTGATTGCTGGCGAAGGGACCGATCGGCTCGATGGCGGTGACGATGACGATGTTCTTGTCGACTTTGCCGGCGGCACCGCCACGCTGGTCGGCGGCAACGGCAACGACATTTTCATCATCACCAGTGCCCGCACCGTCGTTCAGGAGTTCAGCAATCAAGGCACGGATGATGTCGCCTATGTGTATGTGAATGGCTGGCTGCCGCCGTCGGGCATCGAACGGGTGATCTATATGGACGGCGCGGCGCCGCCATCCGATGCAGTGCTCAGCCTGCATGCCACGTCGCTGCGGCCGGCGCCCGGCACCACAACCACCTTCCGCTACATGTTTGTCGATGCCCCCTTCAACCAGTCGAAGACCGGCACCAGCCTGTTTCAGGGCCTGTATCTGCCGGAGGGGCAAAGCCTGCAAATGGTGCCGACCGATCAAAATCTGCGCCTGGCATTCCGGCAGGCGGCCGATGAGTTTGAACGCATTGCCAACATCAGGTTTGTCGAAGTGATCAATCTGGCCGAAGCGGATTTTGCCATTGGTTCCCACAACATGACCTTTGGCGGTTATGCCGGACTGGGCTTGCAGCCAGGCAACACAAGCATTCAGCCCTATATGATCAGCAGCGGCATCCAGACCAGTGGGCTGGTAAAGGGCGGCTTCGGCTATTCCACCATGGTCCATGAACTTGGCCATATCGTCGGCCTCAAACATCCGTTCGAAGGCGCCTTCCAGCTTGCCGGCGCCGATGCCGACAATGGCCGTTTCAGCCTGATGTCCTATGGCCGTGGCAAATCCAATGACGGCCTGATGATCTTTGACATCGAGGCGACACGCTTCATCTATGGCGCAAAGGCCGTGGCGACCGGCAATGATGTGTATCGTTTCGATCTCGCCAATCGTTACCACGCCGGTTTGGTGGATGATGGCGGCATCGATCTTGTCGATTTGTCGGGCAGTGCCAATGGCGCCACGCTGGATCTGGGTGCCGGCAATTTCAGCACGGTCAATGTCAGCCTCAACAATTTGGCCAATTTCAGTCGCAATCTGGGCATCGCCAACGGCACGACAATCGAAAATGCCGTGGGCACGCGCTTTGCAGACCGGATTACCGGCAACGCCGCCGATAACCGCATCGAAGGCGGCGCCGGCGATGATGTGCTGGATGGCGGAGACGGCGTGGACACGGCCGTTTATGCCACGGCAAGCGCCGCAGTGACCGTCAACCTTGGTCTTGCCACCGCACAGAATACGCTGGGCGCCGGCAGCGACACGCTGGGCAATTTCGAGAATCTGCAGGGTTCGGCCTTCAACGACACGCTGATCGGCAATGGCCTTGCCAACAGCTTTGAAGGCGGGGCCGGGAACGACGTGATCGATGGTGCCGGCGGCATCGATACGGCTGTCTATGTCACGCCCCGACAGTCCATCACGTTTGTCCGCAATGGTGATGGCAGTGTCAGCATCACCGCCGGCAGCGAGGGCAGTGACCGGTTGATGGGGATCGAGCAGATCCAGTTTGCCGGCACGATGTTCGCCCTGTCCCGTTTCGATACGGCGGGCATCCGCCTTGCCAACTTCGCCGTGGGTGCCGGCGGCTGGATCAGCCAGGATCGGCTGCCCCGGCAGATGGCTGATGTGAATGGCGATGGGCTTGCCGATATCGTGGGGTTCGGCACGGCCGGCACGCTGGTAGCGTTGGGGCAAGCCAATGGCAGCTTTGCCGCGCCGATACTGACGCTGGCCAATTTCGGGCAGGATCAGGGCTGGAGTTCGAACAACATCTTCCGCCGCGAACTGGCCGATGTGAATGGCGATGGGCGCGACGATATCGTTGGGTTCGGCACGGCCGGCGTGCTGGTGTCGCTGGCGCAGGCCAATGGCAATTTCGGCGCGGCCAGCCTGGCGTCAACCAACTTCAACCCGGCAAATGGTTGGACCTCGCAGGATGGTTTTGCCCGCACTCTGGCCGATGTGAACGGTGATGGCCTGGCCGATATCATCGGCTTCGGCACGCCGGGCACTTTCGTGGCGCTCGGCACGGGCGCGGGCAGTTTCAGCGCCGCCACTTTTGCGTTGGCCAATTTCGGCACCAATCAGGGCTGGGCGTCGAACAATGTCTTCCACCGCGAGGTGGGGGATGTGAATGGTGATGGCCTTGCCGATATCGTTGGCTTCGGGACAGCCGGCACGTTGGTAGCGCTTGGCCAGGCCAATGGCACATTCGGTGCAGCAACATTTGCCCTGGGCAATTTCGGCACAAATCAGGGCTGGAGCACGCAGGATGTGTTCACCCGCGATCTGGCTGATGTGAACGGAGACGGCCGTGATGATATCGTCGGCTTCGGCATTGCCGGTACGTTCGTGGCCTATGGCCAGGCCAATGGCTTGTTCAGTTCCGCGTCGTTCGATCTGGCCAATTTCGGCCGCGATCAGGGCTGGAGTTCCGACAATGTCTTCCACCGCGAACTGGCCGATGTGAACGGCGATGGCCGGGCTGATATAATCGGGTTCGGTCAAAGCGGCGTGTTTGCCGCGATTGCCTTTGATGGGCAGGTGATCTGAAAGGCCAAAGATGTTTCCAGCAATTATCACGATTGATTGCAGTAAGGTGCCCATTATGATTTCTGCTGCATGTCATGATGATGTGATCTACTGCACAGGCGGCCTGCCATCCTGATCGTGATTTGTTTCACTGTGAGGCCGTGATGCAGGACGATAAAGCTGATACCCCATTTGCCAGGCGCTCAGTGCGCAATGCCGTCATCGCGCGGGGCTGCTGCTGATGCGCATCAGTGAAAGCAACAGCCAGCCACTGTCGCTGGCCAATGGCACCGTTCGTCCGGCCGGGATCGGCAATTTCACCGTTCTGGGCGTCGCGCTGGCCGGTTCGGCCAATACCGGGGTCGGCGCGGCGGTGCGCGGCATCTATGGCACGCTCACGGTGAATGCGGATGGCAGCTACAGTTATGCGCTCGACAATGGTGACCGTGACACCAACCTGCTTTCCACCGGGCAACGCACGCAGGAACGCTTTGCCATCACCACCAGCAGCAACGGCGTCACCAGAACCGCCGCGCTGATCTTCGACATTGATGGCCTCGACGAGGCCGGGCAGATCACCCAGTCACTGGTCGGCCTGCCGACCTTCACGGCCACGGCCAGCATCCCAGTTGACGCTTACTATGTGTTCAGCGGGCCGCAGCCGGTCGATCTCGACCTGCCGGATTTTTCGCCGCTGTCGGCGGTATTGACCATCGATGGCTCGCTGCGGGTTGGCAGCGCCGCTGCCACCGAAGCCTATGGTCCGACCGCCTTTGCCGCGTTCACCACTCTGGGCCTGGTCAACAATGGTCGCATCGATGTGCAGGCCGGCGGCAACACTGTCGGGCAAGGGGCAGTTGGCGTCAATGTGGGCAACACGGCGTCGCTCATCAACAACGGCGTTATCCGATCAACCCAGATCAGGGTGTCGGAATCCTTTTCCCGCGCGGTTGGCGTGGACAGCGCGTCGCGCATCACCAACAACGGCCTGATCGAGGTGCGATCGACCAGCGAGGCCTTTGGCATCTGGCTTGGCGGATTTCAGACGCGCTTTGAAAACAATGGCCTACTCCGGGTGGAAGGCGGCAATCCGTTCGATCCGATCGGCATTGCCGGCATCCGCACCCGGCAGAGTTCGGGCTATCAGATCGTCAATTCCGGCGTCATCGAAGCCACGTCCACCACCAGCACCAAGCCAACGATCGGCGTCGCGCTGTTTACCGATTCCAGCAACATCCATGCCTACGCCGATTTCACCAACACCCAGACCGGGGTGATTGTCGCCACCACCGCGATCATGACGTTCGGTGGCAACAAGACCGGGTTTCGCATCACCAATGAGGGGCGCATCGAGGGCAATCTGCAACTGGAGTGGAACTACAACCGGGTGATCAACGCCGCCGGTGCCAGCTGGACAGGCAATCTCGATTTCGGTTCGGAGGGCGACATATTGATCAACGCCGGCCGCATCACCGGCTTTGTCGATCTGGATGGCGGCTTCAATGTTTATGATGGGCGCGGCGGCGTCGTCACCGAATTTGTCAACGGTGGCGGCCGGGCGATCCTGATCGGCGGCGATGGCGTCGATCAGTTCTTTGGCGGCGGCGGCGGTGATGTGCTCATCGGCAATGGCGGTGCCGATGATCTGCAAGGCTATTTCGGTGCCGATGTGTTCGTCTATCGCCTGGCGTCGGATTCAACCACGGCCGCGCAGGATGTGATCCGCAATTTCGAAACGGGGGTGGACCGGATCGATCTGATGCGGCTGGCGCCAACGCAGGTAACGCTGACGGCGGTTTCCGGCGGCACGCTGCTCACGGCCACGACGGCCGGCGGCACGCTTTCGGTGCTGGTGGAAGGCGCGATCGTGGCCAGCGACATCATCACCGGGCTGTTGCCCACGGCGGTGACGAACACGACGCCGGGCGCACTGGTCTATGCCAATGCGCCGGGTTCCAGGCTGACGGGTGGGGCGTTCGAACAACAATTGTTCGGCAGCGACGGCGATGACGAGATTGATGGCGGCGGTGCGGCCGATTTCATGTTCGGCGGCACCGGCAACGATGTCTATTACACCGACGATCTGTTCGACCGCGCCGTGGAACTGGCCGGTGAAGGTCATGACACCGTCATTTCCAGCAGCGATTTTGCCGTGCTGCTCGACAATGTCGAGGATCTGCGGCTGCTGACAGGCAGCATCGGGGCCGGCAATGATGGCAACAACAGCCTGTTTGGCAATGATCTGGACAACACGCTGTATGGCCGTGGCGGGAATGACCGGCTGTTTGGCGGCCGGGGCAATGATATCTATTGGGTGGATACGCCGGGCGATCTGGTGGTTGAAGAACCGGGCGAAGGCATCGACACCATCAACGCCACGGCCAGTTTCGCCCTTCCCGATCATGTTGAAAATCTCAATTTCCTGAATTTCGAAAACACGTTCCTCACCAGCTTCCGCACCAGCGTCACCGAAAATCTTGATGGAATTGGCAACGGTCTCGACAATCGGATCAGTGGCAATCGCGGCAGCAACCGGCTGAACGGCGGTGGCGGCAACGATACGCTGCTGGGCGATGATGGCGCCGATCTGCTGTTTGGCGACAGCGGTGATGACCGGTTGGAAGGCGGCACCGGCGATGATGTGTTGTGGGGCGGCGCCGGCAACGACACGCTGATCGGCGGCGCCGGCCGCGACGTGGCGCGCTATGCCGGCTCTGGCGTTGGCGCAACCATCACCCGCAACGGCGATGGCAGCCTGACCGTGAGCGCGGGGGCCGAAGGTACCGATACGCTGACCGGCATCGAAGAAATCCGCTTTGCCGATGCCGCCTTCGGTTTTGCCCGCTTCACATCCCCCGAAAGTCCACGCGTTGCCGATTTCGCTGTGAATGCCGGCGGCTGGAGCACGCAAGACCGTTTCCCGCGCCAGATGGCCGATGTGAACGGCGATGGGCTGGCCGATATCGTCGGATTCGGCCAGACCGGCACCCTGGTGGCGCTGGGCAGTGCGGGTGGCAATTTTGCCCCGCCGTTCGTGGCGGTGGCCGATTTCGCCGTCAATCAGGGCTGGAGTTCCGACAACAGCTTCCGCCGCCAGCTCGCCGATGTGAACGGCGATGGCCGGGCAGAAGTTGTAGGCTTTGGCGCAGCCGGTGTGCTGGTGGCGCTGGCGCAGGCGGGCGGCACATTTGCGGCGCCCACGCTGAGTTCGACCAACTTCAACCCGGCCAATGGCTGGATGTCGCAAGACGGCTTTGCCCGAAGGCTTGGCGATGTGAATGGCGACGGCCTTGCCGATATCATCGGCTTTGGCACGTTCGGCACATTGGTGGCGCTGGGCACCGGCGACGGCCGCTTTGGCGACGCCACTTTCGCGCTGGCCAACTTCGGCATCAATCAGGGCTGGACGTCGAACACCCAGTTCCACCGCGAGGTTGGCGACGTGAACGGCGATGGCCGCGCCGATATCGTCGGCTTTGGCACGTTCGGCACATTGGTGGCCCAGGGCCAGGCCGATGGCACATTTGCCGCGCCCGTGTTTGCCCTCAACAATTTCGGCACCAACCAGGGCTGGACCTCGCAGGATGTGTTCACCCGCGATCTGGCTGATGTGGATGGGGATGGCCGCGCTGATGTGGTGGGCTTTGGCGTTGCCGGCACGTTCGTGGCCTATGGCCGGGCCGATGGCAGCTTCAGCACCGCCGCGTTCGAACTGGCCAACTTTGGCCGCAATCAGGGCTGGACCAGCGGCAATATCTTCCACCGCGAACTGGCCGATGTGAACGGCGATGGCCGGGCTGATATTATTGGTTTCGGGCAGAACGGCGTGTTTGCGGCAATTGCCTTTGATGGGCAAGTGATCTGAAACATGGTGGCGCACAAGCCACACGCGTGCACGGTTGACGCGACGACGGAAAAAGGAACCTGACCTTGGCAAACATCACCGGCACGGCCGCAAACGACACACTCACCGGCACCGAGCTTCTCGACTTTATCAACGGCTTGGGCGGTGATGATGTGATCAATGGCCTCGGCGGCGATGATGTGATCGATGCCGGCCTGGGCAATGACATCGTCAATGGCGGCGACGGGAATGACAATATTCTGGGCGGTGGCGGCGATGATCAACTGTTCGGCGATGCCGGCAACGACACGATTGCGCTGAATGTTCAGGTCGGCGGCACGTCGTTGCTGGATGGCGGCAGCGGCGACGACCGGCTGACCGTGTTCGGCAGTGGGCTTTCCACGGTGCGCGGCGGCGCTGGCAACGACATCATCCGGCTGGATGGCTTTGGCATAACAAACGCCGATGGGGGGGACGGTAATGATGTGATTGAGCTTGGCTCATCGCGCAGCAGCACGCTCACGCTGGGCGCCGGTGCCGATCTGGTCACCACCCTCATCAACTATGCCCCGACATCACCAACCATCATTCTCGATTTTGTCCCCGGCGAAGATCAAGTGCGCTTGCCCTTTGCCGGGCTGTTGCTGAACTGGCAGGGCAGCGGCAATCCGTTCGGGCAGGGTTATGCCCGGCTGGTGCAAGGCTTCGGCGCGGTGGTGCTGGAGCTTGACCGCGACGGCGGCGGCAATGGCTATGGCGAGATTTTGCGCTTTTTCAACACCAGCCTGGCAGCGTTCGGCGCGGCCGCCTTCAGCGGCTATGCCCCTGATGGCAGCGCGCCAGCGGCGCAGACGCTGAACGGCACCGCCGGCAGCGATGTGCTCACCGGCGGCATCGGCAATGATCAACTGTCCGGCCTTGACGGCATCGACCGGCTCGACGGGGCCGAAGGCGATGACACGCTGTTCGGCGGCAACGGCAATGACGTGCTGGAGGACCGCGTTGGCGCCAACCTGGCCTATGGCGAAGCCGGCAACGACACGATCTTTGTCGCCGGTGCTTCGCAGGCATTTGGCGGCGACGATGATGACAATCTCAGTGGACTCGGCAACAGCGCCACCGCCATCCAGACCCTGCTTGACGGCGGCGCGGGCAACGACACGATCACCTTTTTCAATGGCCAGTTCGGCAGCAGCAATGGCACCATCATTCGCGGCGGCGACGGCAACGACGAAATCCGCGTCGATGGTTTCAGCCTGAACAACCAGGTTGATGGCGGCAGCGGCAATGATCGCATCACCGTCGGCAGCGCGCTGGGCCTCACCCTCACGCTGGGCAGCGGCGCCGATGTGATCATCATCAGCGAGGCCAATTTTGCCCCTTCGGCAGCCGTGGTGATCACTGATTTCAACGTTGCTGAAGACCGGATAGAGCATAGTTTCTTCCGCTATTTCACCGGCTGGGCTGGCGCCGAAAATCCGTTTGGCGAAGGCTTTCTGCGCCTGATCAGCAATGGGCCCGACGCCGTGGTGCAACGGGATCGCGATGGCGTGGCCAATGGGGTGTTGTTCACAGATCTGTTCGTGTTCCGCAACATATCGCCGGCTGCTCTCACGGCGGCGGTCTTTGGCGGCTTTGCGCCCGATGGTTCGCCCGCCATCAGCCTGACCGTAACGGGTACCGCCGGCAATGATGTGCTGGTTGGCGGCGTCGGCTCTGATCTGATCGAAGGGCTGGGCGGCAACGACACGTTGAACGGCGGCATCGGCAACGACACGCTGGACGGCGGCGATGGCGACGACAGGCTGGAAGGCGGCGCCGGCAATGACACGCTGCGCGGCGGCAACGGCAACGATCGGCTGGAGGCCGCGCAGGGCGGCATTGACCAATTGTTCGGCGGCGCCGGCAACGACACATTGACAGCATTTGGCACGGTGACTGGTGCGCCCACATTGCTGGATGGCGGCGACGGTGACGATCTGCTGCAATACAGCAACAGCCAGTTCGGCTCGACCAACGGCAGCATCGCCCGCGGCGGTGCCGGCAATGACCAGATCGACATCAACGGCTTTGGCCCGAACATCATCGATGCCGGGCCGGGGAATGACACGGTGAACCTGGGCAGCGGCCTGGGCTATCAGGTCGCCCTGGGTGATGGTGCCGACACGTTGACCATCGGGATCAATTTTGTACCGTCCACCGCCGCGGTGATCAGCGATTTCCTGCCCGGCACCGATCGGATGACCATCAATTTCGCGCCGTTGCTGACCAACTGGAACGGCACCAACCCGTTTGCCAGCGGCCATGCCCGCTTGCTGCAGCAGGGCGCCAACGTGCTGTTGCAATTCGATCCCAACGGCGGCGGCGAGGCTTATCTTGATCGCATCCTGTTCCTCAACGCCCAGCGCGGCAGCTTTGCCTTCAGCGATTTTGGCGGTTTCGATTTCACCGTGCCGGCCGTGCGCAATTCCTACCCCAGCACCGATAACGGCGAAGAAATCATTGGCGGCGAGGGCAGCGATTTCATCGATGGCCGCGGCGGCAATGATACGATCCAGGGCCGGGGCGGCAACGACGAACTGTTCGGCGGCGCTGGCGATGATCGCATCATTGGCGGGGCCGGCAATGATCTGATCAATGGCGGCGTGGGCCGGGATACGGTGCTGTTCTCGGGCACCATGGCCGATTATGAATTCAGTCTTTCGGGCGGCGCGCTGATCATCCGCGATCGCCGCACCAATGGCGACGGCATCGATACGCTGTTCAGCATCGAACGTGTGGTGATCGACGGCCTTGATATCAGCCTGACCAGCTTTGCCGAACCCGGGGATCCACGCGTGGCGAATTTCACCGTGGGCGCTGGCGGCTGGAGTACGCAGGAGCGTTTCCCGCGCATATTGGCGGATGTGAACGGTGATGGGCTGGCCGATATCGTTGGCTTTGGCCAGGCCGGTACGCTGGTGGCGCTGGGCCAGGCCAATGGCAATTTTGCCGCGCCGTTCGTGGCGGTGGCCAATTTCGGGCAGGATCAGGGCTGGAGTTCAGCCAATATCTTCCACCGCGAACTGGCCGATGTGAACGGCGATGGCCGCGATGATATTGTCGGTTTCGGCACGGCTGGTGTGCTGGTGTCGCTGGCGCAGGTGGGTGGCACATTCGGCGCGCCCATCCTGGGATCGACCAATTTCAACCCGGCCAATGGATGGACCTCGCAGGATGCGTTTGCCCGCACGCTGGCCGATGTGAACGGCGATGGCTTTGCCGATATCATCGGCTTTGGGGTGCCGGGCAGCTTTGTGGCGCTGGGCACCGGCACCGGCAGTTTTGGCGCCGCCACATTCGCACGGGCCGATTTCGGCGCCAATCAGGGCTGGACGTCGAACAACCAGTTCCATCGTGAAGTGGGTGATGTGAACGGCGATGGCCGTGCCGATATTGTCGGCTTTGGCCAGGCCGGCACCCTGGTGGCGCTGGGCCAGGCCAATGGCAGTTTTGGCGGCCCGGCGCTGATGCTGGGCAACTTCGGCACCAGCCAGGGCTGGACGTCGCAGGATTTGTTCCCCCGCGATCTGGCCGATGTGAACGGCGACGGGCTGGCCGATATCGTCGGATTTGGCGTGGCGGGCACGCTGCTTGCCGCCGGGCAAGCCGATGGCAGCTTCAGCACCGCCAGCTTTGAACTGGCCAATTTCGGCCGGAACCAGGGCTGGAGTTCCGACAATATCTTCCACCGCGAACTGGCCGATGTGAACGGCGATGGCCGGGCGGATATCGTCGGCTTTGGCCAAAGCGGCGTGTTTGCAGCGCTGGCGTTCAGTGGGCTGGTGATCTGAGGGCGGTGTGTACGTCGTCAACCGCGTCAGCCTCTCCCTCAGCGCTTGATGCAACAGTCTTGATGTAACCGTGCCATGGCGACGCCAATATTGCTGATCATGCGCCAATCAGATGTCATATTGCCTGATTAACGATCTGGTGACTATTATTCGCCTGTGACCGTGGTGGTCTTGCTCTGGTTGATTGGTGGCGGATGATGGGGGCCGCGCTAAGGGGGTGGGGGATGTGCGGACTGTGTGAACGCAGCGGGCCGGGGTTCGCGCCATTCGCCGATCCAACGGGCGAGCCCTTTCAACCGCTGGTCGCCGTCTTTATCGATCCCTGGGAAAGCGGCCAAACCACGCTGCTCGTACCGCAGCCGGGCGCTCCTGCCCTGGTCACCGGCGGCGCTGCTGATGAAGCGCTTGTCGCCGGCTTCCTGACGCGGGTTGCCTTTGCCGCCGGGCAAGTGGAACCCGGCGTGCCAGCGGCGCCATCCGAGCCGGAGACCAATACGATCCTGCGGGCCGCGTCACCATTCGCGGACGAAACACTGACCGTTCTCGACAGCGCTAGGGTGCGCATCGAAACCAACGGCGGCACTGATACCATCAGGCTCGGTTCCGGCACGCCCGGGCCCGTTATCACGGCCGTGGTCATTGGCGGCGCAGGCCGACAATTTGTGCAAGGATTCAATGCGCGGGTTACCGGCTATTTCCTGACCGGCGACGATTTTGACGTGATCAGCGGCACCTTTGGCGCCGGATCGCAAATCACCGCCTTCCTGGGCGCGGGCAACGATCAGGCCGCCCTGAACAGCGGGCAGAATTATATCGACGGCGGTATTGGCGATGACTTTCTGCGCGGCGGTGATGGGGCTGATATCCTGATTGGCGGCGACGGCAACGATCAGATCTATGGTCAGTTTTCCACTATTCCTGCAGGACCTGTGCCAGGTGGCAACGACCAGCTTTTCGGCGGTGCCGGCAACGACTTGATCCTCGGCGCAGGCGGCGATGATGAACTTGTGGGCGGCGACGGCGACGACAGGCTCGTCGGCCTGTGGGGCAATGACCGGCTGTGGGGCGGCAATGGCAACGATTCGCTCGATGGCGGCGACGGCAATGATGTGCTGTTTGGCGGCGCCGGCGAAGATGTTCTCAACAGCGGGGCAGGTGATGACATATTGATCGGCAGCGTCGGCCTGCACTCGCTCAACGGCGGCGCCGGCAACGACATCTTGCTCGCCGGGCCCGGCAACCGCTCCCTTGATGGTAGCGAGGGCGACGACGTTCTGATCGATCAGGCTGATGTTCCGGCGTTCCTGCGCGGCAGCAGTGGCAATGACATCTTCATCGTGCGGAGTCCCGGAACCACCATCCTCGAGACAGCCAACCAGGGCTTTGACACGGTTTATACCGATGTGAACGGCTGGGTGCCGCCGGCCAATATCGAACGCGTGGTCTATATGAACGGCGCGGTGCAGCCCACGGAAGCCGTGCTGGCACTGCATGGGACAAGGCTGCGGCCCTTGCCCGAGACGACCACCATTTTCCGCTATGCCTTTGTAGAAGCGCCGTTCAGCACGTCGCGGACCACGACCACCATGTTCGATGGCAGCAACAGGACCGGCGGCCAGCCGCTGCAGATGGTGCCGCTGGACGCCAATTTCCGGCTGGCGTTCCGGCAGGCCGCCGATGAATATGAACGCGTCGCCAATATCCGTTTCGTGGAAGTCACCAACCCGGCCGAAGCCGATTTCGCCGTGGGCGCGCACAACATGTTTGTGGCTGGCTATGCCACGCTTGGTGTTATTCCCGGCGATGACTCGATCGATGTGCTGATGATCAACAGAACGACGGTTTCGACGTCGCTGGCGCGCGGTCAGACCAATTTCAGCCTGATGGCCCACGAATTGGGCCACATCATTGGCCTGAAACACCCGTTTGAAGGCCTGTTTCGGCTGACCTCAAATGGGATTGAGCAAAGCGATTACACAACGATGGCGTCCGCATCGGGCAAATCCGACGACGGATTGATGATCTTTGACATCGAGACCGCGCGCGCCATTTATGGAACCAAAGCGGTGGCGACGGGCGACGATGTCTACCGCTTTGATCAGGGGCGGCGATATTATCCCGGCCTGGTTGACGATGGCGGGACTGACACGATCGATGTTTCGGCCCATGGGTTCAACGCCATCCTGGACTTGCGGCCCGGCACGCTGAGCAGCGTCAACATCGATGACGGTGGCGATCCGGACTTCAAGTTTCTCAATCTTGGTATCACCAATGGCACGATCATCGAAAATGCCATCGGCACCGCCTTTGCCGATCGCATCACCGGCAATCAGGCCGCCAACCACATCGACGCCGGGGCCGGCGATGATCTGGTGCAGGGCGAGGCTGGCGATGATGTGCTGATCGGCGGTGCCGGCATCGACACCGCGCAATATTCGGTCGCCCGTTCGGCGGCCACGATCACCCGCAACGACGATGGCAGCGTAACGATCAACGCCGGAGTAGACGGGATTGATACATTGTTCGGGATCGAACAATTCCGCTTCACCGACGGCACGTTTACCTTCTCGCGATTTGATGGAGGTATCCGCATCCTGCTGCCCAACTTCACGGTGGCGGCCGGCTGGAGTTCACAGGATCAGTTCCCGCGCCACATGGCGGATGTGAATGGCGATGGCCTTGCCGATATCGTCGGCTTTTGGCGGACCGGGGTGCTGGTGGTGCTTGGCCGGGGCAATGGCAGCTTTGATTTTGGGCAAGTGTTCACCGCCATTGCCGACTTTGGCATCAATCAGGGCTGGACGTCAGACAATGTCTTCTACCGCGAACTGGCCGATGTGAACGGCGATGGCCGCGATGATGTCGTGGGTTTTGGCACAGCTGGCGTGCTGGTGGCGTTGGCGCGGCCGAACGGGACGATCGAGACGCCCTCGCTGGGATCAACCAACTTCAACCCGGCGAATGGCTGGACATCGCAGGATGCGTTTGCCCGCACGCTCGCCGATGTGAATGGCGATGGCTTTGCCGCTATCATTGGTTTTGGCGTCCCCGGCACCTTTGTGGCGCTGGGCACTGGCACCGGCACGTTCGGCGCGGCAACATTCGCGCTGGCCAATTTTGGCGCCAATCAAGGCTGGACGTCGAACAACCAGTTCCACCGCGAGGTTGGCGATGTGAACGGCGACGGCCGAGCCGATATCGTCGGCTTCGGTACGTTCGGCACATTGGTGGCACTCGGCCAGGCCGATGGTACCTTCGCAGCGCCGATCTTCGCGCTCAACAATTTTGGCATCAATCAAGGCTGGTCCTCGCAGGATGTCTTCACCCGCGATCTGGGCGATGTGAATGGTGACGGCCGTGCCGATGTCGTCGGGTTTGGCGTGGCCGGTTCGTTTGTGGCCAATGGCCGCAGCGATGGCACATTCAGCTCCGCCGCGTTCGATCTGGCCAACTTCGGCCGGAATCAGGGTTGGACGTCAGACAATAGCTTTCACCGCGAACTGGCCGACGTGAACGGCGATGGCCGGGCGGATATCGTGGGATTCGGGCAAAACGGCGTGTTTGCGGCCATCGTGTTTGACGGGCAGGTGATCTAGTCTCAGGGCTTGCCTGTCCCTTCCAACCATTACAGCATTCAGGAATTGCGCATGCATTCGAACGACGCATCAGCATTGGGTTTCGCCACTCAGTCGTTCATCCGGCCCGCCAATGTCGTCGAAGTCGAAACCGATCTTCAGAACACCATCGATGTCGCGGGCGCGCCGGCGTTCCGTCTGGTTGGCAACAATATCCGATTCACCAATACCGCCCGCATCACGAATTCGGATCCGATCAGCGAGTTTCCCGTCAATTATGCCATCGAACTGGTCGGCGTTGGCAACACGATCATCAACACCGCCACCGGCAGCATCGGCGTTCGCGATTCCGCGGCCATTCGCGGCAGCATCGGCAGTGACCGGATCGACAACGCCGGCCTGCTCGCCGGCCGCATCGAGCTTGGCGACGGCAACGACACGATCGTGACGACGAGCGGCTTGTTGTCCGATGCCGATATCCGGCTGGGTGACGGGGATGATCGGTTCGTCAACAGCCGGCGCGGCGATGCCGGCAACAATATCGGTGGCGCAACCAATCTGAATGGCGGCGCCGGGATCGATACCATCGTACTGGATCGGATCGATGCCAAGCTCTGGCTCTGGGATGTGACCGGCTTTGAACGGCTGGAATTCATTGGTGACGACAGCGGCGCATCGACACGCCTCAGGCTTCCCGCGGGCGCCATTACAACGCTCGACGTGAAGGGCAACCGCCTCAACCTGTTCGGCAGCCCGTTGGGAGAGGTTGCTGCCACCATTTCGGGTGGCTGGCTGGTGCTTGGCGGCGAAGGGCAGGGCAGCGAGGCGACGGTTCTGGGCAGTGTCACCGGCGGCGATGGCCGCGACATTCTTGAAGTTGGCTGGGGCCGGATCGCCAGCACCGTCAATCTGGGTGGCGGTGACGACATCTATCGGCCGAGCGATGTCCGCGCCGATGTTCGCGCCGTCAATGGCGGCGATGGCGACGATGAGTTCGATCTGATGCGGCTTGATAACGGCTTCCAGGTCTATGATGGCGGCGCCGGCACCGACACCTTGTCGTTCGCGCGGTACCAGGAGCCCATCTTTGCCAGCCTGTCCTTCCCCGGCACCGGGCCGGTCGGTCAGTCCCTTTCCATCACGAATTTCGAAAATCTGGTTGGCACTGGCTTCGATGATCAATTCATCGGATCGGGCGTCGCGAACGTGCTGCGCGGGCTTGGCGGTAACGATCGTCTGTTCGGCCAGGCCGGTGATGACCTGATCGAAGGCGGCGACGGCGACGATTATATCGAACCCAGCAGCGGCAATGATCGCGTGCTCGGTGGCGCCGGCAACGATGTCATCACCTATGTGCTCCAGGATACAGGCGGCGGGCTCGGCGATGATTTCGTTGACGGCGAAGGCGGCAACGATCGCATCTTTGATGATATCGGCGACAATGTCCTCGAAGGCGGGGATGGCAATGATATCGTGGGCGGCGCCGGTATCTTGCGCGGCGGCAATGGTGATGACGAGATCAACGCGACAGACTTCGCCAATCGCGAACGCGGCATCACCGTCATCAATCGTTCGTTCGGCGGGGCGGGCAATGATCTGATCCGCACCGGTTTCGGCGTCGATTTCGCTGATGGCGAGGATGGCGACGATTTCATTCAGATCGGCCTGACTGACGCCAGCAATCTCGACACCGCAGATGGCGGCAACGGCTTTGATACGTTGGTGCTGTTCGAGGCCAATGCTGTTGCCGGCATCTTTGCCGAACTCGATGCGCTGTGGACGGGCGGGATTGGCCGCTACGGCCTTGTCGGAACCGTGGCCACCGGGACTCTTTCCGGCTTTGAACAGCTTTCCCTGTCGTTCGGCAGCGATTTTGCCGACAATATCAGTGTTGGCGCTGCCTATACGGCCGCGCTGAACATCCAGCTGAAGGCGGGTGACGACATTTTCATCGGCGGCAGCGGGGCCGACATCATCCGGGGCGGCGCGGGCAATGACACGCTGCGCGGTGCTGGCGGCAACGACGATATCGAAGGCAATGCCGGCGACGATATTCTGATGGGCGGCGCGGGTGATGACCGTATTTTCGGCGGTGACGATGTTGACCAGATGTTCGGCGATGCTGGCAACGACGAACTGTTTGGCGAAGCCGGCGCCGATCGGATCAGCGGCGGCGACGGCCAGGACAATATCCAGGGCAATGGCGGCGACGATGTCATCAGCGGCGACGCGGGCAACGATGGGCTGTTTGGCGATGGTGGTGACGACAGGCTTGATGGTGGCGACGGCGACGACAGCCTGCTGGGCGACGCCGGCAACGATACCCTGATTTCCGGTTCCGGCCGCGATGGGCTCCTTGGCGGTGACGGCAACGATATCCTGTATTTCGGGGCGTTTTTCGACGGGGCAGACATCCCCAATGGCGGCGACGGCACCGACCAGCTTGTGCTGCAAGGCGATTATGCGAACGGCGTTACCCTGAGCGCCAACAGCGGGATCGGCATTGAACAATATGTGCTGCTGCCGGGGAACGACACACGCTTCGGCGCGCCGGGCACCCTGAGTTACAGCTATCGGATCATCACCAATGATTTTGCGATCGCTGCGAGCCAGCAACTGCTGTTCGATGCCAGCGCGCTGCGGGCCGATGAGCGTTTCACGCTCGACGCTTCGGGCGAAACGGATGGATCGGTGCTCGCGTCTGGCGGGTTGGGCGACGACCAGTTGACGGGCGGCGCCCGCAACGACGCGCTTGATGGTGGCGGCGGCAATGACCGGCTTGAAGGCGGTTCGGGCACTGATGATCTGTTTGGCGAAAACGGCAACGACAGTCTGCTGGGGGGTGATGGCAACGATCGTCTGGACGGCGGCAGCGGCAACGACAGCCTTGATGGCGGGCAGGGCCTGGATGTGGCGGCTTATGCCACCGGTCGCGCCGCTGCCACCATCACCCGCAACGCCAATGGCAGTTTTACCATTGATGCCGGGGCGGAGGGCGTGGATACACTGACCGGCATCGAGCAAGTGCGCTTTGGCAACACACTGTTTGCGCTGGCGCGATTTGAGACCCCCGGCGCCGTGCGCATCGCCGATTTCACGGTTGGTGCTGGCGGCTGGACATCGCAGGATCGGGTTCCGCGCCAGATGGCCGATGTGAACGGCGATGGCCTGGCTGATATCGTCGGTTTCGGGCAGGCTGGCACATTGGTGTCTTTGGGCACGGCGGGCGGCCGCTTTGCAGCGCCGGTGACGGCGGTGGCCAATTTCGGGATTGATCAGGGCTGGACGTCTGACAATATTTTCCACCGCGAGCTGGCTGATGTGAACAATGATGGCCGCGATGATATCGTTGGCTTTGGCATTTTTGGCGTGCTGGTGTCGCTGGCGCAGGCCAATGGCACATTTGGTGCGGTCACGCTGGGGTCCACCAATTTCAACCCGGCCAATGGCTGGACCAGCCAAGACAATTTCGCCCGCACGCTGGCGGATGTGAACGGCGATGGCTTTGCCGATGTCGTGGGCTTCGGGACGTTTGGCACACTGGTGGCGCTCGGCACGGGGACCGGCAGTTTCGGCGCTGCCACGTTCGCGCTGGCCAATTTCGGGGTGAACCAGGGCTGGACGTCCAACACGCAGTTCCATCGTGAGGTGGGCGATGTGAATGGCGATGGCCGCGCCGATATCGTTGGGTTTGGCACGTTCGGTACCTTGGTGTCGCTGGGTCAGGCCAATGGCAGCTTCTCCGAACCGGTGTTTGCGCTCAATAATTTCGGCACCAACCAGGGCTGGAGCTCGCAGGATGTGTTCGCGCGCGATCTGGCCGATGTGAACGGTGATGGCCGTGATGATGTGGTGGGCTTTGGCGTTGCCGGCACGTTCGTCGCTTATGGCCAGGCCGATGGCCGGTTCAGCGCGGCGGCGTTCGATCTTGATAATTTCGGCCGCAACCAGGGCTGGACCAGCGACAATATCTTCCACCGTGAACTCGCCGATGTGAACGGCGATGGCCGGGCCGATATTGTTGGCTTCGGGCAGAACGGCGTGTTTGCCGCCATCGCATTCGACGGGCAGGTAATCTGAAGAACGCCCGTCGTGCGCTGGCGGGCAGCATGTGGCCTATAGTTCGGCCAGGAACGCATCGACCGCCCGGAAGTGGCCCGGCCAGTCCGGGGCCTGGAAATGCGCCAGCCGGGCCATCTGGCTGGCCCGGAATGGGCTGAGCGGTGCGGCATAGGCCATGATGGCCGCCGCCCAGGCCGCCACATCGTTGGGTGGCAGCAGATCGGGCACGCCCTGGCCAATTTCGCGGAACACATCCAGATCGCTGGCGATCACGGGCACGCCGGCATCCAATGCCTCCACCAACGGCAGGCCATAGCCTTCGGCAAAGCTGGGAAACAGCAGGGCGCAGGCGCCCGCCAATCGTTCCGCAATCTCGGCATCACCCAGCGAACCCGCTTCCACCACGCGGCTGCCAAACCCGCCCGCTGCCAACCGTGCCAGCACAGCCTCGCACGCCCAGCCGCGCCGCCCGATGATCACCAGCCGCGGAGCCGCCTCGCCATGCGCTGCCACCAGCCGTTCCCACACATCAAGCAGCAGCAGGTGGTTCTTGCGGCCCTCGATCGTGCCCAGAATGATGAAGTCGCTGCCCGCCACGGGCGGCGGCTTGTCGGGCATGGTCAGCTGTGGTGTGCCCGGCCAAACCGCCAGCATGCGCTGCGGCACTGCTGCATTGATGCTGGCGGCATAGGCGTTCAGCCTGTCCAACGTGTCCTGACTGTTGCCCACGACGGCATGGGCGATGCGCAGCAAGGTTTGCACCCGCACTTCGTGCCGGGCCTTTTCGCCGTCGCGGCAATAGTGGGGGTGGGTGATCGGAATGATGTCGTGCAGCATCAGCACCGGGCGCAGATCGGCGGCGCGCACCCAATCGGCGAGGCCGGGAATATTAAGCCCGGTGTGCCCGACATTGAGCCACAAGCGCCCGCGCCCCGCTTGCGGCCGCAGCAGATGTCCCAGATTGCGCGCGGCCCAGCCAATGAAGCGCCGGCGGAACTGATCGCGCGGGCATTCTTCATCCAGCAGGGCAAACAGCGCCTGTGATGCAGCCATTGGCAGGATATGCCAGCCGCGGCGATGGAACAGCGCCGCCTGTGACTGTGCGCCGTAATGTTGTTGCCAGGCCAGGCAGATGCGATCGATGCCTGTTGGCCGCAAACCGGCCCAGCGCCGCCACACCATGCGCGACGCATCCAGCAGATAGGGGGCCTCGTTGTCGCTCATCAACAGCCGATCCGGGCATCAGGGCAAATCATCCTTGCGCTGTGGCGCATCGCAGACCGCGACGCAATTGCCGCCACCTATTGATTTTCTCTGGCGCTGGCACAGTTGGGAAGGCATAGGGGCGCCATGACCCTCATCCAACGTTGGACGGCAAAAACTGCCCGGAATCCTTGGTTCATGGCGACAGTTGTGCTGCCTTTTCTGGCCAGCGCCGTCTATTTCTTCCTGATTGCCTCTGAACAATTTGTCTCGGAATCGCGCTTTGTCATCAAGGCGCCCAACCAGCGCAGTGGCCAGATCTCCTCCTTCGCCAATCTGATCCAGACCACCGGTCTTTCGGCCGGCCAGGAACAGGCGGAACAGGTGATCGATTTCGTCCGTTCCCGTTCCGCGTTGCAGAAACTGGCCGCGCAGTTTCCGGTGAAAAACGCCTATGGCAACGACGGCGTCGATTTCATCTCCCGCTTCCCCAGGGCGTGGGAACAGGATGCGTTCGAGGATCTGTACGACTATTATCGCACCAAGGTGGATATCGCCCGCGACACCGATACCGGCCTGGTCGTTCTGCGAACCCGGGCGTTCTCAGCCAAAGAGGCGCGCACGATCAACGAACTGCTGCTGCGCCAGAGCGAAGCGCTGGTCAACGAACTGAACGAGCGGGCCCGGCGGCGGGCGATTTCCGAAGCCGAAAGCCGCGTGGTGGAAGCCGAACAGCGTGTGGCGGCGGCCCGGCGGGCACTGGCGGCCTATCGCAACAAGGCGCAGCTGGTTGATCCGCTGAAACAGGCGGCTGGTGTCGTGGAAATCAGCAATCGGCTGATCACGGAACGGGCGGCGCTGGATGCCCAGCTTTCGACCTTGCAGCGGCTGACCCCCGATCACCCTTCCATTCCGGCCCTGCGCCAGCGCATTGCCTCGCTCACGCAGGAGATTGATCAGCAGACGGCGCGCATCGTGGGCGGCCCCGGCACGATCAGTGGCAAGCTGCCCGGCTATGAAGCGGTCGCGCTGGAACAGGAATTTGCCGCCCAGTTGCTGCTGATCACCCGCACCTCGCTTGAACAGGCGCGGACGGAAGCGCTGAAACAGCAATTCTACCTCGAACGCGTCGTCAATCCCAACGAGCCTGACCTGGCCGAATATCCCCATGCGCTGCGCAATGTTCTGACCATATTGGGCTTTGCGCTCTGCCTGTATTTCATCATCTGGATGTTCGTGGTCGGCATCCTGGAACACGCCCCGGAGGATTGAACCGTGGCGTCGCTCCGCAAGGGATGGAACATCCAGGTGCGCGTGATCGGCGCACTGATGCTGCGCGAGCTCACCACCCGTTTCGGCCGGGAGAATATCGGTTTCCTGTGGATCATGGTCGAACCGCTGCTGTTTGCCCTGCTGGTGGGCTTTCTGTGGCGCGCCTTGAAGGGGCCTTTGGAATATGGCGTCGATATCGTCGCCTTTGTCGTGACGGGTTACATCCCGCTGGTGCTGTTCCGCAGTTGCGTGCAGCGGGGGGTGAATATCTTCACGGCCAATGGCAGCCTGATGTATCATCGGCAGATCAAGATTCTCGATCTCGTCCTCGTGCGATTCTTCATCGAATTGATCGGGCACATGATGGCCTATCTGTTTGTTGGCCTTGCCCTTCATGCCTTTGGTCTTTTTCCGGTTCCGTATGATATTTCCTATTTGCTGGTCGGATGGTTTTACTATTCGTTCTTCACCCTGTCGGTGACGCTGGTTGTCGCCCCCCTGAGCGAATTCAGCGAGGTTCTGGAAAAGATCATTCCCGTCATCACCTACATCACCATCCCCTTTTCAGGCGCCTTCTACCTGGTTGGGTCGCTCTATCCCGCCGCGGCAGACGTTGTGCTCTATGCACCGCTGGTGCACGGGATGGAGATGATGCGGTTTGGCATCTTCGGCCCTTCGATCAATCCGCAGTTCGATTATGTGTATCCGATCGCCTTTTCGCTGCCGCTGATGGCGCTGGGGCTGCTGCTGTGCCGGGTGGTGCGGCGCAGGCTGGTGATCGAATGATCACCTGCGAGAACCTCAGCAAAAGCTATGGTTCGGGCCATGGCCGCCGGCAGGTGCTCAAGGGCGTCAATCTGACGATCGCGCCTGGGGAACGGGTGGCCCTGCTGGGGCGCAATGGCGCTGGAAAATCGACGCTGATCAAGCAGATTGGCGGCGTCGAGCTGCCAGACAGTGGCCGCGTGATCCGCAAGATGACCAATTCGTGGCCGCTGGGCTTCAATGGTGGCTTCCAGGGCAGTCTCACCGGTTATGACAATGCCCGGTTCATTGCCCGTATCTATGACGTGTCCTATCGTGATATCAAGGGCTTCATAGAGGACTTCACGGAACTTGGGTCGTCACTGGCCAATCCGGTCAAAACCTATTCCTCAGGGATGCGGTTCCGATTGGCCTTCGCTCTGTCGCTGGTCATCGAATTTGATTGCTACCTCATCGATGAGGTCATCATCGTTGGTGATCAGAACTTCCAGCACAAATGCGTCCATGAACTTTTTGAGAAAAGAGCTGATCGGGCGATGGTTGTGGCCAGCCACGACATGGGCACCATCAAGGAGCTCTGCAATCGCGCAGTCATCATGCGCGATGGCCAGCTGGTGGAATATGCCAGCGTGGATGAAGCCATTGAAGTATACAGCGCGTTGTAGACTGTTTTGGTAACCGATTGGATCTACTGAGCCATCGAACTGCAAAACCTTGCAATCAGGATTCGGAGAAGGTTGTGAACGTCAAGGACCAGGCCGCGGGCAGTGCCGGGCAATCCCAGCCCCGGTTCAAGGTGGCCGTGATCACCCGCACCAAGGACCGCGCGATTTTCCTGCAGCGCGCCGCCAAAAGCGTTGCAGCGCAGCGCTTTGATGATTTCTGCTGGGTTGTCGTGAACGATGGTGGCGATCCGGCGGCGGTTGAGGCGGCGGTGGCCGAAGCTGGCATCGCGCGGAATCGCATTCGGGTCGTCCACAACAGCAATTCGATGGGCATGGAGGCGGCCTCCAACATCGGCATCAAATCCGTCCAGTCCGATTATATTGTCATTCACGATGATGATGACAGTTGGGATCCGGCCTTTCTGGCCCGCACCGTCGCCTTTCTGGAAGATCAGGATCGGCCGGTCTATGCCGGGGTCGTCACCTATTCGACCTATGTGTCGGAACTGATCCGCAACGACAGTATCGTGACGCTGGACCACAAGCCATTCCAGCACAAGCTGCAGACCGTAGATCTCGAAGCGGTGATCGAACGCAATCTGTTCCCGCCGATCTCCTTCCTGTTCCGCCGTTCGGTGTGGGAAAACATCGGCGGTTTCGAAGAATCGCTGCCGGTGCTGGGGGACTGGCTGTTCAACATGGAATTTCTGCTGCGGGCCGACATCGGTGTGCTGCCCGAGCCGTTGGCCTTCTACCACCACCGCGACACAGCCGATGCCGTGCCGCCGGCCTATCAGAACACGGTTGTTGGCCAGCTGGCCCTGCATGAACGCTATACCGCCATCGTGCGCAACATGTTCATGCGGCGCAATCTCAAGCAATCGGCGGTGTCGCTCAGGCTGGCCATGCAGACCCAGGCCGCCGAACCGCTGTCGCCGCCCGCCGCGCCGCGCCACGCAGGCGTGGCGCCGCCGTCGTATCAGCAACTGGCCCGAACGGATAATGATCTGGCCTGGACGATCGCCGCGCTGAACGGCGTGCTGGCTGATCGGCGGCTGAAGTTCCGGGACAAGACGCGCAAGCTGTCGCCGCTGCCGCCGGGTGCGACCTGGAGCATTGTGCTGCCCCTGCTGCGCCAGCTGGATTGCAACATCGCGGCGCCGGCCGATTTCGATGATGGCGCCTATCTGCAGGCCAATCCCGATGTCGCGGCCGAAGTGGTGGCTGGCCGCCAGAAATCGGGTTTCGTGCATTTTCTGCTGCATGGCCGTCACGAAGGCCGGCAGCGGCCGGGTGGCCACATCCCGGCGCCTGCTCTGGCTGCCGGCACGGCCGAAACGCCGGCGACCAGCCGCTTCAATCCGGTGTTCGACACGCTGCCGATGACCAGGCTGAGCCAGCCAGCCGCAGGCTTTGACCGGGTTTTGCACGTTGCCCATCATGAATGGCACGGCATCCGCCAGGCCACGGCCTATTCCCCCGGCCACAAGTTGCTGATTTCCGCCCATGAGGCGCTCACCGATGCCCACAAGCGATCGGTTGCCGAACAGATTGCCCGGATGGGCATCAACCGCATCTGTTTTCAGGGTTATTCCGATAATGCCGATGCGCTGCTGCTGCATCTGCACGCCGTGCTCGGGCCAGAGGTGAAGTTCTTCATGGTCAGCCATGTCACCACGGCCCAGTTCGACAATCCGTTCGAAATGACGGTGATTGCGCGTCTGCTCAATCGCCTGAAGTTTGGCCTGCTGGACGGTATTGCCTCGGTCAAGCCGGGCTTCTGGCGGACTGTTGACGGCTTCTGGCCGGGCACGATCATCAATTACGCTCCCAATATCGCCATGGCCAAGGGCCAACGCAGCAGCCGCACCGAAGTCTATGCGCCGCTGGACGTTGGCTGGCGCAAGAACCTGTTCACCAACATCATTGCCGGTTCGCTGGCATCGAACGTCGATGTGGTGAAGACGGCCAATTTCCCCAGCGGCCTCGAAAATGTCCACGATCTGGGCAAGCTGCGTCTGGTTGGCTATCTGCGGGGCCGCGATCTGTTGGATGAAATGGCGCGCAGTTCCCTGACGTTGATCGCCACCCTGGCCGAATGCCAGCCGATGACCCAGCTCGAAAGCTTTGCGGTTGGCACACCGGCGCTCACTGGCCCGCTGGAGGTGGACGAGTTTGCCGACGATCCGCTGGTGCAGTTGTGCACGACAACGCGGCTGGACAATCCGGCGCTGCTGGCCCGCGATATCGAAAAGATCGTTGCTGTGCTTCAGGCCGATCCTGATGGCATGCTGGGCATGATCGCCGCGCATCTGGATCGGCGCCATGCCATTGCCTCGCGCAATTACGCCGATTTCCTGGGGCTGTAAGACGTGACGGTGCAACAACAGGCTCTGCAAGCAAAGCCATCAGTCTGCTTTGTCACCAACGAGCTGTATCCGCTTGGGCCGGGCGGCATTGGCCGCATGCTGTACAATTTCGCCAAGCATAATGCCGATCTGGGTTTGCCGGCCGATTTCCATTTTCTGGTGCCGCAGCTGCTGATCGATTCCCATCCCGATGCGGGGGAGCGTCTGGCGGCGGCGTTTGAAGGCATTGCGACCATCCACGTCTGCCCCTCGCTGGCCAGCACGCCAACCCCGATCGCCCAGCTGCTGGCCCGTGCCCAGGAACATCCGTGGACCAGCGAATGGCTGTTCGCCCAATCCTATGGCTATTATCTGGGCCTGCTCGCCGCCGAGCAGCGCTGCGGGCGCCCGTTCGACATCATCGAATTTCCCGATTTCGGCGGCTGGGCGCAGGCCGCCATCGAAGCGAAGCGCGCCGGCCTGTCGTTCAGCAGATCGCTGATCAGCGCCCGCATCCATTCCACGCAGGGCATGCTGTATGGCGTCGAACGCCATGTGAATGATCCCGGGCATTGGGCCGGCATCATGTTCGATGCCGAGCGTCATCTGCTGGCCCATGCCGATCTGGTGGTTGGCCATGATCCACGGGTGATCGATCACACCGCGCGCTTTTATGGCCTGGCAGATCGCTGGCAGGGGCGCACGCGGCTGGAATTCCCGCCGGTCTATCTCAACATGGGCGGCGATGTGTATGAACGCGCCGACAAGGTGAAGCCGCCGCGCGACACGCGTGAATGCCGGGATTTCCTGTTCGGATCGCGCTTGCAGCCGGTCAAACGCCCCGATCTGTTCATTCGGGCGGCCATCCTGTTCCTGGAACGGCATCCCGGCCACGATGGCCTGTTCCGGCTGGTGTGCAATGGCTGGGATCGCGCCTTTGTGGACGGCCTGAAATCGCTGGTGCCCGATGCGCTGGCCAGCCAGATCCTGTTTCTGGAAAGCGCCACCCCGCGTGAGCGGCTGGATCATATCGATAATTCGATCGTCGTTGTCCCGTCTGATTACGAAAGCCTGTGCCTGTTCGCGTTCGAAGCGGCGCTGGCCGGGCGCAAGGTCATTCTGAACGCGGTGTGCCCGGCGTTCGGCAATGATTTCCGTTGGCATGATGGCCAGAACTGCCTGCTGTTCGATGGTTCGGTTGAACAGCTGACCGCTGCGATGGAACGGGCGCTGGCCTGGCAGCCAACGTCGTTTGTGGATGCCGTGCCGGACGCGCCTTACTGGCTGGGAGACCTCGGCCTGCCGTCACCACCCGCAGCCGCTGCCGAAACCGAAACGGTCGTGCTCTGTTATGGCGCGCAATCGCCGCCCGAATTTCGCCGCCACTATGATGGGGCCTGCCAGGTCGCGCGCGAATTGAAGGCCGCGGGGCTTGCGCACCGCATGGTGTTTCAATTGCCCCACGGTGCCTTTGATGCAGATGGCCCCGAATGCGCACTGATCCGCGCCGCGGGTTGGACCTTGGTGTTCAGTTCGGGCGTGCGGGAATGTCCGCAGATGTTCGGGCGCCGCGTTGCTGGGCTTGGCGCTGCGGCGGTGTTGCTGTTTCCGTTTGGCCATGATGTGGCGCCTGGTTTTGCCGCCGCTGCCATCCGGGTCATGCGCGCCGATCCGTCTCTGGCCCTCGTCAGCGGCCATATCGAGATTGTCGACAGCGGCACCGGGCGCAGCGATTATATCCGGGTCTATTCAGGCGAAGCGCCATCAACCGCGCTGCTGTCCAGCCGGATCGCCGCGCCGTTGTGCCTGCTGGGCACCGATGTGCTGAACCGGATCGAATTTGATCCCTGGGCTGGCCTCGCCTGGTTCGAGGTGTTTGCAAGGGCGTGCGCCCTGCGCGGCGAACGCATGCTGGTGATGCCCATCCTCGCGGGCGCGCTGGATGGCCTGTTGAAGCACCGGCCGGAAACCAGCAAGCGCATCACGGCCGGCGTGCTGGACCAGTTGGGCATCGCCTCGGGCTGGCAGGCCCGCCTGCTCAGCATCGATCCGGTGCAAGTGCCATCCGATGCCGATAACCGCCCCCTGGTGTATGGCGAAGACCGGATGCGCAAGATCTTCCGCATCAACCCGGCCGGGCAGCCGCGCAGTTGGGAACCGGTGGGCTGGCATGACCATGGCCACGGCGTGCTGATCCATCCGCTGGATGGCGAAATCACCATCGGCGAACTGGCCGGCCCTTATCGCCGGGTGAGCAAATTGACGGCGCAGGTGCGCAACCTGCGGCACGACAACGCTGGCGCCGAAGTCGCCATTGCGCTTGCCCGCTCTCAGGTCGATGTGCATGACCTAGTGAAGGCCCTTGAACGGGATGGGGGCAGTGACAGCCTTGCCGTTTCGAAATGGGCCGTGTTGGAGCCGGGAGCCAGCCTGCAATTGGCGATCAGTTGCTACAGCATCAGCCGTGGAAACGACAAGATTCTGCTGATTTCCCGTCCGCGTGCCGGTCGTGCCGAACTCAATCTGGAAGTGGTTTTTTCAGACATTCAGTTGCACTTCAACTTCTTGAGCATAGGGTGAAGCAGAGCAAGCGCTGAACGGGTTTCGGATTTGCATTCGCAAGGAGAAGCAGGCCGTGTCCAAGGACGTGAAACTCGCCGGGGATAACGATCCTGCCGACCTTGACCTGCGCAGGCGCTTCTTTCTTGCCAGTCTGCCTGATGATCTCAGGGCCGATGTTGAAGGCAAGATTCGTGAACTGAAGTGGCATGAACATCTTGGTTCGCTTTCACCCGAAATGTATCTGGGGAAGCGGGTGCTGGATTGGGAAGCCGGGCTCGGCGGATTTTCGGCTGCATTTTATTGCCTTGGTGCCGCTGAAGTGGTGGCGATAGACAGTTGGGTTTCGCCCGGCGCGATAAACCCGTTGATCCATTCAATCGGTTCGTTTTCGTTCAAGAATATATCAATTGCCGATTTTCTGATGCAAGACTACAGCCATCTTGCAAGTTTTGATCTGGTTTTTTCAAATACGGTGACTGAACATATCGGCGATTTGCCTTCTGCGCTGTTGAATATCAAATCGCTGCTGAAAGATGATGGCACTTATCTGAACATTCACGACAATTATTATTCGCCCTGCGGTTCCCACGATCATGGTTTCTGGTTTTATGATGGCAGCGGCGCCATCGCCTTTCAGGGCGTCGCCTGCTGGACCATGCCGGAAAAATGCGATGCCTCTGCCGGCCACCGCCAAGGCTTGCTGGATCGGATGCCATGGACGTGGAACGAGCGGCTCGAACAGCGACGCGACCCCACCGCGTGTGCGGACTGCCCTTATTACCGCCGGGGGCAACCCTGGGCGCATTTGGCCAGCGTGGACAAGTTCGTGGAGACGTTCGATGATCCAAGCTTCCTGACGTGGCAGCCTGGTTCAAGCCTCAACAAGGTCACCACATTTCAGATGCGGCAACTGCTGATCGAAGCGGGTTTCAAGGTGTTGGCATTCCACCGCAATCGCTGTACCAACCTGCCATCCGACGCGTTGATCGATGCCGGTTTCAGCCAACTGGAACTGACGACGACAACAACGGTTTGGACGTGTTCAAAAGCATGAATGGCAGATTGCGGGCCCAGCCTTGATACGCATGATTCACCCCGTCATCCTGTGCGGCGGGGCCGGAACGCGGCTGTGGCCGTCGTCGCGGCGCAGCCTGCCCAAACAGTTCGCACCACTGCTTGGGGAACAGAGCCTGTTTCAGAAGGCCTGTCTGCTGGCTGCCGCGCCCGGCCATGCGCCACCGTTGATCGTGACCGGAGAAGACGTCCGCTTCATCGTGAAGGAACAGCTGGCTGAACTGGCGCTGCCGCCAGCCGCCATCCTGATCGAACCGGAAGCCCGCAGCACGGCGCCGGCGGTGCTGCTGGCGGCGCTGCACCTGCAGCGTGTTGATCCCGATGCGGTCATGCTGGTCTTCCCGTCGGATCAACTGATCCGCGATTCCACGGCGTTTCGGGCGGCGGTGGCTGCTGCACTTGCCGCGGCCCAGGCCGGATCTTTCGTCACCTTCGGCATCGAACCGACCGGGCCCGATACCGGCTTCGGCTATCTGGAACTGGCCGATCCCGCTGCCCGCACTGCCAACACACCGCAGCCGTTGCAGCGCTTTGTTGAAAAGCCTGATGCCGCCACGGCCGCGGGCTTCATCGCCACCGGCCGTTATCTGTGGAATGCCGGCATCTTCCTGTTCACGGCAACGGCCATCATCGATGCCTTTGCCCGATATGCCCCCGACATTCTGGCGGCGGTGCGCAAGGCCAGCGCGGCGACGGAGGCGGATCTGGGCTTCACCCGTTTCAACCGAAGCGAGTGGGCGCGCGCGCCTGCGATTTCGATCGACTATGCCATCATGGAAAAGGCCGGCAATCTGGCCGTGATGCCCTGTCAGGCCGGTTGGGTGGATCTGGGCGATTGGGCGCGCGTGTGGGCCGAAATGGCGCGGGATGCAGCGGGCAATGTGCTCACCGGGCCAGCAACGGCCATTGATTGCACCGGTTCGCTGCTGCGTTCCGAAGCGGCCGGCCTGCATGTCGTGGGGCTGGGCCTTGCCGATATGCTGGTGGTTGCCACCGCCGATGCCGTGCTGGTTGCACCGCGCGCCGCCAGCCCGCAGGTGGGGCAGGTGGTGGCCCGGTTGCAGCAGGCCGGCATCGCACAGGCGGCTTCGGGCGCCCGCGAACTGCGGCCCTGGGGCTGGTTCGAACGCATTGCCACCGGCACCGGTTTCCAGGTCAAGCGCATCATGGTGAAGCCGGGCGAGTCCATGTCGTTGCAAAGCCACACGCAGCGTGCCGAACATTGGGTGGTTGTGGCTGGCACGGCAACAATGCAGCTGGGCGACGATGTGCGTGAACTTCACGCCAATCAATCGGCCTATATCCCGGTCGGTGCCCGTCATCGCCTGTCCAATCGCGGCACCGAACCGGTGTTGCTGATCGAAGTGCAAACCGGGCCTTACCTTGGTGAGGATGATATCGTGCGCTATGAAGACCAATATTCAAGGCCGGGGCGACCCTGATCGCAGCGGGCTGGCAAAGGACCATTGGGCCATTGGGCCTTTGCGCGGTACAACGATCCGGTTATTGACGCCCTCACATGCCGCCACCACGCGCTTTCACCATCCTGAGCTGGCTCGCCGATCGCTGGTTGGTGGTTGCCATCCACCTTGATGGATTGCGCGCCGATCCCATTGCCTATCTGGGCGCCGCCCGCTGGCGGCTGCTTGGCAAGCGGGTGCGGGCCCGGGGGCAGTTCGCGTCGTTACTGTCGCAGTCGCCGCTTGCCTATCGTTACTGGGCGCGCCTGCAGGACCGCAAGGGCAGGGCCGCCAGCCCCCCCGGCCAGCGCCCAGCGATCCTTGCCCTGGTGGCCGACAATGGCGACCCGGCTGCGCTGGAAACCACCTGGCAATCGCTGGCGGTAGAGGGCGTGGCCAATATGGTCATCACCGATGCACAGGCGCTGGCCCGGCCTGATCTGTGGTCTGCTGTGGATTGGGCCGATGCGCCCTGGCTGTTGCCGATGCAGGCGGGTGATCGGCTCGCACCGGGCGCAGCGGCAGCCTATCGCGCCGCCATCGCCTGCACCACGGCCGCTGTTGTTTATGCCGATGATGATCTGATCGACAGGCGAGATTTCCGCAGCGCGCCGCATTTCAAGCCTGACTGGAACCCGGAACTGTACCGGCATTTCGATTACCTTGCCGGCACCTGCATCGTGCGGGCCGGAGCCGAGGCGGTGGCAGCGGTGGCGGGGCAGGCCGATTGGGCTGCCCGGCTGGTGTCTGCAGCCGTCGCGGCCGGCGGTGCCCATCATCTGCGCGCCATGCTGCACCACCGGCCAGAGCGCCCGCCACTGCCGGGCTCTGTCGCGCCATTGCCGATTGCCGCCGATCTGCCCACGGTCAGCATCATCGTGCCGACCCGCAATGGTCTCGATCTGTTGCGCACCTGCCTGGATGGCATCGCGGCCACGCACTATCCCGATATAGAGGTGATCGTTGTCGACAACGACAGCGATGATCCCGCCACCCTGGCCTATCTGACCGGGCTTGATCCGGCCCGCGTGCGGGTGCTGCGCCACCCCGGCGTGTTCAACTATTCCGCCATCAACAACCGGGCGGCGGCGGCGGCGCGCGGGCAGCTGCTGTGCCTGCTCAACAACGATATCGAAGTGCTGGCGCCGGACTGGCTGGCGATCATGGCCACGCAGGCATTGCGGGATGATGTGGGCGCGGTGGGTGCCCAATTGCTCTACCCCGATGGCCGCATCCAGCATGCCGGCGTGGTGATTGGCGTGGGCAATGCCGCCGGCCACGCCCATCGTTTCGTGCAGCCGCAGGCCGAAGGCTATTTCCGCCGCCACGCGCTGCCGCAGTTCACCGCAGCCGTTACGGCGGCCTGCCTGGTGGTGGCAAAGGAACGTTTTCTCAGCGTCGGCGGCCTCGATGAGGCGAACTTCGCGGTGGCCTTCAACGATGTCGATCTGTGCCTGCGCTTGAACAGCCGGGGCTGGCAGTCCCTTTATGAACCGCGCGCCGTGCTGATCCATCATGAATCCGTCTCGCGCGGGTTTGATCGCGATCCAGTGGGCGCCGCGCGGTTTGCCGGCGAACTGGCGGCACTGCAAAGGCTGTGGAAAACCGATTCCATCGTGGATCCGTACCACCATCCCCATCTCAGCCGGGCGTCCGAACAGTTTTCGGTGGCGATCTGACGATGGTTGTCTCCGCCTCCACACAACGTCTGTCCTTGCCGGATGTCACCTTGTGCGCGGCCACATCAGTCAATGTGCAGGCCACGCTGCGCGCGCTGGAAGCCAGCCTGGCGCAGGCTGATTTTGCGGCCTGTTTGCTGTTCACGGATGCAGATGTGCGCCCCCATCATCCCGGCATCACCATCATCCCGATCCAGCGACTGGCATCGGCGCAGGCCTATTCGGGCTTTCTGCTCGGTCGCCTCGCTGATCATGTGGAAACTTCCCATTGTCTTGTCGTGCAATGGGATGGCCATGTGCTGGATGCCCGGCACTGGGACCCCGCGTTCCTTGAACATGATTATATCGGCGCCAGCTGGCCACAGTTCAGCGATGGCCATGATGTGGGCAACGGCGGGTTTTCGTTGCGCAGCCGGCGGCTGTTGCAGGCGTGCCAGTCACCGCGCTTTCAGCAGGCGCACCCCGAAGACGTGCTGATCGGCCGGACCCATCGGGCATGGCTGGAATCCCAGGGCCTGCGCTTTGCGCCGCGTAGCCTGGCTGATTGCTTCTCCGCCGAACGGGCCGGCAATCCGCTGGCCAGTTTTGGCTATCACGGGGTCTGGCACATGCCGCGCGTGCTGGGGGTGGATCGCTTCTGGGAGATTTACCGGACACTGGACGGGCGCAGCACCATCAGGCATGACTTTGGCACCGTGCTGAAACAGGTGGCACAAGGTGAAGGCGGCGTGGGGCGGGCGCTGCAGTTGCTGGCCGATCGCGTTGTGGACGTGATCAAGTAAGAAAGACGATCCGTTGAACAATCCCCTGCCAGGTGTGCCGCTGATTGAATCGCCGTTGTTCCCGTTGCTGGCACCGTCGCTTGGGCTGGATGCAGAACAGGCCCGCATCGCCGATGATTTGTTCCATAAGGGCTTTGCCGTCTTCGATTTCCCCGATCCTGATCTGGATGCGCGCATCGATCGTATCCAGGGCAGGCTGGGCCCGCGCTTTGGCGTGGATTTCGCCGATCCGGCCAGCGACAAGACGGCCGGTGAGCGCCGCGTTCAGGATGCCTGGAGCCAAGACGAGGATGTGCGCGCCATCGCCGCCAATCCGGGTGTGCTGCACCTGCTGGGCACGCTCTATGGCCGGCCGGCCTTTCCGTTCCAGACACTGAACTTCCCGGTGGGCACCCAGCAGGATGCCCATTCGGATTCGGTGCATTTTTCCAGCCTGCCAGAACGCTTCATGTGCGGCGTGTGGCTGGCGATGGAGGATATCAGCGCCGAAGCCGGGCCGTTGTTCTATTATCCCGGCTCGCACCGCTGGCCGGTGATGACCAACGCCATGATCGGCCGGCGCGGCTATGGCAGCGATCTGTCGTCGGCGCAGGATCCGTTCGCGCCGGCGTGGGACGCGCTGTGCCAGGCCCATGGCGCCGAACGCGAGGTGTTCCTGGCCCGCAAGGGGCAGGCGCTGATCTGGTGTGCCAATCTGCTGCACGGCGGCAGTGTGCAGACCGATCCCCGGCTCACCCGCTGGAGCCAGGTGACGCATTATTATTTCGAGGATTGCGTCTATTACACGCCGGCCTTTTCCGACGAGATTACCGGCCAGCTGCAATTGCGCGCGATCAAGGCAGTGAGCGACGGCAAGCCGCGGCCAAACCGCTATCTGGGTGAAGAGCTCAGGCTGCCACAGCCGGGGGGCGCTGGCCGACGCTCGCTGCGCCGCCGCGTCCAGCGGCTGTTCGGCGGCGGCAACTGATCGCACGGGTCGGCTGTTCCGGTTGCGCCGTCGTGGCAGGAACGATAAGGCCACATGCACGCCCGAAGTTGGCTGAGGACGCAAGCAAGTTGATGTTGCCCCCCCTGTTTTCCCTGATGGTGCGCATGCGTGGATATGGTGCGGCGCTCGCGCTGCCCATCCTGCTGGCGGGCTGCGCCGCGATTCCGGCCAGTGGGCCCACCGGTGGTGAAATCCGCTCGCAGGTGAAGGCGGATACCAGCCACCTTGGCATCACGCTGGTGCCGGTGACCAACGTTGCCGATCTGCCCAGGCCCGTGGTGGCCGCACCGGTGTTCGCGCCGGATTATACGCCGCCGGCCCCCACCGAACAGGTGGGCGTGGGCGATGTGCTGGATATTGCCATCTATGAATCTGGCATCGCCGTGTTCGGCCGTTCGGCACCGGCCGTGGCCGGCGGGGAAGCCAATTTCGATGCCGCCGCCAAGGCCGAACGCCTGCCGCCAACGCGGGTCAGCGACGAAGGCACGATCAACATTCCCTATATTGGCGAGCTGGCCGTGAAGGGCCGCACCACCGCAGAGGTTGAGAAACTGATCCGCCAGGCGCTGCGCGGCAAATCGCAGAACCCGCAGGTGCTGGTTGCCATCCGCGAGGGGCTGACCAATTCGGTGATTATCGGCGGCGATGTCGCGCGTCCCGGCCGGCTGGTGCTGCCCACCAACCGCGAAACCCTCACCGATGTGATCGCGCTGGCCGGTGGCAACCGCGGCGAAATCAAGGACATGGCGGTACGGGTGCAGCGCGCCGGCGTGACCGGTGATTTCCGCCTGAGCGAGATCATGGCCGATCCGGCCCAGGATATCCGCATCTTCCCGGCCGATCGCATTGCGCTGGTCAAGGCGCCGCGCAGCTTTTCGGTGATGGGCGCTGCTGGCAAGGCCGAACAAATCGGCTTTGCAGCGCCGCAGGTCTCCCTGGCCGAAGCCGTTGCCCAAGCCGGCGGTTCCAATCCCAACACGGGCGATCCCCGGGCGGTTTTCGTGTTCCGCATCACCAAGGGCGCCAATGGCGAAGACAAGCCGATCGTCTATCATTTCAACATGATGCAGGCGAGCAGCTTCATCCTCGCCCAGCGTTTCGCGATGACCGACAAGGATGTGCTCTACGTGGGCAATGCGGCCGCCAACCAGCCCAGCAAGCTGGTGCAGATCGTCAGCCAGTTGTTCTTCCCGCTGGTGGCGCTGCAGAACGCCGGGATTTTCTAAAAGGCACTGGAGGCCAGACCCGCTCATGCCGAGCTTGTCGAGGCACGGACCGGCAGTGGTGCGTGCCTCGACAAGCTCGGCATGAGCGGTGCGGCCCGCAAAGCGGAGGATCAGCGCCCCAACAGGCGGCGCACGCGGCCGGCAGCACGCCTGACGGCAACAACGGCACTCGCCGCCGGATCAAGCGGTGGCGGGCCGGATGTGAGGCGCTGCACCAGCACTTCCGGCGGGCAGGGCAGGCCGGTTTCAGGATCAAGATAGCGCGGGTAGAGCAGATAGGCGGCGGCGACCACTTCATCCAGCGTGCGCCGCGCTGTGCGGCGGGCAGGCACCGGGCCGCGATCGGTGGTGAGGCCCCAGCCAGCATAGAAGGGCACGCCGTGCACGGTGACCGGCTTGCCCCGCAACAGCGCTTCAAACCCGGCCAGCGAGCTGTTGACGTGCAGTTCATCGGCCATGGCGATCAGCGCGGCCATCGGCGCCGTGGTTTCGACGCGATCAGCCAGGGCAGTCATGTCGCATTCCGCAATCAGGCCCTTGCGATGGCCGGCGAGCACGTCGGGGTGGGGCTTGTAGATCACATAGGCATCTGGCCCCGCTGCCGCCCGCGCGCGGCGCAGCAGTTCGAGGTTGGATGAAAGCGCACCGCCGCTGGTGACGGCGCGATCATCCTCCACCTGGCCGGGCACCAGCACATGGCGGCGGGCGCCGCCGGGCCGGGGCAGGGCGGCGGCATCACCACGCTCATATTTGGACAGTCCGCCGGCAATGATGGCGGTGCGCAACTGTTGCGCGCGAACCAGAAGATCGGACGAAAACACACTGTTCTGCAACAGATTTTCTAGACCGCTGGGCTGGCTCGGATCGAAATGCACGCCCGCGTCATCCACGATGATGGACAGCGGCGGAATGCAATCGGCACCCAGGCCGACTGAGCGGATGAAGCCATCCTCCACCTCCAGCACCGGTCGACCTGCCAGCGCCGC
>Ga0075157_10000326_pt1 | contig 40897 bp, 51 predicted proteins | sample JI81BgreenDNA_FD_70967 | JGI IMG/M metagenome (GOLD analysis project Ga0075157, IMG submission 70967) | Wastewater effluent complex algal communities from Wisconsin, to seasonally profile nutrient transformation and Carbon sequestration -... | ecosystem: Engineered > WWTP > Effluent > Algae...
CAATCGCATATTGACCAGTCGCCCGGAATCATGGCAAGCGCGCCCCGCGTCTGCGAGCGGCCCCGTGGCCATCGCCCGATGCGGGTGTAGCTCAATGGTAGAGCAGAAGCTTCCCAAGCTGTGCGGTTTACTGAAATTGCAGGGTTTTTTGCCCTGATATCCTTCCAACTTGGCCGTTTTCAGATGGTCTTGTTGGAAGCGTCTTTCTGTGCCAGCCATGCCGGGCTTTCAAAGACGGTTACCCAGTAAGCGTCATGGCAGTGCGCGCAGAGATAACGGCGGCCGTCAATGACGGCGAGTTTGATTGGAGAGGGCGCATTCAGGCCGATATCTTCATTGAAAACGCTGCACTTGGGGCAAGTTTCCTGGAAGGCGAAGCCTGCTTCTGGATAATCGATATCGGTATGGATCGGCACGCCGCTGAACCTAAGCGGCCCATCGCCGCGCGGCTCAGACAAATTGAGCCGATGCACCGCAGCGCGCTCGTACCGTAGCGCGTCCAGTGTTTCGGGGTGCATGATGATCCGCTCCGGGAAATTCCGTCCGAGCGCGCTGCACATGATTTCCGTGCAAAGCGGGCTATCGTTCACCCCTTCTTCTCCTTCGCGGCTTCCTTGGCCTCGCGCGCGGTCACCAGGGCGATGGCGCGGGCGGCTCTGCCTGTTGTCCTGGGCATGTAGGTGCGCAGGATGCGGCGGGTTTCGTCGATATCGTGGCCGGTGATCGCGGCGATCAGGTGATCTTCGAGGCCGAGCTCGCCGAGATAGACGACGCAGGTGCGGCGCAGGTCGCGGAATTGCAGGGTGCGGATTTCGTCTGCCAGTGCATCGTCGCCCTGCTGCGCGGCCGCGCTGGCGGCGGTGTCGCGGATCTTGGCAAAGTCGCGCTGGAAGCGGGTGGTGCCGCTTTCGCCGGCATAGGCCGTGTTGCCGCGCGTGTCGTCCATGATCAGGTCGAACCGGCCTGCTGCCTTGGCGCGGGCGATGTTGGCTTCGACCCGGCGGCGGACCTCGCCTGTCACCGGAACCTCGACCCATGCCTGTGTCTTGCCCTGGCGCACGCGCATCCCGCGCGGAATGCCGTCGGGCGCGGCGGCGGCGAGGACGGTGTAATCCTCGGGCTGCATCTTGTGTTCGGGGATAGCGACCCATTTGGGGGCGGTGATCTTGAGGATATCGCCTTCGCGCTGGCCGATGGCATAGCCGAGCATCACGGCCAGCGCGATCGAGGGGAAGCCTTCGGCGTCGGCGGTGGCGATGATCAGCTCGCGCGCGGCGGGGGACCAGATGGTTTCGCGCGGATCTGGCGCGGCCATGCCGAAGCTTTCGAACGGGTTTTTGCCCTGTTCCCAGCGGCCTTCATCGATCAGCCATGAAAACAGCTGGCGGCCGAGTTTCAGGGTGGTGTGGGCGGCGTGTTCGCCAAGGCCGGATTTGATCATCCCGTCGCGCAGGGCGCGCACGCGCTGGCGGGTGATGTAGGCGAGCGGGTGCTTGCCGCCCCATGCCTCCAACCTGTTCAGGGCGCTGCTATAGGTCTTGGCGGTGGTGGGCGCGATGCGGGGCGAGCCGTCCGGCTTGGTGCCTTCGACCACGGATTTGCGATAGTCGGCGATGGCGCGGGCGAGCGTGCCATCGGCGGCGCGGGCGCGGATATTGGGCTGGGCCGTGCCTGCCTTCCATGCCTCCACCTGCTTGTTGATCGCCCGGGCGGCGTCGATCGCGGCGGCTTCATCCTTGCCGAGCGGTTGCGGCTGCCACTTGGCGGCGGCCAGGGTGCTGCTGGGCTGCCAGTAGTAGTTGGTGGTGCCGTCCTTGTTTTTGCGGGCGACGAGGAAGGGGATGCGGAAGCTAGCCATTGGCGTTTTCTCCCTTCGCGGGCGCGTCCGCGCCCTTGTCCTCGGCGCTGTCCCTCCGCTGCGCTCCGGGCGCCTGCGGGCGCGCGGTCGCGCTTGCGCCTGCTGCGCGGCGATCATCGCCTTCGATCACGGCAGACTTGCGGTCATAGCGGTTGCCGTGGGGCTTGGCGGTTTGCTGGTCGGCCGTCAGGTTGGCGACGAAGGCGGGGGAGAGCTGGCGCTCGAGCGCGCGGCAGGCGTCGGCGTGGCGGATCAGGGCGGCGGCCATGTCGCGCAGGAAGCCGTCGTGCAGATCCCGCTTGGCATAGATCAGGCCGTAGATGGTGCGATCAGAAACACCCAGTTCGCGGGCGGCGGTGCGAACACCGCCGATCAGGTCCACGGCTTTGCGGAAGCGGGCGAGCTGGCTGTCGGGATCTGCGTGGGGAAGTTCGCGGGTCATGCCACCAGCCCCAAATCGATCCAGCGTTCGAGCGAGAGCTGGAAGCCTTGGCCGGGGAATTCCCGATCGAGGCGCAGGCATGTTGGGCAGTGGCAGCGCAGCAGCTCGTCGCGCGGAGCCTGGCAAACGACGGCAGGCGGGAACATGATATCGTAAGGGGTGTGAAGCATGGTGGCGGTCCTTTCTTTTTCGCCCTACCGCTGCGCTGCTTGAGGGCGGGCGGTGGAGCTGACCTTGCGCTGTCCTGATGACGGCGCGGGGGAAGTGTAGGCGGCAAGAGCGCGGGGGGCAAGGCGCCCGTCACAAGGGGGAAAGGAAGGGCACGAAGCCCGGCCCGCCCGCGCGATTTGGGACAGTCTTGGTTGGTGGGTTTAGGTCATGGGCTTCTCCTTGGTCAGAACGGAATGTCCTCGAAAAATTGGCGGCGCAGTGCCTCGCGGTTGCAGGCTGCGCCCGCTTCGTGCGCGAGCTGTGCGATCTGCTCAACCGCCTCGGCGCCCATTGCCGCGCCCAGCTTCGTGGAGCGCTCGATGATGCGCAGGGCGCGCTCGGAGGCAAGGTAGGCCGTGCCGCAGCTGCTGGGTTCGTGGGGTGGGATGCCGTCTTTCGGCGCGTCGGGCTGTTCAGCCGGAGTTTGGAGCGCGGCGATATCGGCAATGAAGCCGGTGATTTCGAAGCCGGTCAGCACAACCGTGTGGCCATTTGCGCCTGTATCGATCGTGACGTGCAGATGGCCCTTCTCGTCGCGGTTGATCCAGAGATTGAATTCACCTGCGGGGCGCGCGGTGCGGAAAATCTTGTCCATTTGGCGGGTCTTTCGCTGGGGTGGGATGCCGGGCGACAGGCGCCGCCCGGCGAGGGGATCAGTTGTAGGTCAGCGCCTTCACGGCCCACATCTGTGCGCCCTGCAATTCGGTGATTGCGATGGCGGCGAGGCGCTTCTGTTCCTGATCGGGCGTCGTGCTGCGCAGCGCTTCCATCTGATCGATCAGCGCGGCCACGCCAGCCTTGCAGGTGTTGACGTCCTCACGGCCGCCCGGGTTGAAGGTCAGGCCAACGGCGCGCTCGCCGAAAGTGAGCGTGCGATCCGTGGTGCTTGCTTCGTTCATCAAATCAGTTCCTTCTGTTTCAGGGGATTGCGGGCGGTGTCGACCGCTTCGCAGTGGTCCTGCCATTCCCTGCGGGCGGCGAGGATTTCGGGGGTGGTTTCGATCAGCGCCCAGCGCGGGCGGTGGCCGTTGCTGGCCAGCCAATCAAAGCCGTCATCCATCCGGGCGGCGAGCGCATCCAAGCAGGCGCGGCGCTGGTCCGCTTCGGCCTGGGTCATGCGCATTTCGGCGACGCGGACGGGATAGACGCGGGCGCGCAGGGCGAGCTCGCGGCGCAAGGCTTCGCGGCGGGTGGCCCAGCTGAGGCCGTGGGTGGCGGGCGGCATGTCGATGATCTGCACAAGGCCGCCCTGGCGGGAGTACTTGGCCCAAGCGGCGGCGGATGCTTCCTCAAACGCGATGATGCGCTGCACGTCCTGATGCCAGGCGGCGGCGCAGGCGAGCTGGTGATCGGCTTCGTTCTGCGACATGCGCCCTTCGGCAACGCGGCCGGGATAGAAGTTGCGGCGCTGCGCCAGCTCCCGCGCGCATTCTGCGAGGACGGCTTGCGGGGTGATGGCGGGATAGAGGGGGTGGAGGTTCATGCCTGTTCTGCCACCTGCACCGTCAGCCCGTGGAGCGGGCAAACGACTGTGCCATCGGGGCGCGGCGGGAAGCTGGACAGGTCAACCTTGCGGTGCGGGCAAAGCTTGCGACCATCGGGCCGGATGATCGGCTTGCAGCGCGTGCCATACTGGCGCTCAAGCTCGCCGACATGATCGCGGTCTGACAGCGTTTCTGCATAGCCGTAGCTGCTGCGGCGGCATTTGCGCCGTGCGAGCTGAGGCAACCCCTTCGGCAATGGCAATTTCGCTTCTGGCCGGTGCGATAGCGGAAAGGAGCCAACCGCCTCCAAAGCTGTCCGCCAGAATGAGCTAAGGCGGCGTTCCTGAGCAGCGGTCACAAACCGAAAATCGACATGGTAGTGCGGCCATGGGAAATGCGGGAACAGGTCGATATCGGTGTGCATCGGACCAAGAACCGGCCACGCGCCCGGCCATGACTTGCCGTGATCGACAACCACCGGCACCATGTAAAAGCGGCCCGGCACCGGCGGTTCGCGCAGGGTGGAGAGAAGCGGGGTCATCACCCCATCCCCAGCGCGTTCTTGTAGGTTTCGAGGACCATTTCCTCTTCGGCGCGGGCGTCGGGCTTCATCTTTCGCAGGGCGACGATCTTGCGCATGATCTTGCTGTCGTAGCCGACGGCCTTGGCCTCCATGTAAACGTCGCGGATATCGTCGGCGATGCCCTTTTTCTCTTCTTCAAGGCGCTCGATGCGCTCGATCAGCAGGCGCAGGCGTTCGTCCGAAGCGTCGGCGTCGTGCTTGCCGCTGTTGTGGCCGGGGTGGGTCATTGGCTGCGCCCTCCGGTTTTGACGGACTGCCGAACAGCGGCGCGATATTGCTGGCGGTTGGGATAGTCTGCGCGGTCAAGCGATGGTTTGCACTTAACCGGCCAAGGCTCTCCGTCGTTGCAACCAGCACTGGCGCGCGCCTTGGAAATCAGCTCTGCTCGCTCTGCTTCGCGTCTTTTGTATTCGCTGAGCTGATCATGCTGAGACTGCCAGCCTTGCGAGCTATCGCCGCCGCCGATCTGGCGAAGCAGCAAGCCGCCTTTTTCGACGTGATCGCGCGAGGAACGTGAAAGGCCATCAAGCGTTTCTGGCCGATACCATTCATGTGTCGGCGTTAAAGACGGATGGACGCGATAGAACTTAGATGTCGCCGACGCCTGGCAATTGCCGCAGCTTACCATGAAAGGCGTCACGCCCGGTTCACGGTCGACCGTGACGATGTAGCTACCGCAATTGTCACACTCGTAGGCGTTCTTGCGGCTGTTGTTGTCGAAGCCGTCAGCGCCGTTGTAGTGGGCGGCGGCCTCGGCACGAATTTCGGCGATTGTTTTGCTCATCGCGGATACTCCCTCACATAGACTTTCGCAGCCTCCTTCGACACAGCCTTGCCATCCCACTCAAGGTGAATGGTGTCAGCGTCGAGCGCATCGATGATTTCGCAAATGGCGTCGACCTGGGCCGCATTATCATCCTGCATCATCGCGCCAGCCATGACCGCCCCAGCTTCGCAATAGCGGCGGAAGGCAGCCATGGCTGGGCCGTCAGGGTTGAAGTTCCACTCCTTGAGCGTGCCCCACTTAAGGCTGAGCCGCGCGCTCATGCTGCACCTGCGTAGTTGGCGATGGCGCTGATCGCTATCAGGCCGGACAGCAGCACCACCAGGACGGCGATGCCGATCTTGGCGCGGTCGTTGGCTTCGCGTTCCCGCTGGGCTTCCTGTTCGGCGGCGAGCCATTCGGGCAGCTCGTATTCGGCGAGCTCGCGGTCAGCGAGGTGAAGATAGAAGCGGGCATCGCGCCTGCCGGACGGCGGCGAGTTGTCGGGATCGTGCATCACGGGGTGGGCTCCTGTTGCTGGGCGGCGTGGGCCTCGGCGTCGATCTGTGCCACCAGGATGGCGACGGCGGTGATCAGGCGCTTGCGGCGGGTTTCGGGCGAGCGGGCGAGCAGCGCGGTGCGGTAGGCCTCGTCCGCTGCGTGCTTGAAGAACAGCGGGCCATGGGCAGCGTCAGCTGCGGGGGTGTGGCCCTTGGCCATGTGCCGTTCGCGCAGGGCGGCGACGCTGGCCAGCGTGAGGGCGCTGGGATGCTCCATTGTCTCAAGCAATTGATACAAAGGATGGCGCGCCGCCTGCGTCGGGTCGCAGAGCGCAGACGTTCTTGTCTGCCCTACCGCTTCGCTACTTGAGGGCGACGCGCCATCAGAGCCGTCATCCCGGAGAGAAGTGGGATTGACGGTGATCACCTGTTCCGGCGGGATCATGCCGAACAGGCGAAGGTATTGCTTGTGGGGTGCAGTCTCCCCCTCGGCGACGGATGCGCTTGCAATGGGGGGCGCTGAGGCCGCACCATCGCCGAGAGGAAGGGCGGGAAAGGTTGTGGGGGCGTTCATGCTTCGCCGCCCGTCAGATCGTGATCGTCAATCTCGTCAAGCAGGGCGTCCCACGTGCGGGCGGTGACCTGGATGCAATCAAGATCAGCGCCGCCAAGGCAGGCGAACCAGCCTTCACCCGACCACATGGCCGCATCAAGGCTGTAATGGGCTTCCCATCCGCGATACCAGACGGCCTTGCCGTCCTGCGGTTCGGCGGGGCGTGTGTGGCCCTGACCGGTCATGCTGCCACCATGCGGGGCAAGGCTTCGATCACGATCAGGGCGATGCGGGCGAGCGCCATGCCTGCGATGATCATGCAGATTTCGTCAGCCAGGCGTTCCATCACGGCGTCTCCGTGTCGAAGTCAGGATCGTAGGTTTCGCGCACCGTGGGCGGCAGGGCGTCCTGCGTTTCGGTAGGCAGTGAGCGGATGGTGATGGTGTTGAGGTCCATCGCAGCCTGCTTGGTCGCTTCGGCAGCGGTAGCGGTGGTGGCGGCTGCGGTGGCCTGCGTTTCGGCGGCGTCAGCGACGCGGCGTTCGGTGATGGCGCGCGACAGATCGATGGCTTCGCGTATGTTGAGGATTTCGGCCTCCCATCCGATCAGGGCTTCGGGTTCGAGCGCTTCGAGGACGGCGAGCTCGGCGCCGGTGGCGGTGCGGGTCATGGCGTTTTGTCTCCGCCTACCGCTTCGCTGCTTGAGGCGGGGGGCGCCTTGCGGGCGGCCTCGATGGCGGCGCTGGCCTGGGCGGCGATCTGCTGGTCGACCATCGCCGCCATCTTCATCAGCGCGGCCGCGTAGTTGCGCGCGCCGTCGGGCGTCAGGCCCATGTAGAGGCCACTTTCATGGTCCAGTGCCAGCATGATGCAAACGCGCGCATCGCCTTTGCCGAACACCTCGATCGCGCCCATGAAACGAGCGGCGGGACAAAAATCCGTGCCTTCCACGTGCATGAGGTGCCGGTGCTGCACCACCTCTTCGAGGTCTGCGTGGTGGCAGCCGTCGAGATATTCGACCTTGTGCGTCCTGCTCATGCCTCGGTGCCTCCGACCAGGCGCAGGTGCAGGGCTGCGTTGTCCATGTCTGCGGCGGCGGCGCGCTGCGCTGCGGCGTCCAGTGCGGCGGTGGCGGTGGGGGGCAGGAAGTCTGCCAGCCATGCTTCGACCGCGGTTCTGATCCACTGGCTGCGGGTGGCGTGGATATCGAGGCTGACCTTGCCGCCGTGCGCCAGATGCGGAAGCGGGCGGGGAAAGCCGTGCTGGGCAATCAGGCCCTGCACATAGGTGATCTTGGCCCCGTCGCTGCCATCATGGCCGAGCTGGTGGCAGATCCATTGCAGGTTGCAGGTGGGCGGATCGCCATCGGCGGGAATGAGCAGGTGCGAGAACAGGGACATGAACGCCTCCGACTGATGTGTCGGATGCGGAATATTCCGTGTGCTTATATTATGTCAATAGCTGATATTCACCACAGCTTGAGAAATATCGCCCCCAGCATGGTGAACAGGCCGATTTCGCGCCAGTATCCGGCAATGATCCGCCGTCCGATCGGGACATAGCTGCGCCATCGAGGGCGTAAAAACCGCCAGAGCGCAAAGGCGAGCGCAGCGCCCGCGACAACCCATGCGATTGGCAGCAATTGGGCTAGCCTTTGTTCGGCCGTGATGCGGGTGTCAGCAGCTGGTGCGTCGGCGCGGCGAGCACCTGTGTCCTCGCGCCGTTGGGCGACGCATAATGGGCCGCTGCAATCGAGATTGGGCAGCGGCTCACGTAACTGCGATGGTGCTGGAACTGGCGGCTGATATGCGTCACCAAGCGGCCACCGCGCCCGCGCCGCCGCTTCGCGCGCAGCATTATCGGCGATCCGCTCGGCTTCAGCTTTCGCGATCGCGCGCTTCAGCAACACCAACTGTTCAGGGGTCAGGCCACCTTGAATTCGCGGTTGCGGCTCCTCGATGACAGCGTGCGTGTCGGCCTCATAAGCCGGTTCTTCGGCAATCGCTGTTTCGTCGGAAAGCTCAGGCGGGGCGGCCATCGCCAGCGCGAAAGCCAAGGATATCATGCCGCTTGCTGTGCCTGTTCCGGCTTATCCACAACGGTGAGCCGCAGCAGCAATTCGCGCTGTTCGGGGGTGGAGGCCCGGTACGCTTCGACCAAGGCGCGTTCTTCGATCGACAGGCGATCAGGATTGTCATCATCGCTGAGAAGATCGACGGGTTCACACTGTAGTTCACGGGCGAAAGCGCGCATCCATGCGGTGTCCATGGCGATGGCGTCATTCTCGATCTGGCTGATGGCCGATTGAGACACGCCGGTGCGATCCGCCAGCTGCACCTGAGACAGCCCAGCAGCTTTGCGAAGTTCGCGGAGGCGATTGCGCGGGTTCATGGCCAGACAATATGTCATCCACTTATAATTTTGGCCCCATGACTTGCTTATGTCCATCGGAAAAATATAAGTCATCGGAATATCCCGATTTGGCACGGTGGAGGACAGCAATGCGGTTGGTCGCATGGCGCAAAAAGATGGGGTGGACCCAGACCCAGCTCGCCGAGAAACTTGGCGTCACGCAGCCTTATGTCAGCTCGATGGAGCGGGCGGTAGGGGCTGCAATACCCAATGCCTCCGTAATGGCCCTTATTTTCGAGCTTTCGAAAGGGCAGGTCCAACCGAATGATTTCTACGCGCTGCCGGATCTTGGCGCGCGGGCGGCTGCGTGAGGCGCGGTTATGCAACTTCGTCTCCCCCATGCGCCCTTGCTATCCGTGCAATCCCTAACGGGCTGTGAATGCAGTATGTTAGGAATTGGCAGGTGAGCGCGCCGCGGATTTACACGCCGCACGTCGTTGGCAAGCTGGGCGCGGATGGGCAGTGGCATGTCCAGATGCGCGTGCCGGTGCAGCCGCCGGTGTGGGACGGCGATGTTGAGGTGCTGCTGACGGCCGATCAGGCCGATAGGCTGGCCAAGCAGCTGACAGATCATGCCGCTTTGTTGCGTGACAAGGCCGGGCTTCCGGGCGGGAAGGCGTTTTCGTGACGATCCGCCTCAAGGTCATGGCCGAGGGTGAAGATTACCCTGTGTCGGCGCAAGTCGAGCTGCCTGCGCGTGGCCAGACGTTTACCCTTTCTCCGCATGGCGCGCGCCAGCTGGCGCAGCACCTTAACCGGCTTGCCGACATGATCGAACAGGCGACGGAGGGGCAGGAATGAATGCCCCCGCGCGCCAGTTCATTTCCGACACCGCGCTGATCGTCGACGGGATCAACGCGCTGGCGGACAGCCTTGCGCCCGAGCTGCTGCCCAACGGGCGGCGCAATGGGACCAAGTGGATGTTTTCCGGCATTGCCGACACCGGCCAATCGGAAAGCGCCTGGGTGAACCTTGCCGGGCCGCGCGTCGGGCATTGGACCGATATGGGCAATGCGGCCAGCGGCGAGGAAAAGGGCGACATGATCGACCTGATCCGGTTGAAGCTGGGCCTTTCGCAGCGCGATGCCTTCGAGGAAGCGCGGCGGCGGTTGGGGATGCCGTCGGGGGGTGCGCCGGTGCAAATGTCGCAGGCGGAAAAGCAGCGGCGGGCCGAGGAAGCGCGGTTGCGGGCCGAGGCGCGCGAGCGCGAGGATCAGGCCGAGCGGGACAAAAAGGCCAAGCGCGCCAAGTTCCTGTGGGTGGGTGCGCAGCCGATCGCGGGCACGCCAGCGTCGCGGTACTTGAAGGCGCGCGGGTTGCTGCCGGGCAGGGCGGGAATTTTCCCGAACAGCTACCGCTTTGCGGCCGAGGCCTTCCACGCCGAGCTCAAGGAAAAGCTGCCTGCGATGGTGATGTGCATTGTCACCGCCGAGGGCCAGCATATCGGCACGCACCGCGTGTTCCTGGCGCAGGATGATGCTGGCCGGTGGGGCAAGCTGCGGCGCGGCACGGCCAAGATGATCATGGGCAGTTTCTGGGGCGGGTTCATCCCGGTCAACAAGGGCAAGAGCGGCAAGAGCATGGGCGACATGCCCCAAGGCGAGCCGATCTATGTCTGCGAAGGGCCGGAAGATGCGGTGGCGATCCGCATGATCAAGCCCGAGGCGCGGATCATCTGTTCCGTCTCGCTCCCCAATATCGGGGCGATCGTGCTGCCAAAGCAGGCGACGCAGCTGGTGATCGTGGCGGACCGTGACGAGAAGCCGACCGCGCAAGATGCGCTCGAAGTGGCGATTGCCAAGCAGCAGGCGCGCGGGGTGGCAGTGTCAATCGTGATGCCGCCCGCCGAGGTCAACGGGCGCAAGGTCAAGGATATCAATGACTGGGTGCTGGCGTTGGCCGGAGCGGCCTCAAGCAGCGCAGCGGTAGGCCACAAAAACGCACCGGGGAGGGCCTGATGGTCAGCTTCAACTGGTCCTGGGCCGATTACGAGCGCGAGAAGCGCAAGGAAGAGCGCAAGGCGGCCAAAGCCGAGCGACCCGCTGCGACAGAAACGGTCGTACCGGCACCTGCGCGGCCAGTGCCTGCCATTGTGCCGCTGGGCGAGCGCATTCCGATCCATGATGCGCCGAGCGCGATGGAGGCCAGCGCGGAACGCTGGCGCGCGGCGAGCCCGATCCCGCTGACCCCGGCGCCAATCCCCGAAAGCCAGCGCGCGCTTGTCCTGTGCCGATGCGGCGGCGGGGGTGGCAAGCGGGTGGGCTTTGTCCCGTCATGGTTCGGCGACAAGTGCATCGAGGGCGATTGTCCTCTGCGCGGGATCGCCCATCGAAAGGTTCGCGCATAATGGCCGATATTTCCCAGATCAAAGATGCGCTCGACAATCCCCGGCCCGCGCCGCGCTTGGCCGAGGAAGGCGAGGTGCGCCCGGAGCGCAAGGGGCGTGGCGGGCCGATTGACTGGTCGACCTGTCCGGTGAAGCCGCTGGGGATCAAGTCCACCGCCGATGGCAAGCAGACCTGTTACTATCTCGACGTCAACAAGCAGCTGGTGGGCCTTGAGGCGAACAACCGCCACGGCAAGGGCGGGATTGCCGCCATGTTCGGCGGGGTCGATTGGCTCGAAGAGAATTTCCCGAAGTGGTCGCCGCCCAAAAATGGCCGCCTGTCGGAGATTATTGGCTGGGACATTGCCCAGGTGCAGGAGGCGCTGATCGGGCGCTGTGTCGCCATGGGCGTGTTCAGCGCCGCCGGGCGGATGCGCGGGCGCGGGGCGCATCGCCATGACAATGGCGGGCTGGTGCTGCATTGCGGCGACAAGCTGCTGGCTTCGCAGCACACCGATGACGGGCGCATTATCCGCTGGCAGTGGACGGACCCCGGCGAGCTCGCCAGCTTTGTCTATCCCGGCGATGATCCGATCCCCCGGCCCTGGCATGAGCCTGTTAGTGCGCGCGAGGTGGCGATCCTGATTGTCGACGAGCTGGGTGCAGACCAAGGCGCGGGCCGCAAGGGCCTGCTGCGCCGCTGGCACTGGAAGCGCGAGCTGCTCGATCCGCGCCTGTTGGCGGGCTGGATCGGTGCGGCGATGATCGGCGGGGCGCTGGGCTGGCGTCCGAACGTGTGGCTGACCGGCGGGCGCGGCACGGGCAAATCGACGCTCAACGGCGATGACGGTGTGCTGGCGGGCCTGCTGGGGCGCGGTGTGTTCCGCACGGGCAATGCGAGCGAGGCGGCGATCCGCCAGAGCCTCAATTGTGCGACCATCCCGGTGCTGTTCGACGAGCTCGAAGCGAAAGAGGATAACCGAAAGGTTGACGGGGTGATCGAGCTGGCGCGCGTTTCATCCAGCGGGGCGCCGATGCATCGCGGCGGGGCGGACCATAGCGCGCAGGAATTCACGCTGCGCAGTGCGTTCTTCTTCTCCTCGATCAATATCCCGCCCTTGCAGCCGCAGGATCGATCGCGGCTTGCGATCCTGGAGCTGCGCCCGTTCCCGAAAGACTGGGGCGCGCGGCCTAACCTTGCCGACTATAACCTGCCGGTGCTGGGGCGGATGCTGCTGCGGCGGATGGTGGATGGCTGGCCGCGCCTGGCGGCGACGCTGGCGAAGTATCACGAGGCGCTGGCCGCCCAAGGGCATGAGAGCCGCGCGGCGGACCAGTTTGGCACGCTGCTGGCCTGTGCCGATGTGCTGCTGCATGATCATGACACGCAGGACGGCTTGCCCGATATCGAAATGGTGCTGGACTGGTGCGACAAGTGCCGGCCGGAAAAGCTGCGCGAAATCACGCAGGAGGATGCCGAGCACGCGCGGTGCCTCAATCACCTGCTCGACAGCCAGGTGCAGGCGCGTGGCGGCGATGAACGGGTCGCGCTGGCGCAATGGGTGGTGGGCGCGCTGGATCATGCCGTCGCGCCGCTGATGGCCGATGTGGATGACGGCAACATGGCCGATCCCAAGGCGGCGGGCCGGTTGGCGCAGATGGGCATGAAGCTGGTCAACGCCGTGTGGCGGCCGGAAGAGCAGGACGGCAACGGCAAGGTGACGCGGCGGGCCAGCTGGGGCACGTCAGCCTTTGACAGGGAAGAGCCGGGCTTTCTGGCGCTGGCACCGGGGCATGTGGCGCTGGTGAAGCTGTTTGACGGGAAGCACTGGGCCGGGATCTATGGCGATGTGCTGGCGCGCTTTCCGGGCGCGGTGGAGGCGGGCAAGGTCCGCTTCGGCAGCAAGACGGCCAAGGCGGTGCTGGTGCCGCTGTATCATGTGCTGGAACCCGATCAGCTGCCCGATGCGAGCCAGCGCGCCTTCCACGAGGAATGGATGCGCGCGCAGGGCGGGGAGGCGGCGCAGTGATGAAGCCAGGCCTCTTTGACGGTGGTGTTCGAATGCTCGGCGAGGAGGCGATCGAACTCACCTTGCAATCACTGCGCGCCTACTGGGATCGGCACGAACACGTCGCGGTCGCATGGTCGGGCGGGAAAGATAGCAGCGCCACCCTCACGCTGATCATCCACCTGATCGAGGCTGGTCACCTGCCCCGGCCCGCGCGGCTGCATGTCTTCTACGCCGACACCCGGCAGGAGCTGCCGCCGATCCAGCGCGCTGCCGATCTGATGATCGCCATGCTCAAGACGCGCGACTGGATCGAGGTCACAGTGGTCTGCGCGCCGCTAGACAAGCGCTTCATGGTCTACATCCTCGGGCGCGGCGTCCCGCCGCCGAACAACAATACGCTGCGCTGGTGCACCCGCCAGATCAAGGTTGAGCCGATGGCTGAGGCGCTGGGTGCGGCAATCGCTGCATTGCCTGGCACCGCGCTGATGATCACCGGCGTGCGTGAGGGCGAGAGCGCGGTGCGCGATGGTCGCATTGCCATGTCGTGCAGCAAGGATGGCGCAGAGTGCGGGCAGGGCTGGTACCAGCAGGTGCTGCCAGAGGCGAAAGGGATCAAAGGCAGGATCGCCACGCTCGCGCCAATCCTGCACTGGCGGGTTTGCACCGTGTGGGACTGGCTGCGCGTCTACGCGCCTCGGCCAGAGTTCGGGGGCTGGCCGACCAAGATCCTTGCCGACGCATATGGCGGCGACGATGCGGAGGAAGTGAACGCTCGCACTGGCTGCATCGGATGCCCGCTCGCTTCCAAAGACACTGCCCTCGATGTCATCTGCGAAATGCCGGCATGGTCTCACCTTGTCCCGCTGAAAGAGCTCAAGCCGCTGTACCGTTGGATGCGCGAGCCTGCGCAGCGGCTGCGCAAATCCGGCGTGGAGCGGCTGAAGGATGGGAGCATCGCCAAGAACCCACAGCGCATGGGCCCGCTTACGCTGGAAGCTCGCTCGATCGCGCTCGAACAAATCCTCGACATCCAGCGGCGCGCGAGCGTCAACCTGATCAACGCTGAGGAAGAAGCGCGCATCCGCGAGCTGATCGCGGCGCGCACCTTCCCTGACAAGTGGGGCGGCGACGAACCGCGCGCCGATGCGTGGCTGGATGCGGTCTATCAGGATGGCACGACGCAGCCGATCCTCTTCAGAGATTTGGTTGGCTCATGATCCGAAAAATCCGCCTCACCCCGGCCCGTTGTTGTGCCAAGAGTTTGATACAACAAACCGTGTCAAGCGGTTTTTATCAACATCACGGCATAAAGCTGCATAATTGTCGGTTTACCGACACTTATGCAGCGCCAACGCACGCGCCCAGGGGCCGCGCAGCGGCTCCGACGGGGGCGCGTTCCGCATCTGCTATCGCAGCGCGATCGAGCCATTGCGCGCCCGCAATTTCCCCGTCCCGCACCCCGGCCCGTTGGCCTGCCAAGATGATTGGTGGCCAGCGTTTCGGCGTCGAATGGGTCGGGGGGTGTGTTCCAATCGGGAACGCTCTGGAACAGTCTCAGGAACGCCTAAGCCGTTGGAATTGCTTGGCAATCTCGCCTGTTCTCGCTGTTCCGCGATTTTGGGGAGATACATACATGCGCGCGCACACACACGCGTATATGTGCGAGGGAAATGCTGGAACACTGGAACACTCTAACAATCTCTATGGATTGCAGAGGGTTAGTTGTTCTTTCGCTGTTCTGCGGGTGTTCTCGATTGGAACAGGTCGCGCGCCTCTGATTGGTGGGCTCGGCGCGGTGCATATTCTGGCGGGTGGATATGCACTCGGCGCTGTGCCGGGTGCCTGCCGGGTGCGGATCAGGGGTCAAAATCTCGGGCTGGTGGCGGAAAGTTTCCGGGTTTTCGGGCGCGCGGCGGGTCAGCTGGGTGGCGATCGATCTGCGCGCGGGAATGGCGGAATTCTGCCGTTTTCGCGCGGCTCGATGGGTGCCGTTGGAAGGGTGGCGTTGGAAGGATGGGCGCAAGGCGCTGATTGGCCTGCGGTTTCTGGCTCTGGTCGTAAGCCTAGCAGGCTTCGGGCGATGCCTGGGCGGGCCGATCGGGCCGGATCGCGGGCGGCACCCCCTGTGCCCCCAGCGCGCCCGCGCGATCCTCTTCCATGCTGCCGCTCTAGACTGGCCGGATTTGGATCGGCGATCCGGCCTGCGGCCCTGCCCCGCAATATCGCGGCGGATCAGGCCCCGGCAGTTCGGGGACGCGCAAAGTCTGATGCAGCAATGACGGGCCGGGGTGGGGTGTGGGGTGCGACCCATGCCGAAGCGGCATCAACGGGCCGGGGTGGCCCTGTTCGGTCCAGCCATGTGGGGAAGGCTGCGCCGGGGTGGATTTGCGACGCTAAAGCGGGGTGCGATTATGTCAACTGACCCGTTCAAAGCCGGTGGAAAAGTCGATCTGGAAGCGATGGCGGCCGAGAACGCCAAGCTGCTGGATGCGGCGCGGGCCGAGGCGCTGGAAGCCGAGCAATCGGACCTGTTCCGCGATGATCCGATCACGGCGGAAGAGGCCGCCGAAGCCTATGAGGAACTGGGCAACCATCCGGGGCCGCTGACGGTGCTGCGACACGTGCGCGAGAAGCGCAAGCTGGGGCGTCCCAAGGGCGCGAAGAACCGCGCGAACCGCGATTTGCAGGCGTACCTGCTGCAATTCGGGCCTGATCCGGCGGTCACCATGATGAAAATCCAGGGCGAGAGCGAAGAGGCGATGATCGCGCGGTCGCGCCAGCTCGATCCGCCGAAAAAGCAGATGACCTTCGCCGAGGCGCGGGCGATCCGCATCCGCTGCGCCGAGGGCGTGCGCAAGATCTTCCACGGTGATCAGCCGGTGCAGGTGGATCACACCATCCAAGGCGTGCGCCTGGTCGAGCAGATTGGCGAAATGCGAGAGCGGGCCACCGGGGTGATCGAGGGCCGGGCCAAGGTGCTGCCGCCGCGCGAAATCGAAGGGGATGAGGCATGAACCAAATCGTCACCCGCACGCTCAATTCGCCGGGGCCTATCTCGGATGCGTTCCTCATGTCGCGGGCGTTCATCACGGTGATCATCGGGCCGGTCGGTTCGGCCAAGACGATGACCGCGCTGCGCAAGCTGACCCGCATTGCCAAGCGGCAGGGCGGGCGCCGCGACGGGCGGGGTGTGATGTGGCGGCAGGCGCGCGTCGGGGTGATCCGTGAAACCTATCCGAACCTCGAAAAGAACACGCTCAAGAGCTGGTTTGACCTGTATCCTGAAGAGGTCGGCAAGTTCACCTGGAAGGCGCCCTACACCCACCGCATCAACCTGATCATCGAAGAGGATGAACAGGGCAACGCGACCGATGTGTGCGAGTTCGAAATCGAATTCCGGGCGATCGGGGACCGGAGCGTGGAGGAAGTCACGCGCGGTTGGCAGGTGTGCGCGGTGCTGGTGGACGAGGCGGATCTTCAACCGCCCGAGCTGCTGTCTTTCCTGACCGGCCGTGTCGGGCGCGGCGGGATCGACCGGGACATGATGGTGGACCCGCAAATCATCCTGTCGCTGAACGCGCCTTCGATCGATAACTGGGTCTATGGCCTCGCGATCGAGAACAATCTTGGCGATATCGGCGATGATCTGCGCGCGCTGCTGGGCGACCGTGAGCTGATCGAGGTCTTTATCCAGCCTTCGGGCCTCGATCCCGATGCCGAGAACCTGCACAACCTGCCCAAGGGGTATTACCAGGTGCAGGCGGCGGCGAACAAGCACCGGCCGGGCTATGTCGACCGGATGATCCGCAACAAGTTCGTGCCGTTGCAGCACGGGCAGCCGGTCAACCCGCAATTCGATTACACCCGCCATGTCCGCACCGATCTGGTGTGGAACCCGGAGCGCCCGCTGATCGTGGGAGTGGATCAGGGGCTGTTTGCGGCGGCGGTTGCGTCGCAGCGCACCAGTATGGGAAGCTTGCGCACCCTGCGCGAAGCGGTGATGATGCGCGAGGACGGCAAGACGCTGGCCAAGATCGGGCCGACGGCGGCCGGCGCGATGGTGCGCACGATGATCGCCGATAATTTCCCTGATCTGCACCCCGAAATGCTGCGCGTGGTTGCCGATCCGGCGGCCTGGTCAGCCAATGACCGGGCGGATGATGAAATGGACTGGATCAGGGCGTTTTCCAAGGCGCTGGGATACCGCGTTCACAAGGCCAAGACGAACCGCGCAGCGCTGCGCAACGAAGCGATCTGGCAAGCCATGAGCGAGCACGAGGGCTACATGGTCGATGCGAGCTGCAAGCACCTGATCCGGGGCCATGTCGGCGGGTATCACTACCGCAAGGCCGAAATCAGCGACGGCGAGCTGCGCGGGCACCTCGAAATTGCCGACACGATCTACACGCACGTTTGCGATGCGGAGCAATATGCCGCGCTCGAAGGGGAGCACGTCATCGGGGACATTCAGGGTCGCCCCCGGCGCAGAGCGCCGATTACCCTGGTGAGTGATTTCGACGTTTTTGCAGGAGGATAGGACAATGAGTTTTCTCAAAGGTGTTGGCAAGGCGCTGATCGGTCCGCTGGGTCGCGGTCTGTTGGGGCTGTTTGGTGGCGGCAAGAAGCAGGTCACGGCCTTGCCCCGGCCTGCGACCCGCGATGATGCGGCGATGCTGGCCGAGCGCGACCGTGAGTTGGCGCGGCGGCGCGGCGCGGCGGCTGACCGCATTCCCGGCGCGGGCGGCGAGCCTGCGGGCGGGCTGGGCCGGTTGATCGTGGGCAGCTGAGGCTGCGGATTTTCTCAAGCACAGGAAGGAACGGATTGTGGCAAAAAGTTTAGACAATGGCGGGGCCGACAAGCCCGAGCAAACGCCGGAAATCAAGGCGGGATCGAGCGCGCTGGTGATGCAGGCGCTGGGCGATCACGCCGAGGAACAGGGGCTGGTACAGGCCGAAGGCGAGGAGGAAATCGCCTTCGCTGTGCGGTGCATCGAAAAGCTGGGTGGGCTGGTGACCGCGATGGACTGGAATATCTTCGTGGCCGAAGAGGAAATCGCGGGTTTGAAGCGTCGCCTCGCCTCGCAGCGCGGGGCCACCACCAAGGCGCGGTCGCGGATTGTCGAGCTGGAAGAGGCGGGCAAGCCGCGTGCGCTGGTGCCGATGGCGTCGGTGTTCGGCGATGGCGACGAAGGTTTCACGGTCGATGACCTGATGACTGCGATCGGCAGTGCCGAGGAAATCGTCCTCGCCTTTTCGGATGGCGAGGTCGAGCTCAAGGGGATCAGACCCCGGCAGGTGCAGCCCGATGCCTTCCGGCTGACGCGCGGGCGGCTGCTGTTTACCGCTGAACCGCTGGAAGTGACCGGGCCGGGCGATGCCGAAACGGTGACCATGCTGGCGGGTGTGGCGCTGCTGCTGGATGGCGAGCAGGCGGCCTGGTCGCCCATGTCCCAGCCCATCAGCATCGGCTTTGGCCAGACCGTCAACCTCGCCGGAAGCGTGATCTTCGGGTGAGGGTTTAATTCCCGTCACCTCAAGTGAGGTCGAAAATCTTAAAGGGGAAGCTTTCAATGATCGAGAATATTCAGGATGGCGAGCTGGCAAAGGCCGATGTGCGGGACCAGTCGCGGCTCGAAAGCGAGCGCAGCCCGTGGGAGAATGCCTGGCGCGAGATCGATGAACGCTTCCCCAACGGGGCGGGCGGGTTCAACAAGCTGACGCCGGGGCAAATCCGGGGCCAGCGCAATTACGACAGCACCCACATCACGGCGCTGGAACGCTTTGCGGCGGCGGGCGTGGCAATCACCACGCCGGAAGAGCAGGACTATATCCGGCCGCGGTTCCTCGACAAGGATCTGATGAAGCTGCCCGAGGTCAAGCTGTGGTGCGAAAATGCAGGCGCGCGGCTGTATGCGATCCGGCACGCGGCGCACACCGGGTTCGGCATTGCGGTCAACGAGGACTGGGATCAGCTGGGCCGGTATGGCACCTCCCCGCTGTGGCAGGAGGCCACGGCCTTCGGGCTGGTCTATCGCACGCTGCACCTGTCCGAGACGTGGATCGACGAGGATTTCACCGGCCGGGTCAACCGGGTGCATCGCAAGTTCGAGCGCACCGCGCGCCAGCTGGCGGATATGTTCGGTGAGGCCGCGCTGACCGACAAGATGCGCAAGTGCCTTGAGCCGAACGGCAACCCCGATACCAAGTTCGAGGTGCTGCATGTGGTGGCGCCCAACACCCAGTGGGACCGTGACCGGATGGACCATCGGCGGTTCCCGATTTCGAGCCGCTATCTGGCGTGTGACGAGAAGGTTTACCTGCGGCGCGCCGGTTATTTCACCATGCCGATCAATGTCTCCCGGCACATGACCAGCGCCGGGGAAAAGTATGGTCGCAGCCCTGCGTTCAAGGTGATGCCCAACATCCAGGGCGTCAACACCATGAAGCTGACCACGCTGCGGGCGGCGCACAAGGCGGTCGATCCGGCGCTGCTGTTCCATGACGATTACGGCGCAACCAGCATCGTCAGCAAGCCGGGCGGGCTCAACCCCGGCATGGTGAGCGAGCAGGGCCGGCCGATGGTGGTGCGGATGCCGGGCGGGGAGAATGGTATCCCCTTCGCGCTGGAAATGATCCAGGACGAACAATCGACCGTGCGCACGGCGTTCCTTGAGGAATTCTATGCGACGCTGACTGATCCCAACAGCCGGATGACCACGACCGAAGTGCTGGAGCGCATCGCCAAGCAGGGCGTGCTGGTGCGGCCCTTTGCCAGTCGGTATGCCACGGAAAAGCAGCACCCGATGACCCAGCGCGATCTTGATCTGGCGCTGCGGGCCGAACAGATCGACCCGTTCCCCGAGGTGGTGGTTGAGGCCGGCGCGTGGCCGGTGATCGATTACGAAAACCCGCTGGCGCAGATGGCGCGGGCCGAGAGCGTGCAGAAGTCGATGCGCTATGTCGAGGCGCTGGTGCCGCTCGCCAATGTCGAGGCGGCCGTGCTGGATACGATTGATGCCGATGCGATGGCGCGCGGCATGGCCGAGGAAATCGGGGTCAAGCCGTCCTACCTGCGCACGGTCGAACAGGTCGCGGCGATCCGGGCGCAGCGCGAAGAGCAGAAGCAAATGGCGATCAACGCCGAGCTGCTGTCTGCCACGGCCGGGGCAAGCAAGGACTTTGCCCAGGCCAGCGCGATTTCGGAGGGCGTGTAATTGGCCGTCACCCCCGAAAACCGCTTCCGTTTCCGGCAAATCCTCGTGTCACGCGAGGTCAAGTGGCTGTTCTTCACCGCGCCCGAACGCTTCGCCAAGGCGCTGCTGGGGCGGTGGTTTTTCGGGCTGCTGCTGCGCTGGCTGTTCCTTGGCCCGGACGGTCAGCCGCACCGCGCGGGCGAGATTGTGCTGGCGGAATTGCGGCGGCGCAGCGGCTTTGGCCGGTATTCGATCTTTGATCCTGACCCGCACGTGCTGGCCTACCGCGAAGGCCAGCGGGCCGTGGTGCAGGAATTGTTCAACCATCTGAACCTTGACGAGAAGCAGGTTCAGACACTGATGGAGGTAGATGATGGACTTGGGAACTGACACGAGCGGCGCGGGCAGCATCAATGATCTGCTGGGCGGCGGCGCGGATGCGACTGCGGCGGCAGCTGCGGCGGGCGCGGGCGGCGATGCCGGCGGCGCGGGCGATGCCGGCACAGGCGGCGGCAGCGATGTGCCGCAGGACTTCCTCGCGCTATTCCCGGCGGACACGCCAGACGGCGAGACGGCGAGCTTGCAGGACTGGGTGAAGGCCACGGGGGTCAAGGACGCGGCAACGCTGGCCAAGATCGCGCGGGACAACCAGAAAGCCCTTCGTGAGAGCGGGCGGATCAAGGTTCCGGGCGAGGGGGCAACGCCGCAGGAAGTGGCCGAGTATCGCGCCGCCATCGGTGTGCCGGATGCGCCGACTGGCTATGCCGTGCCCGAGTTCAAGGACGCGGCGGGCAATCCGATCCCGATCAACACCGCACTGACCGAGCGCATCTTCGCCAATGCGCACAAAATCGGCCTGCCCAAAACGGCGGCCGAGCAGCTGGTCGCCGATGAAATCAAGGCGCAGCTCGCCGAATACGACGCCGGGGTGAAGGCGTTGCAGGACCAGGCCAAGGCCCATATCGCCAGCTGGGGCAACGAGCGCGAGCAGGGCATGGCGCAGGTCAATGCGGCGCTGAAAGAGCTGGGCTTCGACCGGCAGGACTTGGAGCACATGCGCGCCATGCCGGGCGGGGTGGGCAAGTTCCTTGACGCGATGCGCAAGGTGGGGAGCAACTTCACCGAGGACACGCTGATCAAGGGCGACCGGCAGACCTTCGGCATGACGGCGGAAACCGCGCAGGCCGAGCTCAGGACGATGCAGGCTGACCCGGCAATTGCAGCCAAGATCATGGTTCCCGGCACGCCGGAACGGATCAAGCGCGACCGGCTGCTGGATATTGTGGCGAGCGCGGGCGCGGCGTAACTGTGGATAAGTGAGGGGCGGGCTTGACGGCGAGTCGTCCCTCACGGATTTTTAGAGCGTTCTGTGGAGACGGGGCGGCGTAGCGGGAAATCATTCGGTTTTGGGCCGAACCTGATTGCCCGCTCCATCCCCAACGCGGATAAGTCCTGACCTAGCCGGAGCAATCCGGCCTCGGGCCCAGCTGAGGATCAGCCGCCGATCGCGGGCGTTAAACGATAGAGTGGCCGGATCATCGATCCCTTAGCCCTTCGACCAAAAGCAACCACTTTTGAACGGAGGGCGCCATGAGCGTCGAGAATTCATTCCAGGTCAAGTTCCACAACAACGTCGAGCTCGCTTTGCAGCAGGGCATGGCCACTGATCCGTTCGAGGAAGCGGTCGTGTGGACCGACGACGCCTCGGCCGAAAAGATCAAGGTCAAGGATATCTTCCCGGCGAAGCCCGCCAGCGAAGGCGGCGTGCGCGGCAAGCGCACCGACTGGGACGATCCCAACAGTGACGGCGTGTGGCTGCCGAAGGAAAAGGAGCTCTACAAGGCGTTCCTGATCGACAATGCCGACAAGCTCCAGACCAGCATCAGCCTGGAAGGCGCGGCCACCACGATGACCACCGCCACGCTCAAGCGCGCGCGGATGCAGCGTGTGCTCGAAGGCTTCTACGGCCCGATCATCAGCGGCAAGCATGGCACCACGGTGACGGCTTTCCCGTCGGCGGCGGAAATTCCGGTGACCGCTGGCGGCGCTTCGGGCAATCAGCCGCTCAACACCAAGAAAATCCGTATGGCCAAGCTGTATCTCGACGAGGGTTTCAACCCGCGCGAGCTCAAGCGGTACATGGTCACCACGGCCGAAGACGTCGATGCGCTGCTGGACGAAATGCAGGCGGTCGATAACGACTTCAAGCAGTCGTTCGGCGTCAAGTACGATGCCGATGGCACGATCACCGGCATGATGGGGTTCAACTTCATCCATGTCGAGCTGGACGATCCGATGCTGGCGACCATTCCGGCGCTGGCGACCAACGGTTCGGGCCATCGCCGCAACCCGTTCTGGGTCAAGGGTGGCTTGGTCGGCAACTACTGGCAGCGGCTGCGCAGCGAAGTGGGCAAGATCCCCGAGCTCGAATTCAACCTCGGCACCTTCGGCGGCACCACTCTGGCTGCGACCCGCACCCAGGCGGGCCGCTGCGGGATCATCCTCAACGCCAAGGCCTAAGGCCACCAGCGGCAATGACAGGCCCGGCGCCACTGTGCGCCGGGCCAAAGGAAAGGACAGCAAATGACGGCAGTTCGTACTCCCAAGCAGCTGGTCGGTGTGACGGACGGGACGCAGGTTCCGGCGATGGCGGCCGATGGCCGCGAGGTTGGCGCCAGCAAGCGCACCTTCATCTACAGCAAGGTTCCGGGCACCACCTGGGCCAGCACCAACACGGTCAATCTCGGCAAGAAGCCGGCGGGCCACAAGGTCACGTCGGTGCGGCTTTGCACCAACACCAGCCTTGGCAGCTCCACCATCGACGTCGGCGTGGTCGGGGCACCCAAGAAGTATGTCGACGCGGCGACGCTGACGGTGGTGAACCGTCTCACCGAAATCGGTGTGAACGCCACGGCGCTGGATGATGATGTGCCGGGTGAGGAAAGCCTGTTCGCCACCATCGGCGTGGCGGACATCGCGGCGGGCACGCTGCTGACCTTCATCGTTGAAACGGTCGGCTACAACTAGCGCGGGGTGGACACGGCGCCTTCCCAAGCGGGCGCCGATCTGCGCGGGCGAGGCGGCGGTTCGACGGGGGCCGCCGCCTCCCCAAATTTCCACGGATAACCGAAAGGGAGTGCCGCCGCTGTGTCGAGCTATGTGGCCATCGCCAATCTGGCCGCCACCACCATCGGCACCGCTGCGCGTCTGACGACGCCGGGCGATGATACGACGCTGGGCCGTGCGGTCGCGTCGGTGTGGGAAATGGAGCGGCAGGCGGCCTTGCGTGACGGGGCGTGGAATTTCGCGATGAAGCGCGACAGTCTGCCAGCCCTGACCGATGCGCCCGCCCACCAGTTCCAGACCCGTTACCAGCTTCCGGCCGATTGCATCCGGCTGATCGAAATCTACGAATTGGCGCGCGACCGCTGGCAGGTGGAAGGCCGTGCGATCAATGCCGATCACACCGGCCCGCTCAAAATCCGCTATCTGGCCGATATCGCCGAGCCTGCGCTGTTCGACCCGCTGTTCGCCAAGGCCTTTGCGCTGCGCATCGCGTGTTCGATCGGCAATCGCATCGCGGGCAGCATGTTCAAGGAAGAGCTCAACTGGGAGAAATACCGGCAGGCTCTGGCCGAGGCGCGGCGTGTTGACGCGATGGAAAATCCGCCGATCGAGCCCTACGAAAGCAACTGGGTCAGCGACCGCTGGCTGGGATCGGCCGCTGGCGTCGGCCATTCGGAATACGGGTTCGGTCCTGATCCGGGAGGCTGGTGGTGAGCCGCCGTCATATCACCACCGGGTTCATGGCGGGCGAGCTCGACCCGCATCTCGACGGGCGGATCGATACGGATCAATACGCCTTCGGCCTGAGCCTGTGCGAAAACTGGGTGGCGATCAATGAAGGCCCGCTGGTCAAGCGGCAGGGCTTCGAATTTGTCGCGCCAGCAGCGGCGACCGCCACCTGGCTGACCGCGTTCCGGCCTTCGATCGAACAGGAATATGTGATCGAGTGGAGCGAGCTGGCGCTGCGGTTCTACACCAACGAGGCGCGGATCGAGACAGCGCCGGGTGTTGCCTATCAGGTGACGACCCCGTTTCCGGCCAGTGTCGCCCCGTTCATTTCGGCGCAGCAAAGCTTCGAGCGGCAATATCTGGCGCACGCCGCCTATGCCCCGCGTGCCATCCGGCGCGACAGCCCGACGACATTTTCGCTGGAAACCACCACGCTGGAATTCGGGCCGTTTCTCGACGTGAACACCAACGAGGCGCTGACCGTGACGGCTTCGGGCGTCAGCGGGACAGCGATCACGCTGAATGCTTCGGGCGCGGTGTTCAAATCTGGCCAGGTCGGCGCACTGATGCGGATCGAGGCCAAGGACTTTTCCGACATTACCCAGTGGGAACCGGGGATGAAGGGCGTCACCATCGGGCAAATCGTGCGCAACCGCGGTCGTGCCTATCAGGCGGCAACCGCTGGCACCACGGGCAGCATCGAGCCGGAACATTCCGAGGGCAGTGCCTGGGACGGGATGAACGAAAAGGACTTGCTGAACGACAAGGGGCCGTTCGGCGTCCGCTGGATTTATCGCCATGACCGCTTCGGCATTGTGCGCATCACGGCGGTTGCCAGCGGCACCAGTGCGACGGCCGATGTGGTGCGCCGCCTGCCCGATAGTCTGGTGAGCGTGCCGAGCGAGAAATGGGCGCAGCAGGCGTGGAGCGTGGCCGAAGGCTGGCCCAGTCTGGTGACGCTGTTCCAAGGCCGGCTGATCCACTTCAAGGGGATCGATATCTTCGGGTCCGTCGCAGGCGATTTCGGCGGCGGGCGGGTGAATTATTCGGCCTTCACCGAAAGCGGCCGGATCGAAACAGATCTGGCGTTCCGGCGCACGATCAGCATTTCCGATCCGCCCTTGTGGGTGAGTGCCGATCGCCAGCTGCTGATCGGCACGGCCAACATCGAAATGGCCATCGGGCCGCAGGCCAACGGCACGGCGTTCAGCGGGACCAATATCCAGGCCGACCCGCAAAGCTATTATGGCAGCCAGCCTGTGTTCCCGGTCAAGATCGGGACCGAGACTGTGTTTGTCGAACGCGGCGGGCGGCGGGTGCGCAGCGCCGATTATGATTTCGGCCGCGACCGTTACGACGCGCCAGACCTCAACGCGACAAGCCGCCATATCACGGCCAGCGGGATCGTGCAGCTGGGGTTCCAGCGGGTGCCGCACGCGCTGGTTTACGGCGTGCGCGGCGATGGCCAGCTGATCGTTCATGCCAAGACCCGCGCCGATGTGCGCGGGTGGACGCGGTTTGCACTGGGCGGCGGCGCGCGGGCATTGTCGGCGGTTTCGGTTGTCAATTCCAGCGGTCAGGCAGACGATATCTGGCTGCTGATCGAGCGGCCCGACGGCGAGCTGACGCGGGTGGAAGTGTGGAAGCAGGCGCCCTGGCGCGAGCTGGGCGATCCGCTGGCCCATGCCAACTATCTGGATGGCTCGGTGCGGTTTGATCTTGCGGGCGGAACGGCCAGCGTCAGCGTGCCGCATCTGGCGGGGCAGGTTGTGGCGGCGCTGGTCAATGCCGTGGTGGTCAAGGACTTGACGGTGGCCGGTGACGGCACGCTGACCCTGCCTGCGGATGTGATCCCGGCCAGCGCCTTCACGGTGACGGTCGGCCTGATGTACACCGCCACGGCGACGACGATGCGGCCCGAGCTGCGCGACGGGCGGGGCAGCCTTGCAGGCCTGCGCCAGCGTGCGACCAAGATCATCGCCCGCGTGCTGGAAACGCTGGGCCTGCGCGTGTCCGCGCCCGGACAGTCGACGCCCGAGGATCTGATCCTGCGGCGCGGCGGGCAGTTCATGGACCAGCAAATCACACCGGTCAGCGGCGATGTGGAAGGCCTGATCGACGCCGATATCGACCGCGACGGCCGGACGACATGGACCAGCGACGTGCCGCTGCCTGCCACCATCGCCCTTGTGGCGCAGAACATGGAGGTCAGCCAGGCCGATGCGTGATCCCCTGTTCTTCCGGCGGATGCAGCCCGATGACCTGTTCGCCATCGATGTGCAGGACAGCCAGACCATGTTCCTCGGGCAGGATGCGACGCCTGACGAGGAAACGGCGCTGAACCTTGCCTCGCAGCCGGTGGCGTGGACGGCATGGCGTGGTGACACGGTGATTGCCTGCTTCGGTTTCAACGAGGCCTTCCCCGGCAAGCATGGCACTGCCTGGGCCCTGCTGGCCAAAGATATCGGCCGCGATCATCTGGCGCTGACACGGTTTGTCCGGGGTGTGGTGGCGGCCTGCACGCTGGACAGGCTCGATGTGCTGGCGCGTTCCCATGATCACGGCGGCGGGATCAGCGGCATGTCAGCGGCGCTGGCTGATCCGACCCCGGAAGTGCGTTGGTGCCTGATGCTGGGCTTTGAGCCCGCGCACCTGCTGCGCAAGTTCGGCGGCGCGGGCGAGGCGTACATGATGTTCGAGAGGATCAAGCCCGCCTCAAGTAGCGAAGCGGTAGGCGGAAAGGAAACGCCATGAGCTTCCTCCCCATTGCACTCGCCGTGGCCGGGCCGCTGATCAAGGGCGGGGCTGCGATGGCTGCGGCAAACCGCAATGCCAAGCGGCTTGAAGGACAGGCGCGCGAAGAGCAGCGCACGGCGCTGGAAGAGCGCAACCGGCTGCGCGATGAAGTGCGCGGTGTCGTCGGCAACCAGCTGGCGGCGCAGGTGTCCAGCGGCCTTGAGGGCGGCAGCGGCACGGCGCTGGATGCGCTGCGCCAGAGCCAGATCGAAGGCGCGCTCGATGTGATGGAGATGCGGCGACAAGGCGATCTGCGCGCGCGATCGTTGCAGGTGCAGGCCAATGACCAGCGCCGCGAAGGGCGGATGGCGATGCTGGAAGCCGTGATCGGCGCAGGCGCAGCCGGCTTCAAGGGCAAGAGCGACTGGGCGCAGGAGCGCCGGGCTGATGGTTGAAGAAACCGGCTACAACGCCCGCGTGCGGGTGCAGGCCGGGGCGGCGTTGCCCGGTGTCTCGGCGGACAGCATGGGGGCCGGTGTCGGCGATGCGATTGCGCAGGCCGGTGCTGTCGTCCAGCAGGAACGGCTTGAGGATGCGCGGCTTGACCGGCAGCTGCGCGACAATGCCGAATGGTCGGCGTTTCTGGTCGAAGATGCCAAGGCGCGCGAAGAGCTGAGTGCGGCGGCACGTGAGGCGCGTCTGTCGGATGAACCGGGCCATGCCGAACGGATCGCCAAGGAATTGCAGACCCGTCAAGAGGCCTTGCTTGGCACCCTCAGCAGCGAGCGGTTGAAGCAGCAGGGCCGCGCGCGTCTGGCCGAATGGGGCGGCAGTCTGCGCGCGCGCGAGGCCGATTATGAATTCCTGCGCGGTCAGGAAATCGCGGTCGAGGCGTTCGAGGAACAGCGCGGCATTGCCGAAGGGCGGGTGCGGCGGCTTGACAAGCCCGATGATTACCGCGCCGAGCTCAAGTTGCAGGTCGATGCGATCAACGGGCTCAACACCTCGGACAAGGTGAAGCAGGCGCTGATCGATGAAACCGAGCAGCGGTTCGGCGTCGCCTTCATTCGCGGCATGACAGACCGCGATCCCGAGGCGGCGCGGGCGCTGATCGACAGCGGCGCGTTTGACGGGGTTATCTCCGGCGATCAGGTTGAGGCGCTGCGCAACGGAGCCGATGTGGAAATCCGGCGGGTGCAGGCCGAACGCGAGCGCGAGCAATCCGAGGCGCTGGCCAATCTCCGGGGCCAGATTGCCACCTTCAAGCAGGCCGAGAGCATGGGCCTGATCGAAGATGATGCGGCCTATGACCAGGCGATTGCATCGGCGCAGGCGCTGGGCAAGGATGATCTTGTGCTGGAGCTGACCGGGCTCAAGGCCAACAAGGCCTTCACCCGCGTGTGGGGGCCGGGAAATGCCACGGCCTTGCAGCGCGAACAGCGCATCGCGGCGCTGGCGGCACAGGACAAGCGCACGGCCGAGGAAAATCTTGAGCTCGCCTATCTGCGCAAGAACGCGCCGGGCTGGGCCAGCGAGGAAGCCCGCGATCCGGTGACACAGGCCGCACGGCGCGGCGGGGCCGGTGCGCCGCCCGTGATCGATCTGGGCGACGGGGCAAGCTGGAACGCGCGCGCCGACTGGATGAATGGGCGCGGCGCGGCGTCGGGCTTCATGGAAGTGGAGCTGCGCGAATTGCAGCAGCAGCTCGGCACGCCTGCCGGCGAGCTGCAAGTGATGGAGCAGCTGGACAAGGTGCGCGATCCTTACGCCCGGTCGCGCATGGCGCAGCAGCTAGCGCCGAATGATCCGACCTTTCAGACCATGGCGATGCTGCGTCCGGGCGTGCGGGCGACCGTGCGCCAAGGCCGCAAGGCAATGGCGGGCAATGCCAAGTTTTTCAGCAATCTCGATCCCGGCGTGGAAGCCAAGCTGTCCGATCTTGACAGCCGCATCACCTATGCCCTGCGCGAGTATGACGACGATCTGAAACTCGGCACGCGCGAAACCGTGCGCCAGTTCATCGCGGGCAATCTGGCCGCACAGGGGCGGCCGGATGCCAGCACTTTTGTCGATGGCGAGGGCGCCGAGCGCACCATGAAATCAGCCGTCGCGCACGCGCTGGGCGGCGGGTATGTCATGCGCGGCGGGCAGCGGTTCCTGCTTGGCGGGATCGAGGACTGGGCGGGCCGCGCCTATGTGCTGCCGCCCAATATCAACGAGGCGGAATTCAAGCGGCGGTTGCAGGTCGACCTGACCAGCACCAAAAATCCGCCGGTCAATCCCGATGGGTCGGTCGCCAATTTGTACCGTCTGGTGCCCGTCGCGATTGGCGGCGGTGCGTACCGTTTCGAGGATAGGTCCGGCACGCCGGTCAAGGCCAAGAACGGACAAGTCTACACCTTCAAGGCAGCGCAATGACGGACGGGCCGCTCTCGGTTGCGCAGGTGCGCCCGGATAGTCAGCAGCGCGCCGACGCGCGCGCGGCGCAGGGGCGGGTTGACACGCGCGAAGCGCCGGGCGTGATCGACACCATTGTGGCGGGTTTCAGCAGCGCGCGGGCGGATACGACCGGCGTGGTGGAGGCCGATCAGGTCGATGCCTACAAGCCGCTGATCGAGGCCCTGATCGAGCTTGAGCCGGGCGCGAGCTTCACGCGCTATGTCAATCCGGCGACGGGGACCGTCAGCCCGCAATCGGTGTGGCGCGATATCGAGCGTTACCGCAAGCAGGGCCGGTTCAAAGAATTGCCTGCCACCGTGCAGGAATTCGAGCAGCAATGGCGCGCAAAGCGCAAGGCGGAAATCGAAGCGGCCGAGGACGTGGCGGCACGCGGCAATGGCGTTGCAGCCTTCACGGGCGGCGTCGTGGGAGCGATGACCGATCCGGTCAACCTTTACACCCTGCCTGTCGGCGGCGCGGGCAAGACTGTCGCGCAGCGCATCATCACCGAAGGCCTGGTGAACATGGGGATCGAAGCGGCGATGCTGCCGACCGCGCAGCGCAACCGCGAGGCGCTGGGCCGCCGCGACCTGACGCTGGAAGAGGCCGGGCTCAACATCGCTCTGGCCGGTGTGGGCGGCGCGGCAATCCGTGGCGGGTTCGAGCTTGCTCCGGGCGCGGCGCGGGTGGTGGGCGAGAACATCATCGATCCGATCCGCCGCGTCATCAATCCCGATGCCGAGGCCAAGGCCATGGCGCAAGCCTTCGAGCAGATGGTCCCGGCCAACCTGCGCACGCCCGAACAGGAGGCGGCGCTGTTTGTCATGCGGCGCAGCGGCGAGGTGGATGACGTCAATCCCTATGTCCGCACGCATGAGGGAATTGATGCCCATGTCGCCAAGATGGACGCGGCGTTGCAGGCGCTGGAAGAAGGTCGGATTGCCGCGCCGGAAGATCTGACCAGCGCCGCCAGCCCGATCCCGCCGGCGTCGCCGATCACGCGCCCGGTGGCCGGTGGCGGCTATGATCTGGCCAGCGTCAAGGCGGCGATTGCCGGGCCAGAGAGCGCCGGAGATCCCAAAGCGCGCAATCGCATGGGTTCCAGCGCCAGTGGCCTTTATCAGTTTATCGAGGAAACATTCAAAGGCCTCTACAAGCGTGTCTATGGTGGCGGCGATGCGGCGGCGGATCGAGCATGGCAAACGTCACGCGATGATCTGACAATTCAAAACCGGCTGATGGATCAGCTGGTGGCCGACAATGCCGCCGCCTTGCAGCGCGCGGGCCTGCCGGCCGATCCGGGCAACCTCTACCTTGCCCACTTTGCCGGGGCGGGCAAGGCGGTGGAGCTGCTGCGCGCGCCCCGGGATGCGCCGGTGTCGTCGTTCTTTTCGGCCAAGGCGATCCGCCAGAACCCCGGCTATCTGGGCGGCGGCAAGACCGTGGGCGAAGCGATTGATATCATCCGGGGCAAGGTGGGCGATCCTGACCAGGCAAGCCCGGCCCCGATCGATCCGCGCCTGCTGGAACCCGAGCTGCGCAATCCGGCGCTGGATGCCGAGCGGCCCGCCACCCCGCTGATCGATGAAAAGGCGGCCGACATTGGCCTGCCCGAGCCGGTGCAGCTGCTGATCGATCCGTTGCGCGATATCGTCACGGGGACGAAAACCTCGCTCAACCGGATGGGTGATCTGGCGACCGAGCTGGGCACCGATGAAGCCACGCTGCGCGAGGCGCTGACTGCGCTGGTGGAGCGCGGCGATATCACGCAGAACACAGCCACCGGCAAGTTCATGCGCAAAAGCAAGCCGCCGGTCACGGCCGCCAACACCAAGCGTTCGCGCACGCTGATCGAATGGATTGCCGAAAACGGCGGCGCCAATGATTTCGGCGGCGAGTTGCGCGCGGCAGGCATTGCTGTGAACGACAAGCGGTTCGGCAAGAAGGTGATCCGGGCAACAGAGCGCAAGCAGGCAACGGGCGGCCCGAGCGGCGAAGGCGATCAAGGGCTCGACACATTGTTCCGCGATGCGCGCGAGGCAGGGTATTTCCCCGAGCTGGATGGACGGCTTGAGGATACCTATGCCGATCTGGTCGACGGCCCGGCGCTGCTGTTGCAGGCGATCAACGAAGAGATGGGCGGCAGCCCGCGCTATCGCATGGATGACTGGGACCGCCTGCCCGAATACAAGCTGACGGGATCGACCGAAGGCATTTACGGCGGGCGGATTGCGTCGCTCAATGACGAGGATATCGGCGATCCGATTGCGCAGCTGGTGGACAGTTTCCGCGAGGCGTGGGAAGAATTCGGCGGCGATCCGGCGGCACTGGCAGAGTTTGACGGCGATTTCCTTTTCCGCGCCGCTGATTTCTATGATAGAGGCGATGCCTTCCTGCCGGAACACGCGCTGGCGATGGTCGCCACCGAGGATTACGAGCGGGCGCTCGCAGCTGCAATCCGTGAAGGGCTGGCCGATGAATACTCCACGTTCGACCCCTGGAACCCCGAGTGGGATGCCGAGTTCGACCGCCGGTTCGCAGCCGCACGAGCGCGCGATCGCGCAGATGGAAACCCTCTCGCAGGACAAGAGGGCGTCAGCTTCGACGAGGCAATTGGCGGAGCGCGCGGCGAACAACCTCAAGGCGGTGAACCGCCTGTTCGGCCAAGCCCCGCAGAGCTAGACGCGGCCGCCGCGGCCAAGCCCCGCAGCGACCACACCGATCTTCCCCCTGATCCCGATCCCCGGTTCGATGAACCGGACGGCCTTGGCATAGTCGCGGCCGCGGAAAGCGCCTGGCACGATATCAGGCTGGCGGGCCAGGCTGATCCCAAGCTGCTCTACCATGGCACGCGCGGCGACCGGCAGGCGGAAAATCCCAACGGCCTTGGCATGACGTTCTTCGGCGAACAGGCGCGCATTGCCCAGCGGTATGCAGAAGGTGCAGGCGGGCGACGTGCAGCCGAAGGCGAGCCGAGGATCGAGACAAGGCCCGCGCCACCGCCGGCGGCGATCCTCGATATCACGACACGGCAAGGCCTTGAGGTGCTGGCCTCGCTTGAGCCGCAAGGGCGCATCGCCAAAATCATCGTCAACGATGCAAAGAAAGACTTGAGCGACATTCTTCAGGAAGGGCCGCGCATCGGCCTGCGCGCCAACACGTCCTTCTATGGATTTACAAAATCGATCAGCGCCAACGACGCGGCAGGGTTTCGGGCCGATATTAGCGATGCGCTTGCCGCGCGCGGGTATGAAGCCATCCGCTTCAATGATGATCAGCACGTGACGGTCGGCGTATTCGATCGCAGCCCTGACGTCGACCCCAACATCGCGGTGCGGCAGGCGCAGGAAGCGCAGCTGGGCGCGGAAGCGCCGATGCGCGCGAACACCGATCAGGACGGCACCATGGGCCTCGGCCTGTTCGATGCTGTCGATCAGAAATCCCTGTTCGATCTTGGCGACGGGCGCGGCGAGCGTTCCGTGGCCGATATCCGTGCCGAGCTCGATGCGGACAAGGCCGCCATCGACACCTTGAGGAGTTGCATGACATGAGCATTCCGTCCTTTCCGACCGGCCTGACCGGAGCGGCGACCCATATCTTTGCGATCACGCCGCACGATACCAATCCGCTGGCTTCGCCCGTCAAGGCGATCCGGGCGAACACCGCAGGCAATGTGGTGCTGCGCGCCAAGGACAGCGCGGCCGATGTGACGCTGGCCATGGCGGCGGGCGAGGTCTTGCCGGTGCTGGCAACCCATGTGCGCTCGACCGGCACCACTGCCACCGTTCACGGGATTGGTTAATGTCGCTCGGCGCGTGCCTTCCCGGCCTTGAAGCCGAAGGAAAACTGACCGCCGAGCAGGCGGCAGAGGCGCGCGCGTTGTATGAAGAGCGCCTGCGCGCCCATGCTGCCAGTGGCAGCCGCGAGACGGCCGAGGCGCTGGCGAGCGAGGAAGTGCTCGCGGCGCTGACCCGCAATGTCACCCGCAAGGAATTCCTGGCAGGCCTTGCGATCAAGCGCCGCGCGGCGATCGAGGGCGAGCTGCGCACCTATGGCACGCCGACGGGCGATGCGCGGTTCCGGTCGATCGACGGCGCTGGCGGTGGCGGTCCGATCGACCCGCGTGCGGCGGCGGCGCTGATCGATGCCGATCCGCGCGCGCGATATGCCAATGTCGAAGGGCGGCGCAAGCGCATCGTCGGCGACACGCACCGGCTGATGGACAGCATCCTCACCAAGTTTTCGGCCAATATGCTGGGGCAGGTGCGCAACAAGGCGGATCTGTCCAATATGGTGCGCGAGCTGTTTGACGGCGGCACCGGCGATGCCGCAGCGAAGCAGCTGGCCGAAGCCTGGCGGCGCGCGGCCGAGCAGCTGCGCCAGCGGTTCAACAAGGCGGGCGGCGATATCGGTTTCCGCAGCGACTGGGGCCTGCCGCAGAGCCATGACTGGAAGGCCGTGCGCCGCGCCGGTTACGAGGCGTGGCGGGATTTCATCCGGCCCCGGCTTGATCCGGCGCGGATGGTCGACCAGCGCACCGGTCTGCCAATGACCGAGGAAGGGCTTGAGCTGGCCTTGCGCGGGGTGTTCGAGACGATCCGCACCAATGGCGCGGTCAACATCACGCCGGGCGCACCGGGCGGTCGCAGCATGGCCAATGCGCGGGGCGATGCCCGGTTCCTGGTGTTCAAGGATGCGGACAGCTGGATGCAATATGCCGGGGTCTATGGCCACGGCACGCCTTACGACGCGATGATGGGCCACATCGAAAGCATGGCGCGCGATATCGCGGCACTGGAAGTGCTTGGCCCGAACCCCGAAGCAACGCTGCGGTTCATCAAGGACACCATGCAGAAGGAAGCGGCGCTCGACACGTCGCCCGATGCCAAAGGTGTGGAGCGGGCCAAGAGCGGCGCAAAGCAGCTGGACCGCCTGTGGGACGAATATCGCGGCAAGCATCTTGAGGCGGACAATGAGACGCTGGCGCTGGTGTTTTCCAGCATCCGCAGCTTTCAGGTGGCAACCAAGCTGGGTAGCGCGCCACTTTCGGCCACCAGCGATTTTGCCTTCGGTGCCTCTCGCCGCGCATTCAACGGGTTGGGTCAGGCGAGCCAGTTCACCGATTACATCAAGCTGATGCGGCCCGGTTCGATCGAGGATCAGAAGCTGGCCATACGCCGAGGGTTGATCGCCGAGGAATTTGCAAGCCGCACCGCCGGGCAAAGCCGCTACATGATGGAAGAAATGACCTCGGAATGGTCGCGGCGGCTCGCGTCGGGCGTGCTGCGCGCCTCGGGCCTTCCCCGCCACACGCAGGCGATGCGCTGGGGGTACGGCATGGAAGCGCTGTCCACCTATACCGAGCAGGCGGGCAAGGCTTTCGGCGAGCTGGAACCGGCGCTGCGCGGGGCCCTGCAGCGGTACGGGATCGATGCGCCGGGGTGGGACAAGCTGCGCGCCGCGCCGATGGACACTGATCGCGGCGTCGAATGGATCAGCCCGCACAATCTGCCAGAGGCCGACCGTGCGATCGGCGACCGGTTCATGGAGATGATCCACACCGAGACGGACATGGCTGTGCCGGTCGCGGACCTCAAGACGCGGGCTGTGTTCAACAGCAAGTTGGAGCGCGGCACCTGGCTGGGCGAGATTGGCCGGTCTGCGCTGCTGTTCAAAAGCTTCGGCGTATCTGTGATCCTGCGCCAGGGCGCGCAGGTGCTGGCGATGCAGCCGGGCACGGCCGCGCGTTATGCCGGCGGCCTGATCATTGGCACCACGCTTGCCGGTGCGCTGGCAATTCAGCTGAAGCAAATCGCGGCGGGGCGCGATCCCCGGCCGATGGCGGATGTTCCGTTCTACAACGAGCAAACAGGCGAAATGGAAGCAAATCCCGGCTTTTGGGGTGCGGCCCTCTTGCAAGGCGGAGGCTTCGGGATCTTCGGCGATTTCATGTTTGCGGCGCAGAACCGCGCCGGCAGCGGCTTTGCGCAGACGCTGGCAGGGCCCATAGTCGACGATGCGCAGGGGATCGTCAACGTCGCCACGGCTGATGATCCGCGCAAGTCGCTGGTGCGCGAGGCCAAGGGGTTCATTCCCGGCAACAACCTCTGGTACGCGCGCGCCGCCTTTGACCGGATGCTGGCCGACCAGATCGACGAGGCGATCAATCCCGATATCCGCAACGCGCGGCGGCGGCTCGACCGTTACGCCCGCGAACAGGGCACCGCCTATTGGTGGGCGCCCGGCGATGCGACGCCCGACCGCGCCCCAGACTTTGCCAATGCTTTTGAAGAAGGACCGCCTGAATGACCGTTGCCGCGCAGACCCCGACGATCAGCTACACCGAAAACGGCAGCACCACGGCCTTTGCGGTGCCGTTCCGGTATGACAGCCCCAGCGATCTCAAGGCGGTGCGCCGCGCGGCGGATGGCACGGAAACCGTGCTGGTCAACGGGACGGATTTCACGGCCTCGCCCGGCCCGACCAATGCAGGGGGCACGCTGACTGTCACGGCAGCGGCGGCCAGCGGCGTCAAGCTGACGATTTTCCGCGACACGGCCCGGACGCAGCCGGCCGACTATATCAACAATGGTGCTTTCACCGCCGACAGCCATGAGCGCGCGCTCGACAAGGCCATGCTGGTGATCCAGGAGCAAGATGTGGGCTTGGCCCGTGCGGTCAAAGGGCGGCGGGGTGAGGTCGGGCCGACGCTTCGCCCGCTCGCCGAGCTTGATGGCAAAATCCTCGGCCTGCGCGATGGCGAAATTGTGCCCACTGGGCTTGGCATTGACGACTTCGAAACCACGATTTCCGAAGGTATCGAAGCGGTGGAGTATGCCGGGCAGGTTGCGCAGACTGCCCTTGCCAATGATCAAGCCGCTGCAGAGGCAGCGATCACCAGCCAAGGCACAGCCGCCCTGGCAGCTATCGCCACGGGCCGTGCGGGGGCCCTTTCGGATATCGGCAATGCTGGCAATGCCGAGCTCGCCGAAATTGGCGCGGCGGGCGACACTGAGGTTGCCGCTGTAACCGCGGCGGGGGCCGGTGTTGTCGGGCAGCTGCTGGGTGCGTCGCGTACGCTTGCGACCGACTTTGCCGCTTCCGACGTCACGATCGGGGCGACGGCTGCCAACGTCAATACGCTCACCAGCACGACAATCTCGTATGGACCGGGTGTGCGCACCGAGAGCGCGGGATATCTCAGAACATTGAGCGTGCGCTTGAGCGCAGCGGGAACCGGCGCGTTCCTTATCGTCGATGCGACCAACCGCGTTATCTTCGATCTGCCGGTCACCGTGACGACGACGCCGGAGACATTCGACTTTTCTTCGGTCTTGCGCTGGGTGCCTGCTGGGTGCGCGGTTTTGTATCGTCAGCTTTCCGGCGGCGGACTGCGCTCGGACAATGCGGCGGGCAGGCTGATTACGCTCACCAATTCCACCTATGACGGCACAGCGAACGATCCGGTGACGCTGGGTAGCGCGGCGGGCACGCCTGCTGTTTCCATGACGCTCGCCAGCCTCAATCAGCGGCGGGTCGAGGATCGGCTGCGCGCCATCGAGGCGGTGGGGGCAAGTGTCGATACCGCAGGGCGCACCCGAGTGTCGCTCGGCACCATGCCGACCGGCTTCTGGAACAACTTCACGGGCTTCAAGATCGGTTACGATGCAGGTGTTGACCTGCCGGTTGGCGCAACGCTGGACCGGCTCGAAATGGAGCTGTTGCTGACCGCAGGTTGCGATAGCCTGCGGTGGGCGGTCTGGCGGCGGCCGACCGCCAGCGCGGACATTGACACGCCCACGGCAATCGCTTCGGACGTGCTGCTGGCATCTGGTGCGGCGACTGTGGCGGCGCTGGGGCTGGTGACTGACGGCGTGACGTTGCAGCCGTTCCGCCCGCTTGTCGGCCCTATCGCGGTCGAGGCTGGCTTTTCCTATTTCATCGCCATTGACGCGCTGACCACCGCTCTCAATGTCGCAAACTTTGGTGTCGGGAATGCGTCGATTTCGACCACCCGCCAGCGCCGCCGTGGCTGGTTCAATGCTGGAAACTCGCCGATTGGGGGCACCACTGTCGCGTCGATCCGTTTCGGCGCGCTGACCTTTGTGCCGCCCGCTCCGTCGAGCGATCGTATCGTCTCGGCGAGCGTCAGCGCGACCGGCTTTACGGTGAACACCGCGCTGACATTCAGCCGCAGCGGCAGTGTCAGCGCGCATCAGGACAGCCGCACCCTCACGGCCGCGCCTGCAAGCAATGTGCGCTATGATGTGCTGGTGTTCGACTGCGACACGCTGGCCATTACGCTGCTTGCAGGAACCAATACGGCTGCCGCGCCGATCGAGTTCATCCCCAGCCCCAGCGCCCAGCAGATCGTGATCGCGCATCTGCGTGTCACGCCGACCTGGGTAAGCGTCATTCCGCGCTGGGAGGTCGATGCAGCGGGCGCGCCGCGTCAGCTCGCAGCGCAGCAAGAGGCTGAGGATGATCGGAACCGCGCCTGCATCGGGCGCTTCCGGCGTCGGGTGGCGCAAGGCGCATCGGTGCGCATCCTGTCGATTGGTGACAGCATCGTGGCGCAAGAGATTGGCGGCACCAGCCTTGCCACGCCCAACGGCACGAACCGCGACCGGGCGGCGGCAAGCGGCACGTCCTTTACCTATCTGCGCGACAATATCCCCGCGTCGATCGTCAATGCCGTGCCGCTGTTCACCTCGGCGCAGCTTGGCCGCACGGCAGATGGCCTTGGCGCTGTTTACACCCGCACCAGCATGGTTTGGGAAATGGTGGCCGAGCTGGAGCGCATGGGGCTGACCCTTGGCAGCACGTTGTTTTATGACAACTTCTGCAAGGCCGGAATGAGTAGCACCGACATGGTGACAAACGGGCTGACCACGCCTGCCGCAACCGCATGGCTGACCGCCGCGCTGGCGCTGGCCCCTGACCTGGTGGTGTTCCACTTCGGCATGAACCCGGATGCAAGTGTGCCGCTGACGCGCGCCAATCTGATCTTCGCGGCGCAGCAGTTCCGCGCGATCGGGACCGATGTTGTGATGATCGGGCGGGCTAAGCGGGCGGGTGTCGAATTGGATGCCTTCATCAACACCAACAGGGCCATCAGGGAAGCAGCTTTTGCCACGGGCTCTGCGCTGGTCGACACAGTGCCAATCTACGATGCGCGGACGCAGACGGGCGGCTTCCTTGATGTGGACGCCTGTTCGGCCAACAACAGCAATCACCCCGGCCTGCGAGAGCATCGCGTGATCGGCGAACCGCTGCGCCGCATGGTGCGGCTGTGAGATACGGCTATTCATTCAATCATCCGGGGCGGCGCGTGCTGCAATCCGGCGGCGCGCCCAGTGCGGTCGCCAGCGCGGTGGCGCTGCTGAATGGCAGGGCTGATAGCGGGATCTGGGATGGCCGGGCCGCGACAGACAGCGGCACGCTTACCGTGGCAAACCTGTCCGGTCTGGCCCCGTCGTTCAGCCAGGCAACCGCCATCAACAAGCCCGCGATCAGCACCCTTAACGGCCTCGGCTTTGACGGGGCCAATGATCAGCTGACCGCAGTTTCCAACTTCCCGACCGGGGTGCTGTTCAGCTTCTATGCGCTGGTCAATGTCATGACGGCAGGCGGGCGCATATTGCGGGACGAGGTGTTTTATTCCAGCCCGAGCGTCGTTTCGCCCATTGCGAGCGGCAGCGGTTCGGTCGCGGTTGATGGGGCGGCAATCACCACGCGCGAAGGGTTGTCGGCATCGTTGCAAGGCGGTTTCAGGCTCTTGTCTGTGACCGGCTTCGACCTGACAAATCCGCTGGCGTTCGGGCGCGACGTTGGCGGCGGCGGCGCGATGAACCTGATCGGATGGGCGTTCCTGCGCGAAAGCGAGTTTGCCAACCTTGCGGCAGCGCGCACCACCGTCATTGCAGCACTAAACAGCATGAGGCCGGCATGAGCGATCTGGCTGCAATCATCACAGCAGGTTCCGGCGCGGTCGGGCTGCTGGGCGGCGGCATCGCTTGGCTGTGGGCGCGCGTCGAAAAGGGCTTTGCCAAGCATGAGCTTGATCTGGCCGAATGTCGGCAGCGCGAGCGCAAGTTCGAGCTGGCGATGAAAGTGACCGGGGCGAAATACGTCACTGTGATCGAGCTGCTTTGGCAGGAAATCGAGCGCCTGGTGGATGGCGAACCGAACGCAGTGCTGGGCCGGGCGCGCAAAAAGCTGGACGAGCTGAAAGAGGAAACGGACGCATGACTGATCCAAGAGCGCCGATCTTTGCGGCGGTGCGGGCCACCAAGCCCGATGTGTTCAATGATCCGACCGATGGCGAGCGGCGTATCGGGGCGCTGGATAGCCTGCTGGATGCGTTCGGCGTGCCGCGCGCGGGGCAGGTGGCCAAGCCCTCAAGCAGCGCAGCGGTAGGGCCAGCAAAAGCGCCTGCGGCGGCGTCCTCGCCCACGGCCCGCGAACCGCTCTGGCTGATCGAGGCGCGCAAGCTGATCGGGCAGCGCGAGATCCCCGGCCCGCAGCACAATCGCTGGATCGCGGACGGGTGGAAGCGGCTTGGCGCAGGGTGGTTCACCGATGATGAAACGCCCTGGTGCGGGCTGTTTGTGGCCCATTGCATCGAGGCGGCGGGCCTGCCGTTCCCCAAGCTGTTCCCGCGCGCGAAGGCCTGGGCGGATTGGGGTGTGCCATGCCCGCCCACGGTTGGCGCGGTGGTGGTGTTCGGACGGCAGGGCGGCGGGCATGTCGGCTTCCTCGTCGGCGAGAGCCATGCCAATTACTACGTGCTGGGCGGCAACCAGTCCAACGCGGTCAACATCATGCCGATTGCCAAGTCGCGCAAGGTGGCGATCCGGTGGCCCGCGCAGAAGGGGCGACCGGCGCAGGGCTTGCCCCAAATGGCAGGGGGCGTGGTTTCCACGAATGAGGCCTGATGGTGCATCTTCTGGCCAAGCTATCGCAGGGTAGCGTGTTCTGGATGTTCACGATTGCAGGCCTCGGGATGCTGACGCTGTGCGCTGTGGCGCTGGCGGTGACCTGGCAAGGCGTGCCTGACGGTGCGGGCGAGCTGCTGGGCGTCGTCGTCGCGCTGATCGGCGGCCAGATCAATTCCGTCATCAACGCAATCCGCGCCAAGTGGCGCGTGCCGGAGGAGGAAGGCTGATGTTCAAGAAGCTGATCAGGTCGATTGCGCGCAAGGTGGGGGTCAAGCCCATTTTGGCGGAAATGATCGCCGAGAAGGCCGATGATGCGATCATGGATGTGGCCGACGCCAAGACCGGCGGCCTGGCATCCAAGGCCGAGCGCGCGGTGAAGCGGGCCAAGCGCCCGCGCTGATTTTCCCTTGCCGATCCCCGGCCTGCGCGCCTATGGAGCGGTGCGCGGCCGGGGTTTCGTTGGAAGTTCCAACATTCCCGCCGTTGGAAGGATTGCCAAAGGCGGCGTTTTTTCAGCGGTAAAACAGGCGTTTGCGGGTGTAGCTCAATGGTAGAGCAGAAGCTTCCCAAGCTTACGACGAGGGTTCGATTCCCTTCACCCGCTCCACGCCTCCCTTCCCAAGCAGCCCCAGAAAGTCTATAAAACCCTTGG
>Ga0075157_10000332_pt1 | contig 40362 bp, 35 predicted proteins | sample JI81BgreenDNA_FD_70967 | JGI IMG/M metagenome (GOLD analysis project Ga0075157, IMG submission 70967) | Wastewater effluent complex algal communities from Wisconsin, to seasonally profile nutrient transformation and Carbon sequestration -... | ecosystem: Engineered > WWTP > Effluent > Algae...
CACCGAATTCGTAAACGCGTTCTTGGTCGGCCTCACTTGCACCGGCCACAATGGCGCCCATCTGCAAGGCTGCGCCCAAGAGCACCGAGGTTTTGAGTCGGATCATGCGCATGTATTCAGGCGTGGTTACTTCATCCATCGACTGAAAATCCATGTCGTACTGCTGCCCTTCGCACACTTCAATGGCCACTTTGTTCATCACCGCCAGCAATTGGGGAACCACCTCGGCTGGAGCCCTCAGCAGTTGCTGGTAAGCCAGTACCATGAGGGCATCGCCCGAGAGAATGGCCACATCGCGGTTGTACTTCTCATGCACGGTGGGTTTGCCGCGGCGCAAGGGCGCTTCGTCCATGATGTCATCGTGCAAGAGGGTGAAGTTGTGGAATAATTCCACTGCCAGCGCAGGACCCATGGCCAAACTGCGGGGCGCACCGAACAATTCGGCAGCCAACAAACTGAGTACCGGACGCAACCGCTTGCCCCCCAAATCGAGGAAGTAACGGATAGGCTCGTACAATCGCTGCGGATGCGCGGGCAATTGCAGTTCATTGAGCTCGTGCTGCAGCTCCAAACGGAGTTGCTCGAGGTGATGTTTCAAAGGGGCTGAAGCGTTCATTATTTCTGCGGTGGTATGTATGCGTAATCAACTTGACGGGTGCGAAGATCGGTCTTTTTCAATTCTACGGTGACTTTTTGTCCCAAACGAATGCGTCGACCGGTGCGGTTGCCAATCACGCAATAGTCATCTTCGTCGAAGAAGTATTTATCGTCGTGCATGGCCGAAAAGCGGATGAGGCCTTCGCAATGGTTGAAGTCAATCACCACGTAAAAGCCGAAGTCGGTAATGCTGCTCACCATGCCTTCAAACTCCTCTCCTTCTTTTCCTACAATCATCTCAATTTGCTTGTACTTGGTAGAAGCACGCTCGGCCTGGGTAGCTGCACGTTCACGTTCGCTGCAGTGCAAACATTCCTTTTCGAGGGCTTCTTGCTGAACGGGTTTAGCACCGTCCATGTAAGCGTCGAGCAGGCGATGCACCAACACGTCGGGGTATCGGCGGATGGGCGAAGTGAAGTGGCTGTAATGTTGAAAAGCCAGCCCGTAGTGCCCAATATTTTTGGTGGTGTAAATGGCCTTGGCCATGGTGCGAATGGCCATCGACTCAATGATATCTGCCTCCTCTTTGCCATCCAAATCTTCCACCAGCTGGTTGAACGATTGGCTAATTTCTTTGCGGCTGCGGGTGTTAATGCTGTATCCAAAACGCTCAACAAAGCGGGCAAAGCTGCGGAGGCGATCCATATCGGGCGAATCGTGCACGCGGTACACGAAGGAAGCATTGTACTGCCCACCCGACAAGCCCGAAACATAATGCGCCACGCGGCGGTTAGCCAGCAGCATAAAATCTTCGATGAGCATGTGGGCATCTTTCCGCTCTTTAATGAATACGGAGAGGGGTTTGCCATTTTCATCGAGTTTGAACTTGAGCTCTTCCGACTCAAAGCGGATAGAACCACGGCGGAAACGGTCTTCGCGCAGTTCGAGCGCCAGTCCGTTCAGCACCCCAATTTCACGCAGGAAAGGCCCGTCGCCGCGCTCAATGATTTGCTGCACTTCATCGTAGGTAAAACGGTGGTCCGATTTGATGACCGTGCGGCCAAACCATTCGTCGACAATGTCGCCTTTGGGGGTCATTTCAAAGACTGCGGAATATGTGAGTTTTTCTTCATGGGGTCGCAGCGAACACACCATGTTGCTCAAATTCTCGGGCAACATGGGCACCACGCGGTCAACCAGGTACACCGAGGTAGCGCGACGGAAGGCCTCTTGGTCGAGCGGACTTCCCGGCGTTACGTAGTGCGATACGTCGGCAATGTGCACGCCAATTTCGTAATTGCCATTGTTCAAAAATTGAATCGACAAGGCGTCGTCAAAGTCCTTGGCATCATCGGGGTCGATGGTAAAAGTGGTGATATTCCTGAAATCGCGGCGCTTTTTGATTTCCTCTTCCGAAATCTCAAGGCTGTACTGTTCTGCCTGGGCAATGGCCTGTGGCGAAAAGTGCAGGTGGAAGCCAAATTCGGCAGTAATCGACATCATTTCGGTGTCGTGCTCGCCGGGTGAGCCCAAAATTTCGGTCACCTCACCAATGGGATTGTGTCGGTTGATGGGCCAATCGATGAATTTCACGATTACCTTTTGGCCGTCTTTGGCCTGACCGCGTTTATCAGCAGGCACGATGATGTCAACGGCAATCTCTTTGCTGTCGGGCGTTACAAAGGCGTCTTTGCCTCCAATACGCATGATGCCAACAAAAAAGCTGCGGTGGCGTTCTACCACTTCAATTACTTCGGCTTCCTTGCGGCCTTGTCCACCCCTGCCCTTTTTTACCTTCACCCGCACCAAATCGTTGGGCAGGGCATTGTGCAGCTTGGTTTCGGGGATGAAAATATCGTCGGCACCTTCCTCTGTAATCAAAAAACCGAAGCCTTTGGCGGTAATGGAAACGCGGCCTTCGAGGGTGCTTTCTTTGCGGGTGATGCGGTAAGAACCGGGCCTCACTTCTTCCAATTGCTCCTGGGCAAAAAGTTTTTCAACCACTTGTTGGATGAGGGCGCGGCCCATATCGTCGGTAATGTGCAATTTGGCCGCTACTTCGCGATAGTTGTACGACTTCTCGCTCTTCGACGACCGATAAAATCTGAGCACCTCATCGCTCAATTGCGAAAGCTGTTTTTTAAGGTTGTTGGTATTTGATTTGGGCATGTTAATTCCATTTAATTTCGGGAATGGCCGCCAGCAGTTTTTGGCTGTAGGCCGATTGGGGAGCAGCGTACAAGGCATCTGCCTCTTGCAACTCCTCGCATTTCCCTTTTTGTAAAACCATCACACGGTCTGAAAGGTGCTTGACCACCGACATATCGTGTGAAATAAATATATAAGTTAGCTTAAGTTCCTCCTGTAAACTTTTCAGCAAATTCAGCACCTGAGCCTGAACCGATACGTCGAGTGCCGAAACGCTTTCATCGCAAACGACAAACTCAGGCTCCATGGCCAGACAGCGAGCAATAACAATGCGCTGGCGTTGTCCTCCACTGAACTCATGCGGATAGCGGTTGGCAGCTTCGGCAGGCAAACCCACCTGATCGAGCAACTGCCTTACCCGCGCTTCACGTTCAGCAGCACCTTTCACCAATCCATGCACCTGCAAGGGCTCACGCAGGGCGTCACCTACACGCATGCGAGGGTTGAGACTGCCATAGGGGTCCTGAAAAATAACTTGCACCTGCCTTCTGAAGGCAAAGGCAGCCTCTCTTTTTAAATCCTTGTAATCGATCCCCTTAAAGCGCAGGCTACCTCCTGTAGGCTCAATCAAACGTGCCACCACCTTGCCGATGGTGCTTTTTCCTGAGCCAGATTCACCCACCAATCCCAAGGTTTCGCGTGGATAAACCTGAAAACTCACACCATCTACCGCCTTAACTGGCTCTTTGCGTTTCCAAAAAGGTCCTTTTCCGGGATACCACAGCTGTAATTGCGTAACTTCAAGCAAGGGCTGCTGGCTGTAAAGCGCTTGTTGCCTGGCCGTCCGCTCGGCGGCTACTTCCAGCGGAAAGGCATCCATCGTTTTGCCTTCCAGGAAGTCGGCCACTGTAGGCAAGCGCTCTAACCGGTGCTGCATATCGGGCTTGCAGGCGAGCAAACCATGGGTATACGCTTCCTTAGGCTTTTCAAAGACTTGGCGGGTAGCTCCTTGTTCTACCAAGGCACCGCGGTACATTACCACCACCTGATCGGCCAGGTTGGCTACCACCCCCAGGTCGTGGGTAATGAATATCACACCCAGTCCCCTGTCGTGACTGAGCTGCTTCACCAATTGCAGGATACCGGCCTGCACCGTAACATCCAGCGCCGTCGTGGGTTCGTCGGCAATGAGTAAGGCAGGCTCGCAGGCGAGTGCCATGGCAATCATCACCCGTTGTCGTTGACCGCCACTGAGTTCGTGCGGATAGGCCTGCATCAACTGGGCCGGACGTGGCAATCGTACCTCTTCAAACAAAGCCAGCACCTGCTGTTGAACCGTTTGTTCGGCCAATTCGGGCTTGTGCTGCCGGATGGCCTCGGCCACCTGCTCGCCACAGCGCATTACCGGGTTGAGTGCCGACATGGGCTCCTGAAAAATCATGGCCATGCCGCTGCCCCTCAGCTTGCGGTGCTCGTCAGCAGCTAATTCCGCCAGGTTATAGCTTTTCCCTTCATGGCGAAAGTACACGGACCCTCCGCTGATTTTACCAAAATGTTTCGGCAATAAACCCATGATGGCCAATGAGCAAACCGATTTGCCCGAGCCGGATTCGCCCACAATGCCAAGCACATCGCCTCTACGTACTTCAAAGGAAACCGGACCGACCATGCGCTTCCAGGCCGAGGCCTGTAAAAACGACACTTCTAGTTGGTTTACGCTAAGCAGCACATCTGAGGCACCCATTTCTTGCATACCTGCCAAAATACGGGCTTTTCAGCGGTTCAGAATGTAGGCTGCGTTAATTTTTATGAACAATGTGGTCATCGGCAATGGGCATTTCCGAGCGCATGGACTGCACCAAGCGCACCACCGTTACCACATCTTTTTCGCAATAACGCGCAATTCGCTCCACATCGCCCTGGCCATAATACGTTTCAGCTACCATGCTGCCGTCAATGTCGTCTTTCGGACTCGGAATGCCAAACAGTTCGGCCAGCAACCGAAGTGAAGTAAAATGCTTGTGATCGCCAAACTTCCAGTACTGCAGCGTATCGACGTGCCGAACTTCCCAGGGTTTGGCACCCGACAAATCGAGCAATTCGGGCAAAGCCAGCTGATTTACCAGCATGCGCCTGCAGATGAAGGGCACATCGAATTCGCGGATATTGTGACCACACAGGTATTGCGAGCGTTTGCCCCATTTGTGCACCACCTCAGCGAAGGCCTGCAAAATGGCTTTTTCGTCGTGACCGTAAAAGGACCGCAAAAAAAGCTGTTGCTCGCCTTTGGCCTCCTGCTGCAGGCAACCCACCGAAATGCAGACGATTTTACCGAATTCGGCGTAAATACCGGCCCGCTGATAAAGCGATTCAGGTGTTTCCTCCTCCTTGGCTAAAAATCCCGCTTTGTAATTCCAATGGTCCTGCCAAGCCTGAGGAAGCTGGCTATAGGTTGCGAATTGCGGCACTGTTTCCACATCGAGAAACAGCATTTGCTCCGGATGAATGTGTTGGATACTGTGCATGACTTTCCTCCGTTTTGATTATGCATAGAATTCATTCACAATTCCGTGATAATAAGTTGGTCGTCCAAACCTTTAGCTTAATTTTGCGGGAAATTTGAAACAATTCGCGCAAAACGAGATATGAACGAAGAACAAAATTCCAAATCGAAGAGGCTGGCACTGATTGTTGTCATTATTCTGCTCATTTTGTTGAACGGTGTTTTCATTTATGTATGGAACACCAACAGGGTGTTGAAAGAAGAATCACAAAAGCTTTTGCTGCAAAAGGAAGTGGAGTACCAAAAAGCAGTTGGTGAACTGAATTTGTTCAAGGGCAAAAACGCACAACTCGATAGCCTGGTAGAAGCAGCCAATGCGGAGCTCGCAGCCAAGAGCATGCAACTCGATAGCTTGTTGCAGATGAATAAGTTATCGGCCCAGCAAATCGAACGCTTCAAACGCGAAAATGGCAAATTGAATTACTACAAAAAGCTGTACCTCGAAAAGATTGATTCGCTCATCAAGGCCAACGAAACCTTGCAGGTTGAAAATAAATCGCTGAAAGCTGAAATTAAGACAGAACAACGCCGCAATGAACAGCTGATGGACCAGAATGTAAACCTGACCAATAAAGTGGCTCTGGGTGCAGTGTTGAAGGTCTCTAACTTCAGTGTGGAAGGCATCCGCATGCGTTCTGGCGGTAAAGAAGCTGCAACTACCAAAGCACGCAGCGTAGAAAAAATCAAGGCATGCTTTACCCTTGGCGAAAACAAGGTCGCAAACCGCGGTAACAAGAATGTATACTTACGTGTTATAACGCCCGAAGGTTCGAGCTTGTGGATTGAAGATGCCGGTTCAGGCAAATTCATGGCACAAGGTCAGGAAACCTTGTACACTGCCATGGCAACTGTTGATTACCAGCAAGAAGATTTGCCTTTGTGCATCTATTGGACCAAAGGCACTCCCTTTGCAGAAGGCACTTACAAGGCAGAAGTTTACGCGGATGGTATGTTAATAGGTGAAACTTCCTTCACGCTCCGCTAAGCTTTCAAATCGTTGAAATAAAAAAGCCACCTCATTCGGGTGGCTTTTTTTATGCTTCGTTGGTATCACTTCCGGGCCCCAGGCGCTTGCTCATGTACACTTGCACCATTTCACGCAGGCTGGCGACTTCGGCTACCTTTTCCGGTTTTTTGTCTTCCTCAAATGAAGAGATGAGGTTGTTAAACACCCGAACAACAATGTCAAACACATCGCACGCCCGGTAAAAGCGTTCCTCTGCCGGTAATTTGATCAACTGCAAAAACTGATCGATTTCCTTACGGCCAAAAACCATCCCGCGGTTAAAGGCATTGATGTAAAACAAGGGTTCACGTTGAGCCAAAGGCAGTTTTTCAGCAGCTTCCGAATCGTCGAGATACGCCAAAATAAAGTGCTGCGGCAGGTTAACTCCGTAAATGGGGATGTGGAGACGCTGTGCGATGATCATGTAGAGCACGCATAAGCTGATGGGATTTCCCTTACGCGACTCAAGCACCTTGTTGATGAAGCTGTTTTGTGGATCGTTGTAATGGTCGGTATTACCAGAAAATCCATGGATGCGAAAGAAAATGTGGTTCAGGATGCGCACCTTTTCTAAGGCTGTGAGGTAATAGTTCATCTCCATCCACGCATCAATGCGAATCGATTCGATGTGATTGCGTACACGTGCTTCACTGAGATCAGGGAATTGGTACCGGGCAACAATCAGCATTACCTGCAAGAGATCGTGTCGACTGTTTTCCAACCAATCGCCCAAGGCATCCCGGGTTAAATTGAATTGAATTTTGTGGATGATGTTCTCCACACGCTCTTGCAAGCCGTGGTCCTCCAGCCCCTCCCAGGCATGTTCCAATTGAGGGATGATGTCGCTGCCGTAACCCAACAATTGTTCGGTTACGTGGGCCACCACTTCTTCATCGCTGTCATCCAGCAAAGTGATCATGGCCTTTATCGTGGCATCAGAAACATTTTCGCCTTTCATACTTTTGAAAGGTGAAATAGCATAAAATTGTTCAAGCGATATCTACAAATTATCCCCGCTTTTTGGCGCGAACTGCTTTTTTGGCACCGGCCTTGGGTTCGGGACTGGTAGCAATGATTTGCTCGCACTCATCTTCGGTCAAGGCGTGCGCATCGGTGCCTTTGGGGATTTTGTAGTTTTTCTTGTCTTTGGCGATATACGGGCCGTACATTCCATTCAGCACCTGAATACCCGACGATTGAAAATCGTGGATAATGCGGTTGGCTTCTTTCGTACGCTTTTCCAGAATCAGTTCAATGGCTTCTTCGGTGGTAACAGCCAATGGGTCCATTTCTTTACGCAGCGATACGAATTTGCCATCGTGACGCACATATGGACCAAACTTACCTACCCCAATCACCATTTCCTTGCCTTCGAACTCACCTACCTGGCGCGGTAACTTGAACAGCTCCAAGGCATCTTCCATGCTTACCTGATCCAGGTGCATGCCTGTGCGGAGGTTGGCATAAATCGGCTTCGCATCGGGATCGGCCAGGTTGGTTTTAACTGCAACCGGGCCAAAACGCGCCATACGTACCGAAATCTGGAAACCACTCACCGGATCGGTGCCTAATATGCGTTCGCCGGTTATGCGTTCGCTGTTTTCTATGGTATCTTCTACGTTGGCGTGGAATGGCTGGTAGAAAGTGTCAATCATTTTCTGCCAGTCGAGCTGCCCCTCTGCAATGTGGTCAAATTCCTGCTCTACATTGGCGGTAAACTGGTAATCCATCACCTTGGGAAAATGCTCCAAAAGGAAGTCATTTACCAACATACCAATATCAGTAGGTGCCATTTTGCCTTTGTCGGCACCGGTGGTTTCAGTCTTCACCGCCCGGCTGATTTGCTCTTTTTCGAGCTGCAAAACCACAAACTGACGCTGTTGTCCTTCTAAAGCCGTGCGCTCTACATAGCCCCGCTTTTGGATGGTGCTGATGGTAGGTGCGTAAGTCGACGGTCGGCCTATGCCCAATTCTTCCAGCTTTTTCACGAGACTGGCTTCGGTGTAGCGGCTGGGTGGACGGCTGTAACGCTGTGTAGCGGTTACCGCGCGGGTGTCGAGGCCTTCGCCTTCAGTCACTTGCGGTAAGGCGCTGCTTTCGCCTTCTTCACCCGGTTCTTCGTCGTCTGATTCGAGGTAGACTTTCAAAAAACCCTCAAAACGAATGACTTCACCTTCGGCATTAAAGGCACCATTGAGGCCCTGACTACCAATGTGCAATACGGTTTTTTCAATCTGCGCTTCACTCATTTGCGAAGCAATGGCACGGCGCCAGATAAGTTCATATAAAGCCTTGAGGTCTTTTTCTCCCTCAGTGGTGTGATTTTCAAAATACGTAGGGCGAATGGCTTCGTGGGCCTCTTGGGCCGATGCTGTTTTGGTACGGTACTGACGCTGTTGGTGAAACTCCTTGCCGTAAGCGCGCAAAATCTCTTCGCGGGCGGCATTGAGGGCCGTTTCAGAGAGGTTTACACTGTCGGTACGCATGTAGGTGATTTTTCCCGACTCGTATAGTTCCTGCGCCAGACGCATGGTTTTGGTCACCGAAAAGCGCAGTTTGCGCGAAGCTTCTTGCTGTAAGGTAGAAGTTGTGAAGGGCGGAGCGGGTGATTTTTTAATCGGCTTTTGCTCAATGCTGTTTACCGAAAACCTGCGATTCACCAATTGCTCGAGGAAGGACTTAGCAGCTTCTTCGGTGGCAAAACGTTGGGGCCACTCGGCTTTGATTTGCTGTTTGCTGGCTGCCAATTTGGTGAATACTGCTGTCACTCTAAAAGCAGGTGTGCTTTCGAATGCCTGAATTTCACGCTCACGCTCTACCACAAGCCTTACTGCAACCGACTGAACCCTTCCTGCTGACAATGAGGGCTTTACTTTTCTCCAAAGAACAGGCGAAATTTCAAAACCAACCAAACGGTCGAGTACCCGGCGTGCCTGTTGGGCATTCACCAAATTGTAATCGATGGTGCGTGGGTTTTCGATGGCTCGCAGAATAGCAGGCTTGGTGATTTCGTGGAAAACGATGCGTTTGATTTTATCTTCCTTGAGCTTGAGCACCTCTTTCAAGTGCCAGCTGATAGCTTCTCCCTCCCGGTCTTCATCGGAAGCCAACCAAACCACCTGGGCTTCATCGGCCAATTTTTTAAGCTCAGAAACTACGGTCTTTTTATCGGTAGAAACTTCGTAAACCGGTTCAAATCGCTTTTCAACCAACACCCCTTTATTGCCCTTTTTCAGGTCGCGGATGTGACCAAAGCTCGATTTCACCAAGTAATCCTTACCCAGGTAACCTTCGATGGTTTTGGCTTTCGCCGGTGATTCTACGATAACTAAATTCTTCGCCATCTACTCTTACAGCTTTTGATATTTGGACGCAAAATAAAGGATTAAGCACGGGTTTATGCGAGAAAGTCCAAAAAACACAAAAAGTTGCGCAAAAACTGACATTCTCCCCTTTCGGGCGGAATCCGTATTTTTGCAGCTTATTTGCCTTTCATGTCAACACCCATCCGTACCCTCTCTATTGTGATTCCGGCCTACAATGAAGGCCGTTACATACACCACATTTTAAACAAAGTGATAGACGTACAACTGGAGGGAAATGTTCAGAAGGAGATCATTTTAGTGAATGATTGTTCGAAAGACGATACGGAGGAAGCCATCAAAGAATTCATCGATGCGCATCCCAATCAGCGTTTTCAATACCTCAAGCACGAAGTAAACAAAGGCAAAGGGGCTGCCCTACGTACAGGCATACAGCATGCAACCGGCGAGGTGGTCATCATTCAGGATGCCGACCTGGAGTATGATCCGTACGAATACAACATCTTGCTCAAACCATTTTTGAACGGGGTGGCCGATGTGGTGTATGGCTCGCGCTTTATCGGTGGCAAACCGCACCGCATCCTGTTTTTCTGGCATACCATCGGCAACAAATTCCTCACTTTCTTGAGCAATATGTTCACCAACCTGAACCTCACCGACATGGAAACCTGCTACAAGCTGTTCCGTCGCGAGATCATTCAGGGCATTGATTTGAAGGAAAATCGCTTTGGATTTGAACCCGAAGTGACCTCCAAAATTGCACGCATTCCCAACATCCGCATTTACGAAGTAGGCATTTCCTATTACGGCCGCACCTATGCCGAAGGCAAAAAAATCAATTGGAAAGATGGCTTTCGTGCGATTTATTGCATCTTGAAGTACAACCTGTTCAGATGAAGCTTTTCGCAGCCTTGCCCAGGTTATGGCACCTTTGGTTAGGTGGCCTGATAGTGCTCGTTTTGGGCATGGGCATCGATGTAATGGAAGTGGATTCGGCGCAATACGCCTCTATTGCACGTGAAATGCTGCACAATGGCGAATGGCTCGAAGTGTATGAGCATGGCCAGACCTATAATTCGCGTGGTTTTCCTGACAAACCCCCACTCCTTTTTTGGGCCGGAGCCGTGGGAATGTGGCTGATTGGTGAGAATAACTGGGGATTTAAACTGCTGGCTATCCTAAGCAGTTTGATCGGCATTTTTGCAGCAGGCAGGTGGTCAGCCTTGTTATACGGTGAAAAAGCGAAGTTACCTGCTCGTCTTTTTTATGCTTTCAATGCCGGTTTTGTGCTCATGAACCAGGATTTAAGAACCGACGCCATGTTGGTGAATTTCATCCTGCTTGCTTGCTGGCAGCTTGAATTGTACCTGCGAACGCAAAGCAAAAGAGCGTTTTTACTGACTTTTACATGCGTTGCGCTAGGCATGTTGGCCAAAGGTCCTGTTGCACTGATTGCCGTCCTGGCAGCTTTTGGCCCTGATGCTGTGGTTCGCCGCGATTGGAAGCGCTTGTTCAGGCCTGAATGGTTGTTGGGAATCGTCCTAATACTGACCTTACTGGGTCCCATGCTGTATGGACTGTACACCCAGTGGGGATGGGAAAAAGGAATAAAGTACTACTTCTGGACACAAAGCTTTGGCCGCATTACCGGTGAAAATGTTTGGCAAAACAACCTGCCTGTAACTTTTTTACTCGAAAACTTTGCCTGGACCTTTTTACCGTGGGTTCCGCTCTTTGGAGCCATGCTCTTTTTTAGCATCAAACATAAATTCTCCTGCCTGAAAGGAGCCGGGAAGGCCGTGCCTGCCTTTGGCTTTGTGCTCATGCTTACTGCCATGTCGATGAGCAAGTACAAATTGCCCCATTACGTTTTCGTTTGCTGGCCTTTTGCCGCGGTTTGGCTCGCAGGTTGGTGGAACCAAGCCCGATTGGGAAATGCCTGGCATGCAGTGCATACCACGCTAGGTGCACTCATGAGTCTTTTTACATGCTTTTTGGCCTATTGGACGCTCGGCTGGTCACCCTTGGTTGCGCTCCTACCCTTCCTCTGCTGGTTTGTCATTGTCGTGACCACCAGAAAAATGCACTTCGACATACCCGGAGCCATGCACAGCATGCTTTGGGGACTTTTGCTATTTGAAGCTTTCGCTGTCATTTTCTTTTATCCCTGGCTCCTTGATCACCAAAGCAGCTCTAAAGCCGGTCAGGCAGTGGCACAAATGACCGAACAACTGCCGCTATTTTTCGAATTGTCGGACGATGAAAGCATACATGCCTTGCACTTTTACAGCCATCAAGTAGCACAAAAGTTTCCTTCAGCAATAACGGAACTACCCAGGCAATTTTTGCTTTACACCAAGGAAGCAACCTTGGTTGAGTTGAAAAACAATCCAAATGTGGAGGTCAGCAACGTTCAGGTATTCGATTATTTTGCAGTTACCCATTTGACCCCTTCTTTTCTGAATGCCAAAACGCGTGCATCTCAAGTAGAAAAGCGATTTTTGCTCACCATTAACAAGCAATGAATGAATTTCGGCCATAAGTTACCAAAACACCCTTTTGAATGGATCCGAAAACAAGCTGAGGAATCGCAGACCACTTGTTATGTGATTGGGGGCTATGTGCGCGACCTGGTACTGGAACGTCCGAACAAGGACATCGACATTTTGGTCATGGGCGGAGGCATTGATTTTGCCCGACAGCTAGCCAATAGCTTGGCCAAAAAACCACCGCTTTCTGTTTTTAAGACCTATGGCACAGCCATGTTGCGTTTACCCGATTTGGAATTGGAATTTGTTGGCGCCCGGCGTGAATCGTACCGCAGCGACTCGCGCAAACCCCTGGTAGAAGACGGCACACTGGAAGACGACATAGCTCGCCGCGATTTTACCGTGAATGCCATGGCCGTGGAGATTTACCCCAACTACGGCAACTTGGTTGATCTGTACAACGGCATAGCTGACCTAGAAATAGGCCGACTCGTAACTCCACTTGAGCCCAACATCACTTTCAGCGATGACCCTTTGCGCATGATGAGGGCCATACGTTTTGCTACGCAACTCAAGTTTCAGATTGATCCGGTGACTTTCGCGGCCATCAAAGCCAATGTGGAGCGCATCGACATCGTGTCGGCAGAGCGCGTAACCGACGAGCTGAACAAAATCATTTTAGCACAACAGCCCAGCATTGGATTCCGACTGCTTTTCGATAGCGGTTTATTACATCGCATTTTCCCCGAAATGGCGGCCTTGCAAGGCGTTCGTACGCAAAACGGCATGTCGCACAAAGACAACTTCTACCATACGCTCAAAGTACTCGACAACATCTCGCGCGATACAGATGATTTGTGGTTGCGTTGGGCTGCCATTTTGCACGACATTGCCAAACCACCCACCCAAAAATTTGAACCGGGTACCGGCTGGACCTTCCATGGGCATGAAGAGCTGGGGGCGCGCATGATTCCCAAAATATTCCGGCGCTTGCGTTTGCCCTTGCACGAAGAAATGCGTCGCATACAAAATTTGGTTCGCTTGCATCTCCGTCCCATCGCCCTCACCAAAACCACAGTAACCGATTCGGCCGTGAGGCGACTCATTTTTGAAGTAGGCGACGACATTAACAGCCTGATGACTTTGTGCAAGGCCGATATCACGTCAAAAAATGAAGTTAAAGTCCGCAGGTATCTGCAAAACTTTCTAATTTTAGAAGAAAAACTGCAACAGGTTGCCGAAGCCGACCGCATCAGGATGCTTCAACCACCCGTTTCAGGAGATGAAATCATGACTTTTTTCAACATACCGGCTGGACGTGAGGTAGGTATCATCAAAAACACCATCAAAGATGCCATCGTGAATGGCACCATTGAAAACAACCGCGAAGAGGCTTGGGAATTGATGAAACAAAAAGGCATGGAGTTGGGGTTGACACTACCCCAATAGTTTATAATTTTGGCGCAAATTAGAGACCGATGGCCATATACCGCTTCCACATTGAAATAGAAGATTACGAAGGAATCAGCAGAGAAATCGAAATCAAGTCCTCACAAACTTTCGAGGACCTACACTATGCCATCCTTCGTGCATTTTCGTTCGATTTGAAGCATCCTGCATCGTTTTTCTACAGCGACGATCTGTGGCACATGGAAGATGAGATTGCATTCAAAGACATGCAATACAGCATGGTAAACAATCCCATGCCCATGAATAAAACCCGTATCAGCGACTACATCGACGATCCGCATCAGCGCTTTGTGTATGTGTACCAGTCGGACGAAGGTTGGGCCTTCTTGGTAGAATTGGTAAACATAGATACAGGAAATGGCGATGGCAATCCTTACCCACGCATGGTGAAATCGGTTGGCGAAGCTCCCAAGCAGTATCCGGTAAAAACCATCGTTAAGCCCAAAATCGAAGAATCTACTAAAACTGCTGCCCCTGATTTGTTGGAAGCGCTTGAAGACGATGGCGAAGAAGCTGCCGATGATTTGGTGGTTTTCGAATCACTTGAAGCAGGTGCTAAGAGCAGCAAAGATGCCAGCATCGACCTCGACCTGACAATTGACGACGACGATTTATCGTTGGACGATGAGGAAGAAGAAGAAGCCGATGAAGAGGATGATATGGACGAGGAAGATGATGACGATTTCGGTGGTGGAGGTGGTCGCGGAGGCCGACGCGGTCGCAGCGATTACGACGACGACGATTATTAAAATCAAGGCCGGGCAAGTCCCGGCTTTTTCATGACCCATGCAGCAGCAACCTTTACTCATTTTGCTAGTTGGTCCTACGGCCAGCGGCAAAACAGCCTTGGCAGTAGCATTGGCCCGAGCGCTAGCGTGTGAGGTGCTATCATTCGATTCGCGACAGTTTTACCGCGAATTGCCGATCGGTGCTGCAATTCCCTCCGCGGAAGAAATGCAAGGCATTCCCCATCATTTTATTGCCGACCGCAGCATTCATGAACATTTGAGTGCCGGCGCCTTTGAGCGAGAAGGCAATGAACGTTTGGCAACGTTATTTGCGCGCAAGCAAGTCATAGTAGCTGTTGGTGGATCGGGCTTATTCGCCAAGGCCCTGGTTGAAGGATTTGACGATATGTCGAAAAAAAACGATGCCAGCAGGGCCCACTGGAAAACCATCTTTGAGGCAGAAGGCATTGTACCGCTCCAAAATGCGGTGACCGAGCGCGATCCGGTGTATGCTGCCCAGGCCGATATGCAGAATCACCAGCGACTGATTCGGGCCTTGGAGGTAATGGACAGCACTGGCGCACCTTTCTCCACCTTCCGCAAATCGCAACCAAAGGAGCGTCCTTATAAGACGCTTTGGATAGGACTCGATCCTGACCGGGCACTCCTGCACGAACGCATCAACCAGCGAGTGCTGCAGATGGTGGAAGCCGGGCTGGAGGATGAAGCCCGACGATTGTATCCACAGCGTGCACTCGAAAGCTTGCAAACTGTAGGATACCGCGAGTGGTTCGGGTATTTCGACGGACTGTACGACCGCGAAGAAGCTATTCGACTCATTCAGCGCAATACACGGCAGTTTGCACGCCGGCAAATGACCTGGTTCCGCAACCAGGCGCAGGTGCATTGGTTTGAAAGCGGCGAACTCTCCACTATTTTAGCGCTGATTCAACAGCAACTGCCTGCATGATTAACGAGCTTTTTTACCAATCGAACATACCCGAAAGCGGGCGTTTCCTATTCGATGAGGAAGAAGCGCACCATGCCATACGCACCCGTCGTCACCAGCCAGGCACCATTTTGCACCTCACCAATGGCCAAGGCGGATTATTCAGCTGCCGCCTGCTGGGCAAGGAAGTAAAGAAATGCGAACTGGAAGTGTTGAAATACGAGCAGCAGGCACCCCTCCAACCTGCGCTGCACCTGGCGGTTTCACCCTTGAAGCAAGAAGCGCGATTGGAGTGGATCATTGAAAAAGCCGTAGAAATTGGGATAAGCAGTATCACCTTGCTGCAATGTCAGCGCACCGAAAAGACCTTCCCCAAGCTGCCACGGCTCGAGCGATTGATGGTTGCAGCCATGAAACAGTCGTTGAAATGCCATTTACCCTTACTGGCAGGTCCCTTAGGTTTCGACAAATACCTGAAAAATGCAACGGGCCATGTGCTTTTTGCCCATTGTGCCGAAGGTGATAAAATGGTCATCGGCAAGGAATTGCTGGGCATGGAAAACCACTTGATGATTGGTCCCGAAGGAGATTTTTCGCCTGAAGAAATTGCCCTTGCAGCACAAAAAGGCGTTTATTTCGTTACTTTGGGTGATGAGCGTTTGCGTACCGAAACCGCAGCGCTGGTAGGCCTGGCCGAAATCAAACACGCTTTGCGATGAATAAAAAACACTTATTTAAATGGTTGAGCTTATCATTCATTGTACTGCTGAATTTCAACAGCTTGTGGGCGCAGAACTATCCCTATAAAATCGCCAAACTCAAGTACCGCGGCGGTGGCGACTGGTATGCCAATCCTACTGCCCTACCCAATCTCATCAAATTTGCCAACAAAGAGTTGCTCACCAACATCGACCCGCAGGATGCTGTGGTAGATGTAGCCAGTCCCGAGTTGTTCCGCTACCCCTTTGTGTACATGACAGGCCACGGCAATGTGGTTTTTTCGCGCGAAGATGCCGAGAACCTGCGTCGCTACCTCACCGGTGGCGGCTTTCTGCACATAGACGATAATTACGGCCTGGATCCATTCATCCGCCGTGAAATCAAAAAGGTGTTTCCTGATGCCGATTGGGTGGAGTTACCTTTCAGCCACCCGATTTACAGTCAAAAATTCAAATTCGGTCAAGGTTTGCCCAAAATTCACGAGCACGATGGTAAACCGGCGCAAGGTTTTGGTCTGTTCCACCAAGGTCGACTGGTAGTGTTTTACAGTCACGAATGCGATTTGGGAAATGGTTGGGAAGACCGCGAGGTACACAACGACCCGGAAGAGGTGCGTCAAAAAGCCCTGCAAATGGGTGCCAATTTGTTGCAATACGCCTTTACCCAATAAAACTCAATCCAGCTCAATCTCTCTTAGGCCTTTACCGGCTTCGATAACGCCTGCTGCGTTTCGTTTTTCTAAGAGCCTGGTATTTATAGCTACTTTGCTTCGGTCGGCATCTGGATGATATAAATGGTAGGTGCGTGCTGCAAAAACCAATTGGGCAGGCCGCACGCCAGCGCGCATCAGGCGTTGCACAAAATCATCATCTTCTTTGCCCCAACCTTCAAAAGCCTCGTCGAAACCGTTCACCCTTACAGCATCGGCTTTCCAATAACCCATATTGCCACCTTGAACCCCTTTATAGGGCATGCGGTAAGTCAGAAATGGGTTCAAAAACTCCACCGGCAGCAAAAGCTTGCGTTTGCCCACATCGCTCCTGAACAGCAAATTGCCGGGCAAGGCAGCTCCCTCGTGCTCAATGGCATGGGTTAATTTTTCGGGCAGCATCACCCGGTTTCCCTTGATCCAGTAACCATTGCGCGCAAACCGTACATGATCGCGCACAAAATGACGGTGTAAGAGCATATCGCCGTCAATTTGGATGACGTAATCGCCTGAAGCTTTTAGCAAAGCCTTATTGCGGATGGCAGCGAGGCGAAATCCATCGTCTTCGTGCCATACGTGGATGATGGGCACTTGACTGATTTGCTGAATGGCCACCACCACGGAACGTGTTGCGGCACCCGAACCATCGTCGGCCACAAGGATTTCATCGGGCAGCTGAGTTTGGGCCAGGATGCTTTGCAAACAAAGCTTCAAAGCCGACGGACGGTTGTAAGTGCTTACCAGTAACGATGTTTTCACCTGCACTCCTCTTAGTGTTTCAATGCTTTAGCACTCTCATGCACCAATTGCGGTCCGCGGTAAATGAAGCCGGTATACAACTGCACCATGGCAGCACCGGCCTTCGCCTTTTCGGCGGCTTGCTGGCCCGACAAAATACCCCCTACACCAATAATAGGGAAACTTCCACCCGACTTCTCATGAAGTTGTTTGAGTATGTGGGTAGACTTAACAAAAACGGGCGCACCGCTTAACCCACCGGCACCCAAACTTTCCACTGTTGTAGAAGGTGTGTTCAGTCCTGAACGGTCGATGGTCGTATTGGTACCCACTACCCCTGCAATTCTGGTGCTCTTCACAATGTCAACTATATCGTCGAGCTGGCCTTCGGTAAGATCAGGCGCAATTTTGAGGAAGATGGGCTTGGGGGTTACTTTGGCTTGATTACGCTCCTGCAAAGCACTGAGTAGGGCCATCAGCGGCTCTTTTTCCTGCAAGGCACGCAGGTTGGGGGTATTGGGCGAGCTTACGTTCACCGTGAAATAGTCCACGTACGGAAAAAGCCCTTCGAAGCATTTCACATAATCGTTTTGCGCCTGCTCATTGGGTGTAACCTTGTTCTTGCCAATATTTCCTCCAATGATCAAGCCCTCAGGTCGGTTTTTCAACTTTTCGATGGCATGATCCAGGCCCATATTGTTAAATCCCAGGCGGTTGATGAGGGCTTTGTCGGCCGGCAAGCGGAACAAACGGGGTTTTTCGTTGCCTGGTTGAGCCTTCGGCGTAATGGTGCCAATTTCCATGTGGCCAAAACCCAGGGTTTTAAACACGCGCATAAAACGGGCGTCTTTGTCGAAGCCCGCAGCCAGTCCCACCCTGTTAGGAAATCGGATGCCGGCAATCTCCACCGGATCGTGCACCATGGGCCAAATTTGTTGCAGCAACCAGCGGGTGGGCGCAAAGGCACAAAGGGCTTGCAGCAGATGCATGGTAGCATAATGAGCCCTTTCAGGGGGAAGTAAAAACAGGATGCGGCGGATAAGTGTAAACATCAGCGTGGTTTGGTAACGACCATCATTTCTCTTTTGCCCGGTGGTCCGGGACGTTTTTCGGCCAGCAGCCCATTGGCCACAAACCTGCGGCGAATATAGCCCCGAATGCAGTAAGTAACCAAGCGTCCACCCGGTGCCAGCAGTCGGCTTACCTGATCGATGCTCTCATCGTTCCACATGGCTTCTTCACTGCTGGGCGAAAAAGCATCGTAAAACACCAGGTCGAACTGGGTATTGGGTTCAAAATCGAGTAGTTTCTGATTGACTATTTGCACTTCTGCTGAAGCAAAGCTACCGGTCGTACCATCGAGCAAAGCTTCATAGGTAGCTTGCCACCAGCGGCAAGCTTCGGTATCGGCATAATTAGCATAATTGAGGGCAGCAATTTGGTCGGGAACTACCGGAAAAGGCTCCAAGCCCGTGTATTGCAGATGCAGGCAATTGTCGCGTGCAAAAGCAAGTGCCAAAAGCAAATTCAAGCCGGTGCCCACCCCTACTTCAAGCAAACGCAAAGGAGCAACCGACTGGTCGGCTTCGAGCAGACCCATTTTTTCGAAAACGTACTTCGACTCGGTAAAAGCACCAAAAATGCTGTGGTAATGCTCGCCTGTGAGCTCGTTGAGGAGGCTGTGCGAGCCATCGCGGGTGACTACAAGCGAAGTTCGGGCATAGGTTATTGACACGCTGCAAAATAACGGAACATTCGGCTGATTTGGCGGCCAGGCATGTACATTTCAATCGCTATCGGTAAGTTTGTAAGATGAATGCTACTCCCCTGGCCGAACGCATGCGCCCGCAAAAAATCGACGATTATGTGGGTCAGCAACACCTCGTTGGCCCCGATGGCATCATCCGCCGCTTGCTCAAGCAGCAGCAATTGCCTTCCATGATTTTTTGGGGACCGCCCGGCGTGGGCAAAACCACCCTGGCGCAGCTGTTGGCCAGCCAAATGAAGCGGCCCTTCCACATCTTGAGTGCGGTGCAGGCCGGAGTGAAAGATTTGCGGGAGGTTATTGGTAAGGGAGGCAGTTTGTTTCCGCCGGTTTTGTTCATCGACGAGATTCATCGATTCAACAAAAGCCAGCAGGATGCCTTATTGGGAGCCGTTGAAAAAGGCCAGGTAACCTTGGTAGGCGCCACCACCGAAAACCCATCGTTTGAGGTAAATGCCGCCTTGCTGAGTCGCTGCCAGGTTTACCTGCTTGAATCGTTGGGCGAGGCCGAATTGCTGCAAATTGTAAATCAAGCGCTCGAGCGCGACGAAGAACTGCAGAAGAAAAGCATCAATTTACGCGAGCACAGTGCCTTATTCCGCCTCAGTGGTGGCGATGCCCGCAAATTGCTGAACCTGCTGGAACTGGTGACCACAGCCGAATCGCCAGTGGTAATTACCGACGAGCTGGTGATGCAGGTGGCCCAAAAGCACATGGCGCGCTACGACAAATCGGGCGAGCAGCATTACGACATCATTTCGGCCTTCATCAAATCGATGCGCGGCAGCGACCCAAATGCCGCGGTTTATTACCTGGCACGCATGATTGTGGCCGGCGAAGATCCGGTTTTCATTGCCCGGCGGATGGTGATTTTAGCTTCCGAAGACATTGGCAATGCCAATCCAACCGCCATGATTTTGGCCAAAACCTGCCTTGAGGCCGTCAAAATGATTGGCCATCCCGAGGCGCGTATCATTCTTTCGCAGACCGCCATTTATTTGGCTACCAGTCCCAAGAGCAACGCCAGCTACCTGGCCATCGACGAAGCCATTGCCCTCGTTGAAAAAACCGGCGATTTACCCGTTCCCTTGCACTTGCGCAATGCCCCTACCAAATTGATGAAGCAGCTGGGTTACGGCAAAGACTACCAATACAGCCACGATGGGGCCGGTAATTTTGTGAACCAAGAATTTTTGCCCGAAGAAATCAGCGGTACCGTATTGTTTCAGCCGGGCAAAAATGCGCGCGAAAATGAGATGCGCGAACAACTGCGACGGTGGTGGCAGCAGAAATATGGTTACTGAGCAAATCGAATTTTGCCGCAGCATTAAATCACCTTATGTAATCCAAGTAACAAACCGCCCCTTGGCGGCGCCCTACCTTTGCATCAAGAAATAAGTATACATGAAAACCATCAAAGAACTTTTGCAAGACCCCAAGGCTACCATCCTCGACGTACGTAGTCCCATGGAATACCAAAGTGGCCACATCGAAGGTGCCATCAACATTCCGGTTGACGAAATGGCTTACCGCGCCGACGAGCTCAAAGCCCTCACCCCGCCTTTCATTTTGTATTGCCGCAGTGGTGCCCGCAGCAGCATGGCTGCCCATTACATGATGCAAGCCGGATTTACCGAGGTATACAATGCTGGAGGTTTGGCTGATATGCGTATCTTGACCATGTAATTCATGGACTTGCTACTCAAACACAAAAAATCGATTGCCGGCATTTTATTGGGTGCCGGAGCCGGCTATGCCTACTGGTATTTCTACGGCTGTGTAAACGGCTGCACCATCACCGGCTCGGCCCTCAACAGCAGCCTGTATTTTGGTTTTATGGGCTACCTGGTTGCAGGCATGTGGAAGCCGACGGAAAAGGCTACTGCCCCAAACAACGAAGAGCCTCAGCAATGAGGCTTTTTGGTTGCCGTAAATAATCAAACGCTGCAAACTTTAGCGCCTCAATAATCGAAACTGTGAAACAGGGTATCGTGAGCGGGCAACTGTACCGTAAATTGAAACGGATTGATTTGGTTGTTGCGAATGAGGGTACACAAAGCAGTGTACGCTTGGTTGCCCGGTAAAAGGGCAATGGCTTGGCGGGTGTACGGACCGGTAAAGCTGTACCGGACGGTTGGGGTGATGAAAATGCGTAATTCGTCGTGGATGAACTGCACACATCTTAATTAATTGGTGCCGGTTCTACTTGAAAATCACAACTTAGTTATTACCATAAATTTTGCATTTGCTGTCTAATCCCCTACATTTCAGTTTCCAACATATTCTCCATCCTAAACCACCGCATGCCTTATGAGCAGCTTTGTATCTATCATTGAAATTCCCGTTACCAACCTGGAGCGTGCCACCGCTTTTTATGAAGCCCTTTTGGGTATCGAAATCGAACCAGCCGAAATGGATGGTGTTGAAATGGGCCTTTTTCCATACGAAAATGAGGCCGTGAGCGTGGTTTTGGCCCAAGGTGCCGATTACCAGCCAAGCAGTAACGGTGTGCTGCTTTATTTACACGCGACCAAAGGCATTGAATCGGCGCTCGAGGTAGTGGCGCAGCAGGGCGGCCACATCCTTTTGGCCAAAACCCTCATCAGCGAAGACATGGGGTATTATGCGCTCTTTATCGATGTCGAAGGCAACAAAATGGGGCTGCATGCGGGTCATTGAGCTTGTGGCCAAGCAGATACCAACCTACATTCTTTACTGCTCAGTGGTTTTGTTGGCATGGCTCATGGGCATTGAACTGATTGAGCTATCATGATCAAAAAAATCCTTTTTGCTCTCTTTGCGGCCTTTCTTGTCTCGCGAACGATTGAACTTTTGCAGTTGAGCAGCAGCATAAGACCTGAAAAACTCTCCTGGGGAGCTTCGCTGGCATTTGCTTTTATGCTGAATTTGTTTGTTACCGGCATTTTTGCTTTTCCGGGTTTTGTTTTTCCAACGGGGCAACTGCTGCCTCATGCCTATTACCGGGTGCGCCATCCTCAAATACTCAACACCGTATATCAAGTTTTGGCCGTTCACTATTTCCGAAAGGCCTTGCTGTTAGGCTTTTGGGGGAAGGCAAAACACCGCAAAAGGTTTTTTAACGGCACCAAAGCTGGCATACAGCAGTTCAATTACCAAACGCGTCAGTCGGAATTTGGGCATGCCGCAGCGCTGGTACTCCTATTTGCACTTTCTTTTGTGGTTTGGGCTCAAGGGCACCTGCTTGCTTTTGCCTTCATTCACCTGATCAACTTCATTGGCAATTTTTACCCGGTGGTATTGCAGCGCAAGCACCGTGCTGCCATTCAACGCCTATTGCCTGCAGATAGCAGCAGGGCATTACCCAACCAAAACTAAAAGCACCCTTTTTGCTTGCGGTCTCACGCCCGCCTATTCGCCAGCAAAGGCGGCGGCTCACCGTTAAACGGATTGCTGCGGCCAATGGTGGTGGCCATGATGCCCGAAGCGCGCAACACCGCCCGGTCACCAAAACGGTCCCTGATTTTGTCCATGGCCTGGTACAAACTGATCATCTCCTGGGTATCGTCGAACAGGTTGATTTGGTAGCCGCCCTGCACCAAATCGCTGTAACGTACCCCAATGAGGCGCACCAAGAGGCGTTTGTTGTAAAGTTTGTCGAACAAAGCGAGCACCTTGGGAATGAGCAGGTGGTCGGCCGAGGTGTACGAAATGTGCGCCTGCAGGGTGTAGGTGTTAAAGTCGGAATAACGCACTTTCACTGTCACACACGACGTAAGCTTGTGCCCGCGCCGGAGCTGAAAGGCCAGGTTTTCGGCCATGGCAGTGAGTATGCCGCGGAGCTTGTGTACATCGGTGGTATCGCGGTCGAAGGTGCGCTCGGTAGAAATAGACTTGCGCTCGTGGAAAGGTACCACGGGACTGTTGTCAATGCCATTGGCCTTCTTCCACAGCTGGGTGCCGTTTTGCCCGAATACCCGCTGCAACAAATCTACCGGCATTTCCTGCAGGGTGCGCACGTAACGCACACCGAGTCCACGCAGGGTTTGGTACATTTTGTCGCCTACCATGGGGATTTTTTTCACCGATAACGGCGCCAAAAAGGGCCTTTCGGTACCCCGCTCCACTTGCAACTGGTTGTTGGGCTTGGCCAGTCCGGTAGCCACCTTCGATACGGTTTTGTTGGCCGACATGCCAAACGAAATGGGCAAACCCGATTCGCGCATCACCTTTTGCCGCAACTCCGAAGCCAACTTGAGGCAGCCAAAAAAACGGTCCATGCCCGTTAAATCAACGTAAAACTCGTCGATAGAGGTTTTTTCAAACACCGGCACCTCGCTTTCGATGATGTCGGTTACCAACTTGCTGTATTTGGTGTAGTTGGCCGAGTTGCCGCGAATGACCACGGCTTCGGGACAAAGATTGCGGGCCATTTTCATCGACATGCCCGAGTGGATGCCAAACGAGCGGGCCTCGTAACTGCACGAAGCCACCACCCCACGGTCGCTGGTGCCGCCAATCAAAATGGGGCGGGCTTGCAAACGGCTGTCGAGCAAGCGCTCTACCGACACAAAAAAGGTATCGAGGTCCATGTGTACAATGGTCCTGCTCCCGCCCTGCTGCTGTAACTCCTCTTTCATGGGTTCCTTTTTTCTTGTGTAGCAATTTCTCTATCAGGCGCGTCACCTTTTGTCACACGCTTTGCTGTTTTACCCCGCTTGTTTTACGGCCGGACCTTCGGCATAACGCGGGTCTTCTATCACCGGCCATTTTTCCATGCGGTTCACTTCTACCGTATAGCAGTCGAACTCTTCGGTAACACGCCCCCACAGCACATACACGCCCCTGCCACGGAAAGGCCAGGCTTTGACCACGGGTGGGAAGTGCACGGTATCGAGGTAATCGCCCACCAGGTCGATAAAAGTGCCGAACTGCATGCGGTCGCCTTTGGCTGTGCGGGTGTCTTTGATGGTGACCGCATAACCCGCTACCACCACCTGCCGGCCTTTGTATTGGGGTAGTTCGGAGGCTTTTGCCACGGCCGGCAGGGGTTTGGCCAGCAGTTGAAAGGGACTGCAGAGCGGAAAACCTAGCAGTTCTATTTCGTCGAAAGCGTCTTCGAGGGCTTCCTGATCGAGGGGCGGCAGTTGAAACGGACTTTCCTGCCGTACAAACAGCTCGGGGGCACGTGGCTCGCGCAGGGGTTGGTTGCCGGCATAAGCCTCCCACATCAAGGCCTTTTTGCTTTTGCCGGTGAACCTAAAGGCGCCGATTTGCACCAGCAGCCGCAACTGCTCAGGAGGAATGGGCAGGCGGGCACAGCAGTCGGTGAGCGAGACAAACGGCCCACCCCGCTCCCGTTCTTCGAGCAAGGCACCAATAAGCCGGGTTTCGAGTCCCTTCACCATGCCCAAGCCCAACCAAATGGTTTGTTGTTTGACACGCACTTCGGCCCCACTGCGATTCACACAGGGGGCTTCCACGGTGGCGCCTTGCATGCGGGCTTCGTGCAAATAATGCTCGGCACTGTAAAAACCACCGGCATTGTTGAGGGTGGCCACCATGTACTCAATGGGGTAATAGGCCTTTAAAAAGAGGCTTTGGTAACTTTCCACAGCATAGGAAGCCGAATGTCCTTTGGCAAAAGCGTAACCTGCAAAACTTTCAATTTGGCGCCATATTTCGCGTGCCAGCTCTTCGGGGTGACCCTTGCGCGCGCAACTTGCGAAGTATTTCTGCCGCACCTGCTCAAACTCCTCGCGCCCCCTGAATTTACCACTCATGCCACGCCGCAGCACGTCGGCTTCGGCCAAACTGAGTCCGGCAAAGTAGTGCGCCACCTTGATTACATCTTCCTGATACACCATCACCCCATAGGTTTCGGGCATGATTTTGAGCATGATGGGGTGCGCATCTTTGCGCCGCTCGGGGTACCGGTAGCGCAAAATGTACTCGCGCATCATGCCTGAGTTTGATACCCCTGGCCGGATGACCGAACTGGCAGCTACCAAACCCAGGTAATCGTCGACCTGCAGCTTGCGCATGAGCATGCGCATGGCCGGCGATTCTACATAAAAACACCCAATGGCACGGGCTTCGCGCAACATGACCTTGATGCGCTCGTCGTGCTTGAAGTGCTGAATGTCATGTATGTCTACCTCGGGCGGGGCGCCCCGGTTGTAGGCAATGATGTCTACCGTATCGCGGATTTTGCCCAAACCACGCTGACTCAAAATGTCGAATTTGTACAAACCGGCATCTTCGGCCACTACCATGTCGAACATGGTGGTGGGAAAGCCTTTCGGGGGCAAAAAAGTGGCCGAAAAAGCCGTGATGGGCCGGTCGGTGATCAAAATACCGCCCGCATGAATGCTCAAGTGATTGGGCATGTCTTGCATCAAAGAGGCATACTGCAACAGCAAACGGGCCGTTTGGTCGAGCTGGTTTACCTCAAATTTGCCATCCGACAATTTATCAATCTCCTCCTTGGGCAAACCAAACACTTTGCCCAGCTCGCGCACCGCTCCTTTGTACTGGAAGGTGATGTAGGTGCCCAAGAGCGCCACGTGCGGAAAACGCTGGAAGATGAAGTGGGTGATGTCGTCACGGTCGGACCAGGAAAAGTCAATGTCGAAATCGGGCGGATTGCGGCGATACAAATTGATGAATCGCTCGAAATAGAGATCGAGCTCAATGGGATCCACATCGGTAATGCGCAGCAGGTAGGCCACCAGGCTGTTGGCGCCACTGCCCCGGCCCACGTAAAAATAGCCTTTGGAGCGGGCGTATTTGAGGATCTTCCAATTGATCAAAAAGTACGACACATACCGCTTCTGGCGGATGATTTCGAGCTCCTTGGCAAGGCGCTCGTACACCAGCACATCGGGTTGGGGGTAGCGGTAGTGCAGGTTGTCGTAGCAGAGTTTGCGCATGAGCTTAAAATCAAGCTCCTCATTGCCCGTATAGGTTTTGAGGTTTTTATGGGGGTATTGTTCGCCGTATTCAAAGGCAATGCGACAGTTATCGAGCAGCACCCGGGTGCGGTAAATCAACTCGGGGAAATGTTCGTAGGCCTGCAACCACTGCTCCAGGGGCATCCATTGGTGGGTAGGGTCGCCCATTTCGGCGGGGGTAAGTTTGCTCAACAGGCTGTTGTGGTCAATGGCCCGCAGCAGGCGGTGTACGTTCCAATCTTGCTTGCCCTTGAAGGTAAAAGCTTGCATCATCACCAAATGTGCCGCCGGATAACGCTCGGGGTGTACGCGCAGCAGGTTCAAATCGCGCACCGAAACACCCAAACGCTCGTGCGGCAAGAGGCGGTGGCCGTCCCAACTGGCCAGCGGATACACCACATAGGCCTGCTTAAATGCCGGGGCCCGGCGCGGAAAGGGCGTTTCGTGGTGCAGGTGGTCGCTTAAAAAATCGCACAACTCCTGGTAGCCTGCGTTGTTGCGTGCGATGCCCACATACATGGAGGTATCTCCATTGCGGAAATCGATGCCCACAACAGGCCTTACGCCAAAAACGGGCGCCAACCGCACAAAATCAAGTACGGCCGAGGTGTTGTTGATGTCGGTAAGCGCCAAACAGTCGTAACCTCCCTGCTTGGCCTGCTCCAAAAGCGCGCGCACCGACAATACCCCATACTTGAGGCTAAACCAACTGTGTACCTGCAACAACATCTGTCCTTCCCCTCCTGCCCATTCAATCGTTTTTGGTACGTACTTCTTGCATCAAAGCGCGTAAATCGCTCAAAGCCGCCTGCCACACATCGGGCGCCTGCCACTGTCCGGGCTCGGGCAGCTGAAACGAAATGTATCCCAAGCCTCGCCAAACCTCCAATACCTGCTCGGCCGGCAGGCGGTAGGGTGCGTAGGCTGGATTGTCGGACCGCAACTCCACATAACCCTGCTCCAAAAAATTACGCAGCCGTTTGTACACCACTCCTTCAGAGCGCGATACCACCACACAAGCCTGGTAATCGCGCAGCTGCCGCCAATCTTGCACGTATTCGGCTATGACGTACGATTTGTCGGGCACTGGCAGCATACTGTCGCCCCTGATTTGAAACAGGCGGTACGACTTCTTGGCACTCAACTCAGGCACCGGCAGGTTAAAGCTGGGCAGGTGAACCAAAAAATCAGCATCGCGGTGGCCTTCCAGGTAGCCTGCAGCTGCTTGAACCGGCACAATGCTGATGCGTTCTTCCTCATTGGCTGCATCTACCGCTACAGACAACACACGTAAACGGGCGCCCTGTACATCGGCCAAGGGCTTGCGCTGCCCCGAAGACCAGTCAGCTTGCAGCAAACCGTCGAGCGTGGTGCCCATCAAATCGGCCAACTGAAATAGCAACGCAATCGACGGCTCAGCCCTGCCTTCTTCATAGGCTGCCAAACGCGCCCGCGTTACCCCCAAACGCTGCGCCATGGCCTCCTGTGTTAAACCCTCCTGCTTGCGGTATTGCTTCAAATTGCTGCCTAAACGATGCCCTTGATTCATGATGCTAATTTAATTAGTATACCAATTTATTTAGCAAAATGTGGTCGACTTAATTTATCAACAGCCTGAAATTAAATTATTTATTATTTGGACATTAATATCTTTTTATTTAATTTTGAAGTGCAAACCAAAACCAACGCACCAATCATGAAAGCCGTGATTATTGGAGGCAACTTCGCAGGTTTTACTGCAGCCCTCGAACTCAGAAGGAAAGGTGGCAAAGACATCGACATCACCGTAATCGACCGCTCCCCCTATTTCCTGTTCATTCCCTCCCTCATTTGGGTACCCTTCCGCCGGCGCAATGTGGAAGACATACAGGTACGCAAAGACGTGATTTTCGCCAAAAAAGGCATTCGCTTCATCCAGGCCGAAGCCTTGCAGGTAGACCCCGAGCAGCAAATTGTAAGCACCAGCCAAGGCGACATCAGCTACGACCATTTGGTGATTGCCACCGGTCCAAAGGTTGATTTTGAAGTGGCACCCGGAGTGCGCGAACACTCCTATTATATAGGCACTCCCCCCGGAGCTATGAAAACCAGAGAAAAACTGGAAGCCTTCATCAACAATCCGGGTCCTGCTGTAGTAGCCGCCAGCCAACGCGCCGGCTGCATGGGCGCTGCTTATGAGTTCTTATTCAACCTCGAAAAGTGGCTGCGCGAAAAAGGTGTGCGCGATAAGGTAGACTTGTATTGGGTAACTCCTGAAACCTACCTTGGGCACTTTGGCATCGACGGCATGCCTGGCGGCAAAACCATGCTCACCAGCTTCATGAAGATGTTCAACATCCATTACCGCACCGAGGCCTCTATCAAAGAAGTTACTGCCGATAGCGTGGTACTCGATTCAGGCGAAGTATTGGCGAGCAAGTTCACCATGGTAATGCCGCCTTTTGTAGGACAAGATTACATCAAAAACTCACCTTTGCTGCCTTCAACCCCAGCCGGGTACATTCCGGTGGGCGAAGACTACCGCCATCCCCAATATGCCCATGTGTGGGCAGCTGGAATAGCAGTAGATGTAAAACCCCCATTTGAAATGGGCAAGGTGCCATTCAACTCACCCAAAACCGGCTATCCGAGCGATGAAACCGGCAAAATTGTAGCCGAAAACATCCTGCGGGTAGAAGCAGGCAAAGAAAAACTCGTTAAAAAAGCATGGGGAGCCATTCCCGGTGTATGTATCATGGATGCCGGCAAAAAAGAGGTACTGTTACTCAGCGACCACCTGTTCAAGCCAAGGAACTTTGCCATCATGATACCCAATGTATTCTACGACGTATTCAAAGTACTCTTCGAGAAGTACTTTTTATGGAAAACAAGGAAGGGTTTATCATACCTCCCTTGATGATTGGTGTTTGTAGGTGAGCCCGACCGGGAGGTCGGGCTTTTCTAAAACCCCTTCTCAGCCAGCTAAAGCTGGCTTTTTGCGTTTGTAACACAAATTCAGGGAATAAAAAAGCCTCCTTGCGGAGGCTTTACCCAATTTGCGGTCTCGTAGGGATTCGAACCCCAAACCTTCTGATCCGTAGTCAGATGCTCTATCCAATTGAGCTACGAAACCTTGTCGTTGAATTGGACTGCAAATATAGTGCATTTAGAATAATCTCACACAGAAATACAGAAATTTTAAGCCGAAAAGAGCCTATCTTCAAAAAAGCACTGTACATGAAGCAGTTAAACAAGGCTGTTGCGGTGGTTGGATGACAACTTCTCCAACGATTTCAGCCAGAATTTTAAATTTTGAATAAAAACATGCCCAAAACGCCCACGATTTGGGGCTTTTCTCTATATTGCCCGTGTTAATCAAAAGACCATGGAACAATACAAAGTACTCCACGATCTGCTCACCTCGATGCAGAAAGATTTCGAAAAATTCTACGATGCCGGCAACAACGCTGCAGGTACCCGCGTAAGAAAAGGCTTGCAGGATTTGAAAACAAAATGCCAGGAGATCCGCCTGGATGTTCAAAACCGCAAGAACAACGCCTAATGTAAGACCCGCTTAGCGGGTTTTTTTATACCCATGTGTGGCAGATATACGCTTGTTTCAAAGCTGGAAGTCATTGAAGAGAACTTCCAGGTAAATGGTTCAGTGCTATTTGAGCCAAATCCCAACATAGGGCCCGGTGAGCTGGCACCTGCCATTACCCAGCAAGCACCTAAACAATTGCAATTACTCCAGTTCGGGCTGCAGCCTGCTTGGGCACAAAAACCCATGCTGCTAATAAACGCGCGGACAGAAGGCGATTTTAATCAGGAAGACCGAACTGATTACCACGGTACTTTGGGCATTTTCCAAAAGCCGGCCTTTCGTTCACTCATCCGCACCCAGCGCTGTCTCATACCAGCCAACGCCTTCATTGAAGGTCCAAAAACCGAACGGCTTGACAAACCTTACGTGGTATTCCCAACCGAAGAAAAACCCCTATTTGCCTTTGCGGGTATCTGGGGACAATGGAACGACCTCAAAACAGGCCAAACCAAAGCGGGTTTCAGCATCTTAACAACGCCACCCCTTCCGGTCGTTGCAGCCTTTGGGCACCACCGTTCTCCCTTGGTTGTTGCGCCTACAAACTATAGCGATTGGCTCAACAATCTGGCGTCTGTAGAAGACTTGGTGGGCACCATGCGCAATCCGGCTACCTACAAATGGAATGCATACCCCATTTACACCGCCATAAAAAAGCAGTCAAATAAAAACCTGGAGGTACTTCTTCCTGCCGGGCCTGCCGTACTGCCCCAAACCACCGCCCATTTCAGCCAACACCTCAAGCTTTCGGGCATGGGTACAAGTCCGGCACGTGATCGCCGACAGGAAGAAGACCGCCAATTGCGCTTGTTTTAATCAGGCCACCCTGGGAGGAAAATCATCATGCTTTTGACACGGTGCAGCACTTTTGTGGTGTTTAAACTGTGTTGGGGTATAGCCATAACGCTCACGGAATTTGGTGCTGAAATAAGATACACTGCGGAAACCGGTTAAACTAGCAACTTCGGTTATATTCCCCTGATGCTCAGAAAGCAGTTCATAAGCTACTTTCATGCGGTAATTGCGGATGTATTGCTTGGGTGAAACACCCGTAATGCGCACAATCCGTCGATCGAGCTGACTAACACTCAATGCCATTTCATCGGCTAAAACTGCCACTTGCAACTCCATTTGGTCGATATTTTCGCGAATGAACCGGTTCACACGCTGCATGAAGAATTCCGTTTCCGACTCCCGTTTTACATATGCCTCAGGCAAAAGTGTTAACCTGCGTGAATAGTGAAACGCCAGCTCCCGATTTTTCAAAGCCATGGATATTACTTCGGGCAAAAGTTCTAGTCCAAAAGGCTTCTCGAGGCAGACATCTGCACCAGCCAAATAACAATCGCGCACCATCAAACCCTGACTCCGGTGATACAAAACAATCAAAGGTAGGTGCCGCATGCGGGAATGTTCACGCACCTCTCTGATAAAAGCTTCTGGCTCATCCACATGCTGAGGTAAGGCATATAAAATTAAGCCCACACTGTTTTGTACTAAAAACTGAAATGCATTTTCATGTTGCTGGAATTCCCGCACCATGTATTGCCGCTTCAAGTGATCTGAAAGGATGCTGCGAAACGACTCAGTACCTTCCACTAGTAAGATAATTTGTGACTTCATAGGTCCTCCAATTTTTAAAGGTTCAGCGTGAGCAAGTTAGGAGGACCTACCTCACATTACCAAAGATGTGATATATACAAAATCATATACAATTTTATATACAAAAACATATACAAGCCTATTTTTAGGCTAAAATCGAGGCATGACCCATACCCTACTCAGCAAACTGGTTGATTTGGAGCAGCGAACCATCCGCAAAGTCCGAATAGAAATAAACGAAGGTGAGATCACCGGTATACATCCAGCCGAAGACGCTTGCGATGATCTGCCATACTTATTACCCGGCTTCATCGACGCCCACATCCACATCGAAAGCAGCATGTTGTGTCCTGCAGCCTTTGCCCACGAGGCCGTAAAACACGGCACCATTGGCACGGTGTCTGACCCGCACGAAATTGCCAATGTGCTTGGACTGGAAGGCGTTAACTTCATGCTTGAAAATGCAGCTAAAGTGCCCTTTTACTTCAATTTTGGCGCCCCCTCATGCGTACCTGCCACAGCTTTTGAAACCGCAGGTGCCACACTCGATGCGCAAGCAGTATCCCAATTATTGCAGCATTCTGCCATCGGATACCTGAGCGAAATGATGAACTATCCCGGTGTACTTTTCGAAGACGTGGAGGTCATGGCCAAGATTGCTGCGGCACATAAAGCCGGCAAGCCGGTCGATGGCCATGCCCCTGGCCTGCGCGGAGAGGACGCCAAACGCTATTTTGCTGCCGGAATCAGTACCGACCATGAATGCTTTACCTTAGAAGAAGCCGTTGAAAAAGCCAATCTGGGTGTCAAAATCCTCATTCGTGAAGGCTCAGCTGCGCGCAATTTTGAAGCCCTACATCCTTTGCTCAAAAGCCATCCGCAACAAGTGATGTTCTGTTCAGATGATAAGCATCCGGATGAGCTGTTGCTAGGCCACATTAATAAATTGGCTGCCCGAGCGATAGGCTTGGGATACAATGTTTTCGACGTGCTGCGTGCTGCTTGCATCCAACCTGCTGAACATTACCAGCTCAAAAGCGGCAGGCTTCGAGTCGGCGATACAGCCGATTTTATTCTGGTGAATAACCTGACTGATTTTGACGTGCAGGCAACCTACATTCAAGGAAAACCTGTCTTCGAAAATGGCAAAACCTCTTTCAGCATTGCCGATGTCACACCTAAAAACCAGTTTGTTGCCTACAACATTACAAGAGAATCGATTAAAACTGAAGCGAATGGCAACAAATTGCGGGTGATTGAAGCCTTGGACGGACAATTGATTACGCGGACTTTTTGGCAAGAAACCGACGTACTTGGATCTATGGAAAATTGGCATGAAAAGGATGTACTGAAGCTGGTGGTGGTGAATCGCTATCGCCAGGCTCCACCTGCTGTGGCGTTCATCAAAGGTTTTGGTTTAAAAAATGCCGCCATTGGAGGCACCGTGGCGCACGATTCGCACAACATTGTGGCCGTAGGAACCAGCGATGCATTGCTTTGCCAAGCCATCAATGCCCTCATGGATTCACAGGGTGGATTGGTATTTTCCGATTCAAAGCAGACAAAGGTGCTACCCTTGCCGGTTGCCGGACTCATGAGCACCCTGCCTTGTGAACAAACTGCCGCATTGTACAGCCAGCTCGACCAGCTCTGCAAATCGTCAGGGAGCAAATTGCGATCGCCATACATGACCTTGTCATTCATGTCGCTCTTGGTAATTCCCGAACTCAAATTGAGTGATTTGGGCCTATTCGATGGCAGCAGCTTCAGCTTTGTAAACACATTTGAATAATGGAAAAACTCTTGCTTCTTCATGGTGCCTTGGGAAGTGCTTCTGACCTGCAACCTGTTGCAAAAGCCCTCGAAGGCCAATTTGATTGCGTAATCTTCGAATTTCCAGGTCACGGAAAAACGCCAGTAGGTCAGTATACTTTTCACATTAATGGCTTTAAGGAGGCATTAAGCCGCTTTGTTGACCAGCAAGTCTTACAAGGATGCGCTGTTTTTGGTTACAGCATGGGCGGCTTTGTTGCCACCAAACTGCAAAGCGAAACGAACTGCTTCGGCGCCATTTACACCTTGGGAACAAAATTCATCTGGAACCCCGAAAGTTCAGCCAAAGAAGCCGGTCAACTCAACGCTGCGGCCATACAGGAACGTTTTCCCGCCTATGCCGCCAAGCTGGCCCAACAACATACAGCCATGGGTTGGGAAGCCCATCTAGAAGCAACCGCTGCCATGATGTTGCAATTGGGCCACGAGGAGGTACTGAGCGAAGCAGCCTTTGCCCAAATAGAAATCCCCATTGCTGTAGGCCTGGGCGACCGCGACAAGATGATTCCATTGACCGATGCCATGAGCATCTATAAAAAACTATCAATAGGATGTCTCGATGTGCTTCCCTATACCCAACATCCACTCGACAGGCTTGATTTGGAACTCTTGAGTTCTCGACTCCGCTCCTTTTTCAGCAGGCGGCCTGCCTGATTAACGGTTCAATGGCTTACCATTGAGCCACACTTCCTTGACCTTCCGCTCCCCGAAATAGTAAGGGAAGTAGGCCAACGAAGGCAAGGCATCTGTCAGGTAAAAATGCGCCTTCTTGCCAGGAGCAATGCTGCCCACCTCATGCTCCAACTGCATGGCCGCGGCAGCATTGATGGTCATGGCATTAAATGCCTCCTCGGGTTTCATGCGCATGCGAATAACCGACATAACCAAGTTCAGTTCAGGATTGTATGACGGTGCAGAGCCAGGGTTGAAGTCACTACCAATGGCCAAAGGCAAGTTGCGCAGCATGATCTCGCGAACCGGTGCAAACGGAATTCCCAGATAAAAAGAGCAACCCGGAAGCGCTGTGGGAATGGTTTTTCCTTTTTCAAGTGCTTCAAAATCAGCATCTTCCATGGCTTCAAGATGATCTACGCTCAAAGCACCGAGCTCTACTGCCAAAGCTACACCACCCATGCTGCTGAACTGATTCACGTGCACCTTGGCAGGCAAACCCAATGCTGCTGCCTTTTCAAGTAGCTGCTGCATATCAGCCAAATCAAAGTAGTTGCGTTCACAGAACAAATCCACAAAGTCAGCCAGTCCTTCCTTGGCGACCTTTGGCAGCACTTCGTTGACCATCATGTCTACAAAGGCAGCTTTTTGCTGCTTGTATGCTTCCGGAATGGCATGCAGCGCCAGAAAAGTGGCCTTTACTTCCAAGGCGGTTGCAGCTTTAAGCCTTCTAATCACACGCAACATCTTCAGCTCATCGGCTGCGGTGAGTCCGTAACCCGACTTTATCTCCACCGCACCAACCCCCATGGCTTCCATGCCACGGAGACGCGGTAGTGCCGCTGCAAACAAATTGTCTTCCGACATGCCTTGCAGCTTGCGCGCAGAATTGAGAATACCACCACCACGTGCTGCAATTTCTTCGTAACCCAATCCGTCGAGCTTCATGAGCAACTCTTGTTCGCGGCTGCTGGCAAATACCAAATGGGTATGCGGATCACAAAAAGAAGGGAACAACCACTTGCCCTGCACATCGATCTGCTGGTCAACCGGTGATTGGTCAGGCTGATCCATGCTTCCATAGGCCACAATGCGGTCGTTTTCAATGCGCAACCAGGCCTTTTCGAGCGACTGAAAGCGATTCATTTGCAAACCGGGAATACGGCCACCCTCAGGCTGCCCAATACCCCACAGGGTTCCAATATTTTCTAAGCGTATAGCCATAAAAAAAAGCCATCCCATAGGATGGCCATTTGGTTATTGTCCTTGAGCCAGTGAATAGCCCCGCTCATTGTCGAAATAGTACAGGTGTTCGGTTTTGATGAAATCGAGACCAATTTCCTGCATGCGTGCCAACTGGTTCAGCACGGTTTGGTGACTGATACCTGCTGTGCGGTCGGTAGCTTCAAAACGGCAGCGCCAGTGGTCGGTGCAGAAAATACCAGGCAGCGCGTTGGGGTAAACTTTGACGCCACGGTTCGAAATCACCACCAGCTTGAGGCCTTCAACCACAACTTCTTCCAGCATCTTGCCAAGCTTGTTGGCTTCGCCATCGTTCCAGTCGAGGAAGATGTCAACGCCCATCAGCTGCTTTTTCTCGGTGCTGTACATCAACTGCCATTTGGTTGGGTCAATGTGGTTTACATTTTCAGCAAACTGCACAGGCTGCATTTTTTCGGGAAGCTGGCCAAGACGAGCAATCACTGCATCTGCGAAAGCCTGCGTACCCACTTTCTGCTTGCTCATGCCATCCTTGTAGATGTCGGCAGTGTGAATGCCTTCTTCGAGCGTACGCAACCAGGCATTTTGGATCATGCTAGCCACTTTAGGCTGGTTGATGTGCACCAACATCATCACGGCTGAAAGTAACAAGCCCGAAGGATTGGCGATGTCTTGTCCGGCAATGGTAGGCGCCGATCCGTGAATGGCTTCAAACATAGCGCATTTGTCGCCGATGTTGGAGCTGCCACCAATGCCTACCGAACCGCTGATTTGCGCGGCAACATCGGAAATGATGTCACCATAAAGGTTCTCAGTAACAATCACATCAAACATTTCGGGCGTATCGGCCAAACGGGCAGTCCCAATGTCGATAATCATACTGTCGGCCTGGATATCAGGATATTCCTCTGCAATGCGATCAAAGATGCGGTGGAAAACGCCATCAGTCAGCTTCATGATATTGTCCTTGATCAGACAAGTAACCTTTTTACGGCGGTTGTTGCGCGCATATTCAAAAGCATAGCGGATAATTTTTTCAGAACCCGGCTCCGTAATGAGCTTCAAACATTGATACACCTGACGGGTTTGACGGTGCTCAATACCAGCGTAGAGGTCTTCTTCGTTCTCGCGGATGATGACCACGTCCATCTGCGGAAAGCGGGTATAAACGTAAGGTGAATATGAAACGCACGGACGCACATTGGCAAATAAGCCCAAGGTTTTGCGGGCAGTTACATTCAGTGACTTATATCCTCCACCAAAGGGCGTGGTAATGGGTGCTTTTAAAAAGACCTTGGTACGCAGCAACGATTCCCAACTTGCATCGGTAATACCTGCTGTATTACCAGACAGATAAACTTTTTCACCAATTTCAATGGTTTCAATATCCAATTGTGCACCGGCAGCTTCGAGTACCCGAAGGGTAGCCGACATGATTTCTGGTCCGATGCCGTCACCATAAGCAACAGTAATGGGCGTTTTCTGCGACATGAGCTAGTTTTTAGTGGTGCAAAAATAGCTTAAAAATGCCAAAAACGATAGTTATCCATCAAGCAAAGTGCTTGACTAAAGTCCATAATGCCTGTATTTTAGCGCTAAAATGACACAGAATGAACGGCTTTAAGAAACTTCTTGCTTTTGGCATGCTTGCCACCACCGCCGGTTTTGCAGGTGGCTATTTGGCTGTACGAACCATGGGGCATACATCTCCATTTGAAGAGGCGCCTTTTGCGCCGATGGCCCAAACAAGTGACAATCCGTTTCAGGCCTACTATGCCAACAACAAACCATTGGTTGCCGGTATCGATTTCACCATTGCTTCTGAAAAGAGTACGCCTGCGGTGGTTTACATAAAAACCACCAGCAATGCCCCGCAACGCTCTTTCAACGACTGGTTTTTTGGTGACATTTTCGGCGGCGGACGCCAGGATTTGGTCATTAACTCCGGTTCGGGCGTAATTGTATCATCCGACGGCTACATTGTCACCAATAACCATGTGGTTGAAAAAGCCGTAAAAATTGAAGTCATTTTGACCAACAAACAAGCTTACACCGCCACCTTGGTTGGCACCGACCCATCTACCGACCTGGCATTGTTGAAAGTAGATGCTTCTGCCTTACCAACCATTCAATTCAGTAATTCAAATCAGTTAAAAGTAGGTGAATGGGTACTCGCAGTTGGCAATCCGTTTAACCTCACTTCAACCGTAACCGCGGGGATTGTAAGTGCGAAAGGACGTAACCTGAACCTGCTGAGCAACCTATTCCCCATTGAAAGCTTCATTCAAACCGATGCAGCCATCAATCCTGGAAATTCGGGTGGTGCTCTGGTTGATGTAAATGGCCAATTGGTTGGCATCAATACCGCCATTTATTCGCGCACCGGAGCCTATAACGGCTATGGATTTGCCATTCCGGCCAACATCGTTCAAAAGGTTATCCGCGATTTGAAGGAACATGGCTCGGTGCAACGTGCCTTTTTTGGTGCTGATGTGCTCGACATCGATGCGCCTTTACGTGAAAAGGCCAAGCTGAATTCTTTCAAAGGCGTTTACGTGAACAACATTGCCGGTTACGGTCCTGCCAGAGATGCGGGGCTAAAAGAAGGGGATGTAATCATCCAATTCAACCAGGCTGAAGTGAATACAAAAGCTGAATTTGACGAACAGTTGAGCTATTTCAGGCCAGGCGACAAAATAAACATTGTTATTCAACGGAATGGTCAGCCGAAAAACGTACAACTCAAGCTAACCAATACCGAAGGAACCTTTGAAATAGTGAAAAACGAGTCGGTAGCATCGAGTAAATTGGGAGCCGACTTTGAACCTATCGGCAAACTCGAGCGCGAAAGATTACAATTGAGCGGTGGTGTGCGCATTGCAAACATTCAAGCCAATGGTTACATGCGTCGATTGGGCCTACGTGATGGCTTCATCATCACACACATCAACAAAGTTGCCGTTAGCAATCCCGAAGCGTGCATCGACCTGCTCGAGAACATGCGTGGTCAGGTTACCATTGAAGGTGTAGACCAAACTGGAAGAAAAGCCTATTTCAGTTTCTACACATATTGATGTTTGGTATAAGTACATCAACAATTCATCAAAATTTTATGGTTTTTCTCCGAGTTGTTTATAGATTGCATGCAAATAAAGCTATCCTATGAAAATCAAAATTCATTCAGTAGCCCTGCTTTTTATGGCAGGATGCATGTTTGTAAGTGTATCAGCTGAAGCACAACGCGTTAGCGACCAATACATTAAGTCTTCTGTTGTAAAAGGTGATGCCGACGAAAGTTCAACCTATTTCGTGAAAGACCTGGTGGTTGAATCTGGAAAAGACCGTGGATCCTTTGAAATGATTGCTGTTAAGCGAACCGATAATGGCGATAAATTTTTGGTTATTGGAAAACACCATGTCGCTGCAACCAATAGCATCAATGGCGCAACCGGTGATTTGCCTTTGGCTGATATGATCAGCGGAAAAGCCGAGACCAAATTCTATGAAGCGCGTTTCCCACAGGTTTCTTACAATTTTGTTAGCATCGACGAGACAGATGCCAAAAACCTGTTGGAAAAAGTGAAGCAATTGCGTCAAAACTACATTGATAGTGATTCTATCAAGGTAAAGAATGAGACCCTGACAATGCAATATCGTTTGAACGATCAGTTTGCAGTAAGCATGAGCCGTGGCAAAAATGGCTCTTCAGCTAAATATTTCGAATTGATCATTGGCAACCGCCGTCAAGTAGTTAGCAGCGATAAGTTTATTATGCATCTGGTTGACTTCCTCGCCTACTGATTATCGAAATCGTCAAACATAAAAAAGCCGGCAAATTGCCGGCTTTTTTTATGCAAAGTATTTTTTACTTCGTCTTTCCGCTACCTGGTTTGGCAATGCTGTCGCGCATGTCGGTGTCGGCTTTGATGTTTTGCATCTTATAGTAGTCCATGATGCCAAGTTGACCATTGCGGAAGGCTTCGGCCATGGCAATGGGAATTTGTGCCTCGGCTTCAATTACTTTTGCCCGGGCTTCCTGCGCCAAGGCAACGTGTTCTTGCTCTAAAGCAACGGCCATGGCACGACGCTCTTCAGCACGGGCCTGAGCGATTTTCTTATCGGCTTCGGCTTGGTCGGTTTGCAGTACGGCACCAATGTTTTTTCCTACATCCACGTCGGCAATATCAATCGACAGAATTTCGAAAGCCGTTCCGGCATCCAAACCCTTCGACAAAACCACTTTAGAAATCTGGTCGGGATTTTCGAGTACCTCTTTGTGATTCACTGCAGAACCGATGGATGATACCACCCCTTCTCCTACCCTTGCTAAAATGGTTTCTTCTCCGGCACCACCAACCAATTGTTTGATGTTGGCACGCACAGTCACACGAGCTTTGGCAATCAATTGAATACCATCTTTGGCGACAGCAGCCACTGGTGGGGTGTCAATAACTTTGGGATTTACCGACATTTGCACGGCTTCAAACACATCACGACCTGCCAAGTCAATGGCAGTAGCCGCTTTGAAATCGAGCGCAATGTTCGCCTTTTCTGCCGAAATGAGTGCACGGATTACGTTGTTCACATGACCACCCGCCAGGTAGTGGGTTTCAATGTCGTTGGATGTGACACGTAAACCGGCTTTGGTAGAGGTGATAAGAGCATTCACCACAATGCTGGGCGGCACTTTACGGATCCGCATCAGAACCAGATCAAGGATACTGATTTTTACACCCGAAAAGACGGCGGTGATCCACAAATTCACCGGAATGAAATACAAAAACAGGAAAAGCAGGAAGACAACTCCCCCAATTCCAACTAAGAGCATGGCTAATTCTGACATATTATTTGGTTTTAATAAATACTTTTTTGCCTTCTAAGTGAGCGATTTCTACTTCCATCCCCCTATCTACCCAACCGCTCAATGATTCCACTTCTATTTGCAGGCTTCCAAATTTAACAGTTCCATGAGGACGAAGTGCTGTAATGGCTTTTCCTGATTCACCTGGCTGCAGACCCAATTCCGAGGCGTCCTGAGCCGTTTTACTGTCGATTTGCTCTTGCAACTCAAATTTCTTCCAAAAACGTGTTTTGAAACTTTTCCAAACTACCCATCCACTCAGCAGCGACATGACCAACAACGACAGATGACCAGTGAGTGTTCCATACATTTCGTAAACCTGCCAAACCCCAACACCCAGCAAAATCGCTCCTGCCAGTCCAACAAAAGTCACACCAGGCACAATAAACAATTCTGCAAAAAGCAGCAAAAGCCCTAAAGCAATAACAAAAATGAGCACAAGCATCATAGTCGGAT
>Ga0075157_10000343_pt1 | contig 39605 bp, 36 predicted proteins | sample JI81BgreenDNA_FD_70967 | JGI IMG/M metagenome (GOLD analysis project Ga0075157, IMG submission 70967) | Wastewater effluent complex algal communities from Wisconsin, to seasonally profile nutrient transformation and Carbon sequestration -... | ecosystem: Engineered > WWTP > Effluent > Algae...
TCCAGCGTCTCCAGGCCGCCGTCGACTTCGCGGGTCACCTTGGCCTTGTCACCAGCGACTTCCACCTTGCTGGCGAAGGTGGCCTGCGGCAGGTCGGCCAGCGCGGCGAGCATCTGCCCGGTCTGGTTGGCGTCGTCGTCGATCGCCTGTTTGCCCAGGATCACCAGGCCGGGCTGCTCTTTGTCCACCAGCGCCTTGAGCAGCTTGGCCACGGCCAGGGGCTGCAGTTCGGCATCGGTCTCGACCAGGATCGCGCGGTCGGCGCCGATGGCCATGGCCGTGCGCAGGGTTTCCTGGCACTGGGCCACGCCGCAGGAGACGGCGATCACCTCGGTGGCCGCGCCTTTTTCTTTCAGGCGCACGGCTTCCTCCACCGCGATTTCGTCAAACGGGTTCATGCTCATCTTGACGTTGGCGATGTCCACGCCCGTGCCGTCGCTCTTGACGCGCACCTTGACGTTGTAATCCACCACGCGCTTGACGGGGACGAGGATCTTCATGTTCGCTGGCTCCTGATGAGAAAGGGAATCGGTTGGAACGGGGTGCTCGAATTGACGTGCACGTCAACTCGCATTGTAGATTTTTACGGCGACACCGCCGAGTGGGAGCGGGATGCAAAAAATCGAACGATCGTGCTTTTTTCTCATTATAAAAGGAACCGGGCAGTCCACCACACGCCATGCCGCCAAGGCGGCGTGTTGGACGCCAGCGAAAGGACAGCGCGCGGTGGCGCGGGGTTTGCCGGTGGACCTGAGCCGTCATCCCAGCCGGCTCAGTCTTGGGCGTCCACCCGCGGTGCCGGGTGCAGGTGCACCACCCGCTGCGGGTAGGGAATGTCAATGCCGTGCTGGCGCAAGGCCTGCAGGACGGTCAGGTTGATGTCCGAGCGGATGTTGAGCTGGCCGTTCTCCGGATCGGCCAGCCAGAAACCCAGGGTGAACTCCAGGCCGTCGGCACCGAAGGCCGAGAGGGACGCGGTCGGGGCGGGGTCGCGCAGCACACGTGGCTGCGCCCGTGCAGCGTCCACCAGCAGGCGCTGCACCAGGTCCACGTCGCTCTCGTAGCCCACGTTGACCACGGTGGACAGCCAGACCCGCGGATCGGCCAGCGACAGGTTTTCCACCCGGTTGGTGATCAGCATCTCGTTGGGCACGATGGACTCGCGCCCCGCTGGCGAGCGGATGAGCGTGTAACGGGTGGTGATGTCGGTGATGCGGCCTTCGAAGTTGTCGACCCGCACGTTGTCGCCGATGCGCATGCTGCGCTCGGCGAGGATGACGAAGCCGCTGACGTAGTTGGCTGCCAGTTTCTGCAAACCAAAACCAATGCCCACCCCCACTGCGCCCCCAAGCACCGACAGCGCCGTCAGGTCGATGCCCACCGCCGACAGTGCGAAGATGAGGCCCAGGAAGAGCAACACGGCCCGGGTGATGTTGGCCACCGCCTTGCGCAGCGAAAGCTGGCTGCCCACCGCCGACTTCAGCAGCCGCGCCTCCAGCGCCGACGACACCCACAGCATCAGGATCATCACCGCGCCGGCGGTGATCGCGCCTTCGAGCAGGGTGCGCAGACTGAGGGTGGACGCACCGACCTTCCAGCGGATGTCGTCCAGCTCGGCCAGCACCACCGGCAGCAGGCCGCTGACCCACAGCACCATGGCGCCCCAGGCCAGCCAGGAAATCGTGCGCTCCAGGGCCCGCACCCAGGGTGCGGCGGTGAAAGCCACCTGCAGCACCTTCACCCCCACCCGGATGACCACCAGCGCCACCAGCACCGGTATGGCCACCTTGAACACCACCAGCGGCACATACCACTGCAGCAGCGCACGCGCCAGGTAGCCCAGCGGCAGCAGCAGCAGCGGGAACAGGGCACCGTCGAAGACATGGCGGCCCCACAGTACCGAGCCGGTGGCGTCCTTCTTGCCCAGCGCTGCGCGCAGCAGGCGCACAGCCCCCCAGGCCAGCAGCACGCACAACAGCAAAACCAGCAGCTCCAGCCACACCGTGGGCTGGGTAAAACCCTGCAGCCAGGCTTGCAGGTCTTGGAGGGGGGGCGCCGGCGGGTGGCGCAGTGGTTCGGTCGTCATGCCCCCGATCATGCCGCAGTGGCGTAACGCGCCCGGGCAGCGGCGGGGCAGCGGCAAGCCGCGGAAACGGACAAACGCCCACCTCGGCGCGCCGCCACGGCGCCCACCCGATGGGCTGCTCAGGCGCTGGCGGGGCGCCAGCTGGGCGCGCGCTTGTCGATGAAGGCCTGCACGCCTTCCTGTGCCACGTCGTGTGCCATGTTGCAGGCCATGGTCTGGCCGGCGAGCTGGTAGGCCGACTCGATACCGGTTTCCAGCTGGCGGTAGAACAGGTCCTTGCCCATGGCAATGGCCTCGCGCGGCTTGCCCAGGATGCGGTCGACCAGCGTGGCCACCTCGGCGTCCAGCGCGTCCTCGGTCACCACCCGGTTGACGAGGCCACGGCGCTGTGCCTCGTCGGCGCTGATGAAGTCGCCGGTCAGCAGCATTTCCATCGCCTGCTTGGGGCCCATGTTGCGCGACAGCGGCACGCTGGGGGTGGCACAGAACAGGCCGACGTCGATGCCGTTGACCCCAAAGCGCGCCCCCTGCGCCGCCACCGCCAGGTCGCACTGCGCCACCAGCTGGCAGCCCGCGGCGGTGGCCAGCGCGTGCACCCGCGCAATCACCGGCACCGGCAGCTGGCGCAGGCTGAGCATGAGCCGGGCGCAGGTGGCAAACAGGCGCTGGTAATAGGCCTGGTCGGGCTTGGACTTCATTTCCTTGAGGTCGTGCCCGGCGCAGAAGGCGCGGCCGTTGGCGGCAATCACCAGCACGCGCGCGCCGGGGTCGGCAGCCACCGCCCCGACGGCCTGCTGGAAGGCGGCCATCATGGCTTCGGACAGGGCGTTGAAGGCTTTGGGGTTGTTCAGGGTGATGGTGTGCACGCCGCGCTCGTCGCGGCTGTGCAGCAGGATGTCTTCGCTCATGTGGTCTCCGTCGTTCTCGGGGGGATCAGACACCCGCCAGCACGCGCACATGGGCTTCCACGCTGCGCGCCAGCGAGCTGAGGTCGTAGCCGCCTTCGAGGCAGCTGACGATGCGGCCCTGGGCATGGCGCCGGGCCACGTCCATCAGGCGTTCGGTGATCCAGATGTAGTCGTTCTCGACCAGACCGAGCTGGCCCATGTCGTCCTCGCGGTGGCCGTCGAAGCCGGCGCTGATCAGGATCAGCTGCGGCTGGTGCGCGTCCAGGCGGGGCAGCCACATCATGTCCACCAGCTCGCGGATGTCCATGCCCCGGGTGTAGGCCGGCACCGGCAGGTTGACCAGGTTGGCCGCACTCGAATGGTCCCAGTGCGGATAGAACGGGTGCTGGTAGAAGCTGCACATGAGGATGCGCTCGTCCCCGGCCACGATGTCCTCGGTGCCGTTGCCGTGGTGCACATCAAAGTCGATGATCGCCACCCGCTTGAGGCCATGCCGCTCGAGCGCGTACTTGGCCGCGACCGCCACGTTGTTGACGAAGCAGAAGCCCATGGCCTGGTGGCGGGTGGCGTGGTGGCCGGGCGGGCGCACCGCGCAGAAGGCGTTGGCCAGCTCGCCGGCCATCACCGCGTCCACCGCGTCGATGGCTGCGCCGGCCGAGGCCAGGATGGCGTCCCAGCTGTGCAGGTTGATCGAGGTGTCGGGGTCGATCTGCGCATGGGTCGGGCCGCCGGCGGCGATGTCGTCGCGCAACTGCTCGGCCAGGCCACGCAGCGCCGCCAGGTGCAGGCGGCCGTGGGCCAGTTCGAGGTCGGCCAGCGCCGCCGGGGTGGCCTCGCGCCGGTCGAGCACGGCGTCCAGTCCGCTGATCAGCAGCCGGTCGGCGATGGCGTCCAGCCGCGCCGGGCATTCGGGGTGCCCCGCGCCCATTTCGTGTCGCCAGCAGTCGGGGTGGGTGAAAAATCCGGTCGCCTGTCCCATGGCCTGTTTTACGGTAAGGTGCTCGGCATGCATGCCGAACACAAGATCCAACAACTGTTGAACCAGCTTAACACGGTCATTGTGGGCAAGTCCGCCCAGGTGGCCGACTGCGTGGCCTGCCTGCTGGCGGGCGGCCACCTGCTCATTGAAGACGTGCCCGGCGTGGGCAAGACCACCCTGGCCCATGCGCTCTCGCGCAGCTTCGGGCTGCAGTTCTCGCGCGTGCAGTTCACCGCCGACCTGATGCCCAGCGACCTGGTGGGCGTGTCGATCTACGAGCGCGGGCGCGAGGGCTTCGTCTTCCACCCCGGGCCGGTGTTTGCCCAGGTATTGCTGGCTGACGAGATCAACCGCGCCAGCCCCAAAACCCAGAGCGCGCTGCTCGAAGCCATGGAGGAGAAACAGGTCACGGTGGAAGGTGAAACGCGCGCCCTGCCGCAGCCCTTCTTCGTCATCGCCACGCAAAACCCGCACGACCAGCTGGGCACCTACGCGCTGCCCGAATCGCAGCTCGACCGCTTTCACATGCGCCTCTCGCTGGGCTACCCGGACCGCGCGGCCGAGCGCGAACTGCTCAAGGGCCAGGACCGCCGCGACATGCTGGAACACCTGCCACCGGTGCTCACGCCACCCGATCTGGCGCGGCTGCAGCAGGCGGTGGCCGCGGTGCACACGGCCGACCCGGTGCTCGACTACCTGCAAGACCTGGTCAACGCCACCCGCTCGGGCCGCTGGTTCGCCCAGGGCCTGTCGCCCCGCGCGGCGCTGGCGGTGGTGCGCGCGGCCAAGGCGCAGGCCTTCCTGCAGGGGCGCGATTACGTCGCGCCCGACGACATTGCCGCCATCCTGCCGCAGACGGTGGCGCACCGGCTGGTGCCGGTGAGCGATGCCGGGCGAGGCTCGGTGGAGCAGGTCCGGGCCATGGTCGAGGCGACGCCGCTGCCATGAGTCACCCCCGCCGCGCTGCGCGCGTCCCCCTCAAGGGGGCAACACCTGCGGCCTGGCGAAGCCAGTTCCGCGGTGTTTCTGGCAACAAGCCCTTCGCTCCACCGCTGGTTCAACAGCCATGACATCGGTCCTTCCGCCAACAGCAGCTCTGTCCTGGCGCCACCCGCTGCGGGCGCTGCGGCAACGGCTGCGCCGCTGGTTTCACGAGCGCCTGCCGCGCAGCGACACCCTCACACTCACCCATCGCAACGTCTACATCCTGCCCACCCGCGCCGGCTGGATGCTGGCCCTGACCCTGCTGGTGCTGCTGGTGGGCAGCATCAACTACCAGCTCAACCTGGGCTACCTGCTCACCTTTTTGCTCGCTGGCAGTGCGGTGGTGGGCATGCACATCGGCCATGCCAACCTGCGTGGCCTCACCCTGCACCTGACGCCACCGGCCCCGGTGCACGCCGGGCAGCCCGCGCGGCTGGACATCCGCCTCTCCAGCGAGCGCCGCCGGGACCGCCACGGCATTGGCCTGGGGGTGATCGCCGACAACGGCACGGGCGACACCCACCTGGGCTGGGCCGACGTACCGGCCCAGGGCAGCAGCACCGTGCAGGTGGCCTGGACCGCGCCGCGCCGCGGCGTGCACGCCCTGCCCGCCCTCACCGCGCTCACCCTGTTTCCGCTGGGCACCTTCCGCGTGTGGACGGTGTGGCGGCCAGCGGCGACGCTGCTGGTCTACCCCGCGGCCGAGCAGCAACCGCCGCCCCTGCCCGCCGGGCAGCCGCAGGCCGGGCCGACCGGGCCGAGCACCACCACCCAGAGCCCCGGCGAGTTCGACGGCGTGCGCGCCTACCGCCGCGGCGACGCGCAGAAAACCATCGTCTGGAAGAAGGCCGCCCAGGCCTTTGCCACCGGCCGCAACGAACTGGTCAGCCGCGACGCGCTGAGCGCGCAACGGCAGCAGCTGTGGCTGGATTTCGCGCACACCGGCACCCACGAGGTGGAGGCGCGGCTCTCGCGCCTGACCGCCTGGGTGCTGCTGGCCGACCGGCTGGGCCTGGACTATGGCCTGCGCCTGCCGGGCGCCGAATTGCCGCCGGATCAAGGCCTGACCCACAAAACCCGTTGTCTGGAAGCCCTCGCCAGGTCATGAAGCACCCCCTGCGCCGCTTCGCGTCTTCCCCCTCTCCTGCGGGAGGGGGACGCAGCCTGTGGCCCGGCGGAGCCGGTTCCACGGCTGCCCTGGCACAACTGCCCTCGCGCCAGGGACGCTTCTGACATGACCACCGCGTTCCTGACTTCACTTCCAAGAGACGCGCGCGACACGCTGTTCCTGCTCGGGGTCATCGGCTGGATCGCGGCCATGCAGATCCCGCACGTGCCCTGGTGGTGCAGCGTGCTGGCCGCCGGCGTGCTGGGCTGGCGCACGGCCATCACCCTGCGCGGGCAGCCGCTGCCGGCCTGGCCGTGGCGCCTGGGCCTGCTGCTGCTCACCCTGGGCGCCACCTGGCTGAGCCACCGCACCCTGCTCGGGCGCGATGCGGGGGTAACCCTCATCGTCGTGCTGCTGGCGCTCAAGACGCTGGAGCTGCGCGCGCGGCGCGACGCCTTCGTGGTCTTCTTCCTCGGCTTCTTCACCCTGCTCACCCACTTCTTCTTCTCGCAGTCGCTGCTCACGGCGGCGGGCATTTTGCTGGCGCTGCTGGGCCTGCTGACCGTGCTGGTCAACGCCCACCTGCCCGTGGGCCGGCCGCCGCTGCTGCGCTCGGTGCGCATCGCCGCCGGCATGGCCGCGCTGGGGGCGCCCATCATGCTGGTGCTGTTTCTGCTGTTCCCGCGCATGGCGCCGCTGTGGGGCCTGCCAGACGATGCCAACACCAGCCGCTCGGGGCTGTCCAACCGCATGCAGGTCGGGCAGATCGCCCGGCTGGTGCTCGACGACAGCATCGCCCTGCGGGTGCGCTTTGATGGCCCGCCGCCGCCGCAGAGCCAGCTCTACTTCCGCGGCCCGGTGCTCAGCGATTTCAACGGCATCGAATGGCGGCCGCTGCGCTCGAGCTTCCCGCCCGACATGGCGCCCACCGCCAACCTGGCGGTGCGCGGCGAACCGGTGCGCTACGAAATGACCCTCGAACCGCACCAGCGGCGCTGGCTGCTCACCCTGGACGCCGCCACGCAGGCACCCGAGGCGGCGGGTCTGAACGCGAGCATGACGCCCGATCTGCAATGGATCGCCGCCGCCCCGGTAACCCAGCTGCTGCGCTACCGGGCGCAAAGCTTCACCGACTTTCGCCACGGCCCGCTGCAGGCCAGCATCGCCCTGCAGGACGAGCTGACCCTGCCGCCGGGCTACAACCCGCGCACCCTGGCGCTGGCGGTGGAACTGCGGGCACAGCACGGCGCCGGGCCACAGAACGCGCCCGCGCTGGTCAACGCGGTGCTCGATCGCCTGCGCACCGGCGGCTACCAGTACACGCTCGACCCCGGCGAATACGGGCCCGACACCGCCGACGAATTCTGGTTCGACAAACGCACCGGCTTCTGCGAACACATCGCCAGCAGCTTCGTCATCCTGCTGCGGGCGATGGACATCCCGGCCCGGGTGGTCACCGGCTACCAGGGTGGCGAGCTCAACAGCGTCGACGGCTACTGGACGGTGCGCCAGCGCGACGCCCACGCCTGGACCGAGGTCTGGCTGCAAGGCCAGGGCTGGGTGCGGGTAGACCCGACCTCGGCCGTGGCGCCCGGGCGCATTGGCGGATTCGAGCGCCTGAGCGCCCCCGGCGGCGTGTTCACCGGCGCCATCGCCACCCTCAACCCCACGCTGGCGGCGCAACTGCGCGATGCGTGGGAAGCGGTCAACAACCGCTGGAACCAGTGGGTGCTCAACTACACCCAGGGCCAACAGCTGAACCTGCTCAAGCGCCTGGGTTTCAGCAGCCCGGGCTGGACCGACCTGGCCACGGTGCTGATCGGCATCGTGGTGCTGCTGAGCCTGGCCGGCGCCGCCTGGCAGCGCTGGGAACGCCAGCCGCACGACCCGTGGCTGCGCCTGCTGCAGCGCTGCCAGCGCCGACTGCAGGCCGCGGGCCTGCACGCGCCGGCCGCCCCCACGCCCCGTGCGCTGGCGGCGCAGGTGCAGCGCCATTTTGGCGACACCGACTTCAGCCGCCGCGTGGCGAAATGGCTGATCCGCCTCGAAGCCCTGCGCTACGCCCCCCACAGCGCCGACTCGCTGGCTACACTGCGGCGTGAATGGCAGCAACTGGCATGGCCCAAGGAAAGTCCGCGTTGAACACCGCCCCCCTTCTCTCGCGCAGGCTGCTGGCGCTGATCGTGCTGGCCGCCGCGTGTGCACTGGCCGCCGCCCGCACGCCGGTGCGCCAGCCGGCCCCGGCACCAGCGCCCGAAACCTACGCCGCCTCAGCCCCCGCCATGGCCCTGGCCGACGAACTGGCGCAGGCCCACGGCCTGGACCCGGCCTGGGTGCGCCAGCAGATCGCCGCCGCCCAGCGCCAGCCCGCCGTCATCCGCCTGATGCGCCCCGCGCCCAGCGGCACCCCCAAGAACTGGGCCGCCTACCGGGCCCGCTTCATCGAGCCGGTGCGCCTGCGCGCCGGTGAACGCTTCTGGCTCGAACACCGCGACACGCTCGAACGCGCCGAACGCGCCTTCGGCGTGCCCGCCAGCCTGATCGTTGGCGTCATCGGCGTGGAGACCCTGTATGGGCGGCACACCGGCAACTTCCGCGTGCTTGACGCGCTGAGCACGCTGGCGCTGGAGTTCCCGCCCGAACACCCGCGCGCCGCCACCCGGCAGCAGTTCTTTCGCGACGAACTGGGCCATTTCCTGCGCCTGGCACAGCAGCAGGGCCTGGACCCGCAAGCCCCGCGCGGCAGCTACGCCGGCGCCATGGGCTGGCCGCAGTTCATGCCCAGCAGCTGGCAGCGCTTTGCCATCGACTTCAACGGCGACGGCCGCATCGACCTGTTCAACAGCGTCGAAGACGTGATCGGCTCGGTGGCCCACTACTTCAAGACCTACGGCTGGCAAAGCGGCCAGGCCACGCACTACCCGGTGCGCTTCGACGACAGCCGCCTCGACCTCAATGCCCTGCTGGTGCCCGACATCCTGCCCAGCTTCGACGTGCCCAGCTTCACCGCCAAGGGCGCCGTGCTCGATGGCGCGGCGCTGCAGCACCCCGGCAAGCTGGCCCTGATCGAACTGCAGAACGGCCAGGCCCCCGCCACCTACCTGGCCGGCACCGACAACTTCTACGTGGTGACCCGCTACAACTGGAGCAGCTACTACGCACTCGCCGTGATCGAGCTGGGGCAGGCGGTGCAGGGCTTGGTGGAGGGGAAGTAGGTGATCGCCAGCCCTTCCGGGCACACGGTGTTTCAGACCGTTCCGCGTTAAGCCTCAAAAAATCAAGCCCAAGGCCCGATCCGGATATCCACTTCCATGGTTTCGTCGCCACCCCCCCGCCGCAGCCCTTTGACCGGCAAACAGGCGCTGTAGTCGGTGGCGGCGGCCAGGCGGATGTGGCGTTCGTCGGTGGGGCAGCGGTGGGTCACGTCCAGGCTGATCCAGCGGCGGGTGTCCGGGTCCAGGCACACATCGGCCCAGGCGTGGCTGGCCAGGTCGGGTTCGTTGGCGGCGTAGAAATAGCCGCTGACGTAGCGCGCGGGCAGACCGATGCTGCGGCACACGGCCACCATCACATGGGCCTGGTCCTGGCAGACGCCCCGTTCCCAGTCGAACGCTTCCAGCGCGGTGGTCTCGACACCGGTGCTGCCTTTGCGGTACTGCACCTTGTCGGCCACGGCGGTGGCCAGGGCCAGCAGATCGGCCACGGCGGGCGGTTCGCCGCGCGCGCGCGCCGCTACCAAGGCGGGCACGGCCTGCATGGCCCAGAGGGCCATGCGCGGGTGCGGCTCGGCCAGCGGGGTGGAGCGCAGGTAGAACGCCGGGTGCAGCGGCGTGGCCGGCTCGGTGAACTCGGACACGCCGTGGGTGACCACCGTGCCCATGGCCGCGATGCTGTTCTCGCGCAGGTTCTGCTCGGGCCGCGCCACCAGGCTGAAGCTGTGCACCCGGTTGCCCTCTATGTCGGGCTGGGTGTGCAGTCGGCCGGGGGTGCGGATGTCCCAGAACTCGACGCTCTGGCAGGCGCTGCTGACGGGCCACAGGTGCAGCGCCTGCACACTGTAGAGCAGCGGCTGGCTGTAGCGGTAGCAGGTGTGGTGGTCGATGACGAGTTTCATGCGGGGCCGGTCACCCTGAAAGGGATGTCGGCCCCGCATGGTACCGGCAGCAGCGCCAGGGAGCAGCAGGCCCTCGAAGCGCGTGCCCCATCCAGGGCACCCGTGGAACGGGCTTGGCCCGGCCACAGGGTGCGTCACCCTCCCAGCGCCGAAGGCGCGCAAGAGAGGGAGAAGCCGCGTCAGCGGCGCAGGGGGTGGTTCATATCAATGGGTTGGCACCAGGAAATCCTGGCTGATGCGCCCGCCCAGTTCGTTGACCCGGTCGAGGAACTGGGTGAGAAACGCGTGCAGGCCGGTGGACAGGATCTCGTCGATGCGGGCGTATTGCAGGTCGGCCTTGAGCTTGCCAGCGCGGCGCTGGGTTTCGCCCGACACGTCGTTGGCCACCACCGCCAGGTTGGCCACCACTTCGTTCATGCTGGCGGCCAGGCTGCGCGGCATGTCGGGTCGCAGGATCAGCAGTTCGGCCACCCGCTCGGGGGTGATGACGTCGCGGTAGACCTTGCGGTAGACCTCGAAGCCGGAGACCGAGCGCAGGATCGCGCTCCAGTGGTAGAAGTCGTATTCCTGATCTTCGGCGCTGGCGGCGCCAAAAAAGTCGCTCTGCACGGCGTGGAATTTCACGTCGAGCAGGCGCGCGGTGTTGTCGGCCCGCTCCAGAAACGAGCCCATGCGGTAGAAGTGGAAGGCTTCGTCTTGCAGCATGGTGCCCACCGCCACCCCGCGCGAGAGGTGCGAGCGGTGCTTGACCCATTCGAAGAAGGCGCCCGGGTCGCGCTCGAAGTCTTGCGTCTTCAGGTAGCCCGCGAGCTTGAGCCAGGTGGCGTTTTGCGTTTCCCACAGTTCGGTGGTCAGCGCGCCGCGCACCGCGCGGGCGTTCTCGCGCGCGGCGCGCAGGCAGGCGACGATGCTCGACGGGTTGGACTCGTCGCGCACCATGAAGTCCATGACGTTGCGCGGGGTGATGTCATGGCCGTATTTGGCGGTGTAGGCCGGCATCAGCTCGCTGATGGACAGCAGACCCTGCCAGCCCACCTGCGCCACCGCAGCCGACTGCGGCAGCAGCGAGGTCTGGTAGTTCACATCGAGCATGCGCGCGGTGTTTTCGGCCCGCTCGGTGTAGCGGGACATCCAGAACAGGTGGTCGGCGGTGCGTGACAGCATTTCAATAACTCCAGGCAACGCCACAAAAGCAGCGCAAGAGGTGGTTCTTTCCAGAGGCACCGCAGAACCGGCTTTGCCGGGCTGCCAGTGCCGCCCCCTTGAGGGGGTGACGCGAAGCGGCGCGGGGGTGCATTCCTGTTCCTGCGGCGCGGGGGGTTACTCCAATATCCAGGTGTCCTTGGTGCCGCCGCCTTGCGAGGAATTGACCACGAGTGAACCCTCCTTGAGGGCCACCCGCGTCAAACCGCCCGGCACCATCTGCACCGTCTTGCCGCTGAGCACGAAGGGCCGCAGGTCGATGTGGCGCGGCGCGATGCCGCGCTCCACATAGGTCGGGCAGGTCGAGAGGCTGAGGGTGGGTTGGGCGATGTAGCCATCGGGCTTGGCTTTGACCACCGCCCGGAACTCGTCCACCTCGGCCCGGGTGGCGGCGGGGCCAACCAGCATGCCGTAGCCACCGGCGCCGTGCACCTCCTTGACCACCAGTTCGTGCATGTGGTCGAGCATGTAGGCCAGGTCGTCGGGGTTGCGGCCCATGAAGGTGGGCACGTTGCTCAGGATCGGCTTTTCGCCCAGGTAGAACTCGATCATCCTGGGCACGTAGGGGTAGATCGACTTGTCGTCGGCAATGCCGGTGCCCACCGCGTTGCAGATGGTCACGTTGCCACTGCGGTAGACGCCCAGCAGGCCGGCGCAGCCGAGCGAGGAATCGGGGCGGAAGACCAGCGGGTCGAGGAAGTCATCGTCCACCCGGCGGTAGATCACGTCCACTCGCCGGGGCCCCTGGGTGGTGCGCATGTAGACGAAGTTGTCCCGCACGAACAGGTCCTGGCCTTCGACCAGCTCCACGCCCATCTGCTGCGCCAGGAAGGCGTGCTCGAAGTAGGCGCTGTTGTACATGCCGGGGGTGAGCACCACCACCGTGGGCTCGGCCGTGGTGGCCGGGCTGACCGAGCGCAGCGTCTCCAGCAGCAAGTCCGGATAGTGCGCCACCGGGGCCACCCGGTTCTGACTGAACAGCTCAGGGAACAGCCGCATCATCATCTTGCGGTCTTCGAGCATGTAGCTCACGCCGCTGGGCACCCGCAGGTTGTCTTCGAGCACGTAGTACTCGCCCTCGCCCTGGGCGTTGGGCGCGCGCACGATGTCCACCCCCGCGATGTGCGAGTAGATCTGGTTGGGCACTTCCACCCCCATCATTTCGGGGCGGAACTGCGCGTTCTGCAGGATCTGGTCGGCCGGGATGTGCCCGGCCTTGATGATCTCCTGCCCGTGGTAAATGTCATGGATGAAGCGGTTGAGCGCGGCCACCCGCTGCACCAGTCCGGCCTGCAGGCGCTTCCATTCGTGCGCCGGGATGATGCGCGGGATCAGGTCGAAGGGGATCAGGCGTTCGGTGCCGGCGCCATCTTCGTCCTTGGCGCCGTACACCGCGAAGGTGATGCCGACGCGGCGAAAGATCATTTCCGCCTCGGCGCGGCGGGCCGCCATGCCCTCGGGCGGCTGCTGGGCCAACCAGCGGGCGTACTTTTCGTAGTGGGCCCGCACATCGCCGCTGGCGGCGTGCATCTCGTCGAACATCGGTCGGCTCATGGACATTTCTCTCCTGCCCACAGGATAGCAAGGAGCGGGCCAGGGATGAACCACAAGCCCCAAAGCGGTGCAAGCGGCACGGCACCGGACTGCAACGGGCTTGGGACGGCCATCTACTCATCGGCCCCAGGGCTGCGCCAGGTGGCCTCATTGCTGTCGCTGTCAGGCTGTGGCTCGGTTGCCGCAGGGGCTGTGCTGTGCCCGGCAGCGACGCCCAGACCGGCACCAGATTGGTGCCAGTAGCGCTGGCGCTGCACCCTTTCGCAGCGCACGGCCTGCGGCGCATCGCTGCGCCAGGTGGCCGCACCACACTGGGGCGACGTCACCCAGGGCAGGCTGCGCTCGCGGTAGCGCAGCAGCACCGGCGGCGCCGGATGCCCGAACCGGTTGCGGTAGCCCGACTGCACGATCACCACCGATGGGCGCAGGGTGTTGAGCAGCACCGGGCTGCTGGAGCTGGCGCTACCGTGGTGCGGCGCCAGCAGCAGGTCGGCCCGCAAGCCGGGCTGGGCCAGCGCCAGGCGGGTTTCACGCTCGGCGTCCAGGTCGCCGCTGAGCCAGGCGCTGTGGCGGCCATCGTCGATGCGCAGCACGCAGGACATGGCGTTGCTCGGCAGGGCACCGCTGCCATCGGCGCGGTAGTGTGCCGGGGCCGGATGCAGGATCTCGAAGTGCACACCGTCCCAGGTCCAGCGCTGGCCGGCTGCGCAGCGGCTGGCCGGATCGGCATCGAAAGACGAGAGCCAGCGCGCCTGCGGCCAGGCGGCGCGCACCGCATTGGCGCCCCCGGCATGGTCGCCGTCCTGGTGGCTGATGACCACGGTATGGGGCGCCTCGCCCAGCGCGCGCAGCAGCGGCACCACCACCCGGGTGCCCGCGTCGCTGCCGCTGGCATAGCGCGGCCCGGCGTCGTAGAGCAGGCTGTGGCGGGCGGTGCGCACCAGCACTGCGCTGCCCTGCCCCACATCCAGCGCCATCACCTCAAACCGGCCCTCGGCCGGGCGCGGCGGCTGCCACACCAGCGCCGGCCACAGCAGCAAGATGCCCGCTGCACGCAACCACAGCGGCGCGCGCAACACCAGCAGCACCCCCCCGGCCACCGCCAGCACGGCCAGCGACAGCGGGGCCACCGCACGGTATACCGCCGCCCACGGCCACTGCGCCAGCCAGCCCAGCCACAGGTGCAGCACCTGCACCGCGGCGGCCGCCACGTCCCACAAGGGCGTGAACAGCACCCCCAGCAGGGCCAGCGGCGTGACCAGCAGCGTCACCCAGGGAATGGCCAGCAGGTTGGCCGCCAGCCCCACCAGCGACACCTGCCCGAACAGCAGCAGCGACAGGGGTGCCAGCGCCAGCGTCATCACCACCTGCTCGCGCCACTGGCCCCAGGCGGCGCGCGCCCAGCGGCGCCAGCCGGTGAGGCCGGGCGCATCGCGCGGCGGCGAACGCCCGGCCGGATCGGTGGCGAACAGGATGCCGACCGCGACAAAACTCAGCCAGAAGCCCGGCTGCAGCAGGGCCCAGGGGTCCAGCAGCAGCACCGCCACCATGGCCAGGCCCCACAGCGGCGGCCAGGGCCACTGCCGCCCGGCCAGGCGCAGGCCCACCACCAGCGCCAGCATGAGCACCGTGCGCTGCGCCGGCACGCCCCAGCCGGCGAACAGGGCATAGGCGGTGGCCAGTGCCACACCGCCCACGCCCGCCGCCACCGGCAGCGGCACCGCCAGCAAGAGGCCCGGCCACGGCCGCGCCAGGCGGCGCCAGAGCGCGCCGATCAGCCGCGTGGCCAGCCAGGCGAACAGGGTCACGTGCAGGCCGGAAATGCTCATCAGGTGCGCCACGCCGGTGGTGCGAAACAGGTCCCAGTCGTCGCGGTCGATGGCGCTCTGGTCGCCCACCACCAGGGCGGCCAGCACGCCCGCCTGACGCGGGTCGGGCACGCGCGCGGCCATGGCCTCGCCCACCGCCTGCCGGGCCGCGTCCAGCCCCCAGGCAGCGGGCTGCAGACGCTGGGGCGCCGGGTCGCCCGGGGCGGTGCGCACATAGCCGGTGGCGCCCACGCCCTGCTCCCACAGCCAGCGCTCGCGGTCAAAACCGTGCGGATTGAAGGCCCCGTGCGGGCGGCGCAGGCGCACGGTGAACTGCCAACGCTCGCCCGCACGCGGCAGGGCCTGCGCAGGCGGCTGGCCGCGCAGGTACCAGCCCAGTTGCAGCCGCTCGGGCAGACGCACCGACTGGCCGTCGCGCCAGGCGGCCTCGGGCTCGAACACCCAGCTCTGGCTGTCGGCGCTGCGCCGGGGCAGGCCCACCACACGGCCTTGCACGAGCAGGTCAACCCCTTCGAGCACCGGGGGCAGCGCCTGCTGGGCAAAGGCGGCAGCACGCCAGCCGGTGAGGCCAAAGGCAGCAGCGGCGGCCGCCATCAAGGCCAGGGTCAGGACCAGGGTTGGTGCCAGCGGCGGTGCCCACCGGCTGCGCCCACGGTGCAGCCACCACGCCGCCGCCCCCGCCAGCAGCAGCGCCAGCCCCAGCACCGCCGCATACCCGCCCCCAGGCCACAACGCCGTCTGCTGCAACTGCACGGCCACGCCCGCCACCCAGGCCGGCCACACCGCCAGCAGGACCGTGGCCGCGCTCATGCCCGCACCGGCCCCGGTGGCGCGGCTCTTGCTTGTGTCATGCCGGGCATGGCGCGAGCGTTTGGCGTCGCGTGTTGCCGCACTGGCGTTGCATTGCACCTCCCCCTGTTGAAAGCCCCCGAGCATGGCCATCCACGTTGCCCTGAGCCACACCACCCATTATCGGTACGACCGCCTGGTCCAACTCGGGCCGCAGGTCATCCGCCTGCGGCCCGCGCCGCACAGCCGCACCCAGGTGCTCTCGTATTCGCAGCGCGTCGAGCCGGCCCTGCACTTCATCAACTGGCAGCAGGACCCGTTTGCCAATTACCAGGCGCGGCTGGTGTTCCCGGAGCCGGCCACCGAATTCAAGATCACCATCGATCTGGTGGTCGAAATGGCGGTCTACAACCCGTTTGACTTCTTTCTGGAGCCACGGGCCGAGAACTTCCCGTTCCTGTACGACGCCGCCCAGCAGCAGGAACTGGCGCCCTATCTGGCCAAGGCACCGCTGACCCCGCTGCTGCAGCGCTACCTCGGCGAAGTCAATCGCCAGCAGCAGCGCACCATCGACTTTCTGGTGGGCATCAACCAGAAGCTGTGGAAAGACATCGCCTACACCATCCGCCTGGAGCCGGGGGTGCAGACGCCGGAGGAGACGCTCACCCTCCGCAGCGGCTCCTGCCGCGACTCGGGCTGGCTGCTGGTGCAGCTGCTGCGCCACCTGGGCCTGGCGGCGCGCTTCGTATCGGGCTACCTGATCCAGCTGGCGCCCGACGTGAAGGCGCTCGACGGCCCCAGCGGACCCGAGAAAGACTTCACCGACCTGCACGCCTGGTGCGAGGTGTTTTTGCCCGGTGCCGGCTGGATCGGGCTGGACCCCACCTCCGGCCTGCTCGCCGGCGAGGGGCACATCCCGCTGGCCTGTACCCCGCAGCCGTCGAGCGCGGCGCCGGTGGAAGGTGGGGTGGACCCCTGCGAGGTCGAATTCAGCCACGAGATGAAGGTCACCCGCATTTACGAATCGCCACGGGTGACCAAGCCCTACACCGACGAACAGTGGGCCGGCATCCAGGCCCTGGGCACGCAGGTGGACGCCGATCTGGTGCGGCACGACGTGCGGCTGACGCAGGGCGGCGAGCCGACCTTTGTGGCCACCGGCGACCGCGACGGCGCCGAATGGAACACCGACGCGCTCGGCCCCACCAAGCGTGGCTATGCCACCGAGCTGCTGGGCCGCCTGCGCGAGCGCTACGGCAGCGGCGGCTTTGTGCACATGGGCCAGGGCAAGTGGTACCCGGGTGAGCAGCTGCCGCGCTGGGCGCTGTCGGTGTTCTGGCGCGCCGACGGCCAGCCCTGCTGGCACAACCCGGCCCTGCTGGCCGACGAACGCGAGGCGGCCCACTACAACGCCGACGATGCGCAGCGCTTCACCCACACCCTGGCCCGGCGGCTGGGCCTGCCCACCCGCCACATCACCCCTGGCCATGAGGACACCTGGTACTACCTCTGGCGCGAACGCCGCCTGCCGGTGAATGTGGACCCGTTTGACAGCCGACTCGACGACGAACTAGAACGCGCGCGGCTGCGGCGGGTGTTTGGCCAGGGGCTGGACAGCGTGGTGGGCTACGTGCTGCCCCTGCAAGCCAACGATCGGCCCGGCGCCGGGGGCGCCCGCTGGTCCAGCGGGCCCTGGTTCTTCCGCGACGAGCGCATGTACCTGATCCCCGGCGACTCGCCCATGGGCTACCGGCTGCCCCTCGATTCACTGCCCTGGGTGTCGGCGTCCGACCATCCGCACCACATCGGGCAAGACCCCTATGCTGCGCGCGAGCCTTTGCCCGCCGCCCTGCGCCACCAGCTGCACCCCCACACCGTCGGCGGCGGCTTTGCCGAAGGCGGCACGGTGGCGCTGCAAGGCACCGAGGGGTGGCCCGGCAGCGCCACCGACAACCCGGGCCAGCCGGGCGGCACGGCAGCGGTGCAGGCCCTGTCCTCGCGCATGCCGGTACGCGGCGAATCGGCCGCCTGGCTGACCCGCACCGCGCTGTGCGTGGAAGCGCGCGACCCGCAGCGCGCCAACGGCCCCAAGGCCGAAAAGGCCAGCGGCGGCCAGGGCCAGCACCTCTACATCTTCATGCCGCCGCTGCAGCGGCTGGAGGACTACCTCGACCTGCTCGCCGCGATCGAGGCGACCGCAGAGGAACTGGGCATGAAGATCGTGCTCGAAGGCTACCCACCGCCGCGCGACCCGCGCCTGAAGATGCTGCAGGTGACCCCCGACCCGGGCGTCATCGAAGTCAACATCCACCCCAGCAGCCACTGGGACGAACTGGTCGAGCGCACCGAATTTCTCTACGAAGCGGCCTGGCAGACGCGGCTGTGCGCCGAAAAGTTCATGACCGACGGCCGCCACACCGGCACCGGCGGTGGCAACCATTTCGTGCTCGGCGGCGCCACCCCGGCCGACTCGCCCTTCCTGCGCAAGCCCGAGCTGCTGGGCAGCCTGATCGCCTACTGGCACAACCACCCCTCGCTGTCCTACCTGTTCAGCGGCCTGTTCATCGGCCCCACCAGCCAGGCCCCGCGGGTGGACGAGGCGCGCAACGACCAGCTCTACGAACTGGAAATCGCGCTCAACCAGATCGAGCAGAACCGCCAGCGCTTCGGCCAGGACATGCCGCCCTGGCTGGTGGACCGCACCCTGCGCAACATCCTCATCGACGTCACCGGCAACACCCACCGCAGCGAGTTCTGCATCGACAAGCTGTACTCGCCCGACTCGGCCACCGGGCGCCTGGGCCTGCTGGAACTGCGCGCGTTTGAAATGCCGCCGCACGCGCGGATGAGCATTGCGCAGCAGCTGCTGCTGCGTGCCCTCATCGCGCGCTTCTGGCAACAGCCCTGGCGCGGCCAGCTCACCCGCTGGGGCACCGAACTGCACGACCGCTTCCTGCTGCCGGCCTTCATCCGCATGGACTTCGAGGACGTGCTGGCCGACCTGACCGCCTTCGGCTACCGCTTCGATGCCGCCTGGTTCGAGCCGCATTTCGAATTCCGCTTTCCGCTGGTGGGCCAGCTGGCGGTGCGCGGCATGCAGCTGACGCTGCGCAACGCGCTGGAGCCCTGGCATGTGATGGGCGAGGAAGGCGCTGCCGGTGGCACCGTGCGCTATGTCGACTCGTCGCTCGAACGCCTGGAGGTGCGGGTCAGCGGCTACAACGACAGCCGCTACCGCATCACCTGCAACGGCCACACGCTGCCGCTGCAGCCCACCGGCACCGCTGGCGAATACGTGGCCGGCGTGCGCTACAAGGCCTGGAACCCGCCCTCGGCCCTGCACCCGGGCATCGGCGTGCACGCGCCGCTGACCTTCGACATCGTGGACACCTGGACGCAGCGCTCGCTGGGGGGCTGCCAGTACCATGTGGCGCACCCGGGCGGGCGCAACTACGACAGCTTCCCGGTCAACGCCTACGAAGCCGAAAGCCGGCGCCTCTCGCGCTTCTTCCGCATGGGCCACACCCCCGGCCCCATGCGACCCCCGGCAGCGGTGCCCAGCCGCGAATTTCCGTTCACCCTGGACCTGCGGCACTGTGGCGCCGGCCCCAAGTGAAAACCTTCGCGGCGGGGGCGCCGCTCCTACAGACTCCACCTCCAATGCACAAGCCCCTGCGCCCGCCGTGCCACCGAAACCTGTCGGACCGGCGCTCTCGGACCGGGCTTTTATCAGGCGCCTGCCCGTGCATACTCATCACCTGTGACCCTTGAAGCCCACCGCAACGCCTTTTTCGACGCCACTCCACCCGCATCGCCAGGGGACTGGGCCTTGTCGCGGTCCGAGCCTGCCGATGCCGGCCACCGGGACGAACTGCGCGACGATCGCCACCCGGCGGCTCTGGCGCCGCACTGGGCACGGTTTTTTGACCATGTGGGCACCGACGGGCTGGCCGACCTGAACCGGCGCGCGGACAACCTGCAGCGCCAGATCCGCGACAACGGCGTCACCTACAACGTCTACGCTGACAGTGACAAGGGCCTGCAGCGACCCTGGGCGCTGGACCTGTTTCCCATGGTCGTGCCGCCACAGGACTGGGCGCAGATCGAGGCCGGGGTGCTGCAGCGCGCGCGCCTGCTCAACGCCCTGATGGCCGACCTGTACGGCCCACAGCAACTGCTCAAGCAGGCGCTGCTGCCGGCCGCACTGGTGCAGGGCCACCCCGGCTACCTGCGTGCCATGCAGGGGGTGCGCCCGCCCGGCGATACCTGGCTGCACATCGTGGCCTTCGACCTGGCCCACGGCCCCGACGGCCGCTGGTGGGTGGTGGGCCAGCGCACCCAGGCTCCGTCCGGCCTGGGCTACCTGCTGGAGAACCGCATTGCCATCGCGCGCCAGTTTCCCAAGGCCTTTGCCGGCCTGAAAGTGCAGCGGCTGGCCGCCAGTTACCGCGCGCTGATGGACGGCCTCAAGGCCCTGGCCCCCGAAGGCGAGCAGGCCCGCATCGCACTGCTCACCCCCGGCCCCTACAACGAAACCTATTTCGAACACGCCTACCTGGCCCGCTACCTCGGCCTGACCTTGGTGGAGGGCAGCGACCTGACGGTGCGCGACCAGCGCCTGTACCTCAAGACGCTGGGCGGCCTGGAACCGGTGCACGCCCTCATCAAGCGGCTGGACGACGAATGGCTGGACCCGCTGGAGATGCGCGCCGACTCCACACTGGGTGTACCCGGCCTGCTGCAGGTGCTGCGCGCGGGCCATCTGCTGCTGGCCAATGCGCCCGGCTCGGCACCGCTGGAGTCGAGCGCGCTGTTGGGCTTTCTGCCCGCGATCAGCCGCCACCTGCTCGGTGAAGAGCTGGCCCTGCCCTCCCTGGCCACCTGGTGGTGCGGCGAAGACGCTGCGCTGCGCGAGGCGCTGCCGCTGCTGCGCAGCAGCGTGATCAAGGCCACCTATCCGCGCTCGGGTCTGGAGACGGTGATGGGGCAGGACCTGGACCGACGGGCGCTGGACGAATGGACGCTGCGCATGACCCGCCAGCCTGACGAGCACACCGTACAGGCGTGGTTGCCGCTGTCGCAAACCCCTACCTGGACCGGGGAGCGGCTGGTGCCCAGATCGTCGATGCTGCGCGTGTTTGCCCTGGCCGACGGCGCGCAGCGCTGGCGGGTGCTGCCCGGTGGCCTGGTGCGCCTGGCCCCGCGCGGCCAGCTCATGGCCAGCATGCAGCGCGGCGGCAGCAGCGCCGACTGCTGGGCCCTCACCGACGGCGAGGTGGACGCCACCAGCCTGCTGCACACCGCGCCCAGCACCATCGCCCTGGCCCAACACCAGCGCGCGGTGACCAGCCGCGCGGCCGAAAACCTGTTCTGGCTGGGTCGCTATACCGAGCGTGCGGAAAACGGGGTGCGGCTGGCGCAAATCGCGCTGCACCACCTCGCTGGCGAAGACGCCCATGGCCGCCCGCTGCTGGCCTGGCTGTCGGCCGCCGCGCACGACAACGCCCTGGTGTTGGCCGACGTGCCCGCCGCTGATCAGGCGCCGCGGGTGTTCGCCCGCTCGCTCATGGCTGCGCTCTCGCCCGCGCCCGGCTCGCCGCTGGCCGGCCAGAGCCTGAGCGTCGGCTTCAACCTGCGCGCCCTCAAGGCCGCAGCGGCGCAGGTGCGCGAGCGCCTGTCGCCCGAACACTGGAAACTCATCGAGCGGGTCGAAGCCGAGTTTGCCCGCGACTGCGCCGCCATGGCCGCCGACGCCGAATACGCCACCGCCGAATCGCTGACCGCGCTGCAAAACGCCAGCGAGCGGCTCTCGGCCATCACCGGTGCGCAGACCGACCGCATGGTGCGCGACAACGGGTGGCGCCTGCTGTCCATCGGCCGCCACATCGAGCGGACCATCACCCTCGCGCGCGCACTGCGCCTGAGTCTGGGCACCGGCTGCCTGCACGACCCCGTCGGCTTCGAGGCGGTGGTCGCCCTGTTCGACAGCACCATCACCTTTCACGCGCAATACCAGCAGCGCCGCGACATGGTAGCGCTGGTGGACCTGCTGGTGATGGACCGCGACAACCCGCGCTCACTGGCCTGGGTGTTGCACACCCTGCGCTCGCGCCTGGCCAAGCTGGCGCAGACCGCCCGGGTGCAAGACGCCGCCCTCGCGCGCGCCCTGCCCGACCCCGACACCTGGGCCCTGGCCCCCCTGAGCCACGGCCAGCCCGAAGCGGGCGGCGGACACCGCTGGCCCGCGCTCGAAGCCCTGCTCGACCGTTGTGAGGCGGCCGCGCTGGCCTTGTCGGACGACATCACCCGGCTGCACTTCAGCCACGCGGACCGCAAAAACCAAGCCCTGGGCGCCTGACCGGTCATGCTGCTGCGGATTCTGCACACCACCACCTACCGCTACCAGTCCAGCGTCGACCTGGCGCAGCACATGGTGCACCTCTCGCCGCTGGACACACCCGGCCAGCAGGTGCTCGCGCACAGCCTGCACATCAGCCCCGCACCGGCAGCCCGCAGCACCACCACCGACGTGTTTGGCAACCAGCGCACCTTCTTTTCGCTGCAGGCGCCACACGAGACGCTGACGGTGCAAGCCGACAGCCTGGTACAAACCGGCGCCACCGCACCGCTGCCGCAGGACAGCGGTTGGCCGCTGCAAACCTGGGAACGGGTGTGCCAGCACCTGCGCTACCGCAAAGGGCTGCCCTTCGACCCGGCCAGCGAGTTCCTCTTTGCCTCACCGCATGTGCCGCGCGACGAAGCCCTGGCCGCTTTTGCCCGCCCGGCCTTCGCCCCCGGCCAGCCCCTGCTGGAGGCTGCGCGCGCACTCATGGAACGCGTCCACACCGAACTGCACTACGAAACCGCCAGCACCGACATCAACACCCCCGTGCTGCAGGCGCTGGCGCAGCGCAAAGGCGTGTGCCAGGACTTTGCCCACCTGATGATCGGCTGCCTGCGCAGCCTGGGCCTGCCCGCGCGCTACGTCAGCGGCTACCTGCTCACCCGGCCGCCGCCGGGGCAGCCCCGGCTGATCGGCGCCGACGCCTCGCACGCCTGGGTGGCCGTGTACGTCCCAAGGCCGCCAGCGCACGCCCACCCCCCCCCGGATGTCCCGGGGCTGTGGTTCCACTTCGACCCCACCAACAACCGCTGCGGCCTGCACAGCCCCGGCGAAGACTATGTGCAGCTGGCCAGCGGACGCGATTTTTCCGACGTCTCGCCCATGCGCGGCGTCATCCACAGCGGCGCACGCCACACCCTGGAGGTGGCCGTGACCGTCGCCCCCCAGGCCGAATGGACCGCGCTGTCAACGGCGCAGCCCGGCGGCTCCAACCCCGCAACATAGCACCCGTCGCCGTCGTGCCCCCTGTAGGAGCGGCGCCCCCGCCGCGAATCCCCGATTCCGCGGGTGGCTGTACATGGGCCCGGCATGGCCGGCAGCCCCGGTCGATAGAATCGCCCCCACATTCCACCACCCCTACCGGAGTCCCGGCATGAGCGTTTACCACCAACTGAAGCAACTGGGCATCGCGCTGCCCCCCGTGGCCGTGCCTGCAGCCGCCTATGTGCCCTTCGTGCAGACGGGCCACCTGGTCTTTCTCAGCGGCCACATTGCCAAAAAAGACGGCAAACCCTGGGTGGGTCAGCTGGGTCTGACCATGGACACAGAAGAGGGCAAACAGGCAGCGCGTGCCATCGCCATCGACCTCCTGGGCACGCTGGACGCCGCCTGCAAAGCCAGTGGCAAAACACTGGACGACGTCACCCGCATCGTCAAGGTCATGAGCCTGGTCAACAGCACCGGCAGCTTCACCGAGCAGCACCTGGTCACCAACGGCGCCAGCGAACTGTTCGGCCAGGTGTTCGGCCCGCAAGTGGGCGCCCACGCCCGCAGCGCCTTTGGCGTGGCCCAGATCCCCATGGGGGCCTGCGTCGAAATCGAGCTCATCGCCGAACTGAGGTAAACGCCGCTCGCAGGCCGGGCGCCAGGGGCACACCACCCCCACGCGCCGGCGCCGGTCAACCGAAAGCGCAACGCGACCGGCAGCACCGTCTGGCGCCCCCGGCGGTCTGGCCGCACCCCCAACCACCACCACCGACGCTCGCTCCCATCAAAGCGCCGGTGGTGCAAAGGCGCCGTGTCTGCCAGGATCACGCGCCCTCCTCCGACGATTCCGATCACGGCACAAGACACAAGACATTTCATGGAAAAAATTCTCTCGGGCTTCGGTGCGCTGCTCTACCGCATGCGCTTCACCATGCTCTTCTTCTACGTGGGACTGGTGGCCATCATCGTCGGCATCCTGGGCAAGTTCCTGCTGGAGACCTGGAAGCTGATGAACACCTTGCTGTTCGAGGAGCTGACCAAGATCGACCTGATCATCAAGGTGCTGGAACTGGTGGACATGACCATGGTGGCCCAGCTGGTGTGGGTGGTGGCGCTGGCCGGGGTGTCGCTGTTCGTGACCACCGGGCACTTTGACAAAAGCAACATCAAGAAGCCCGACTGGCTGGACCACGTCAACACCTACAACCTCAAGCTCAAACTGGCCTTCGCCATCATCTCCATCTCGGGCGTGCACGCGCTCAAGACCTACCTCAGCGGCGACATGAGCATGGAGAGCGTGCAGGTGGTGACCTACATCGCCATCATCCACTTCACCTTCGTGCTCTCGGCCATCGGCATTTCGTTTGCCGAACGGCTGACGCGCGAGAAGCCGCACGAAGAGCACTGACCGACGTCGGTTCGCCAGGGCGGTCGGTGAGAAATGCGCCGCCTTCCAGGGACTGTGCCCCACCGCAAGGCACCCGGGCCAGCGGCTCAATGCCGTTCGGCCACTTCACCGGGCTCGTCGCCGCGCACGCGGTTGATGCGGCGGCCGCGCTGCACGGCCGGGCGCGCGCCCACCGCATCGGCCCAGCGGCGTACATGGGTGTATTCGTGCACCGAGAGGAACTCGCCCGCGCCGTACAGCTTGCCCTGCACCATCCAGCCGTACCAGGGGTAGATGGCGATGTCGGCGATGCTGTAGTCGTCGCCGGCCATCCAGGTGTGGCTTGCCAGGTGCCGGTCGAGCACGTCGAGCTGGCGCTTGGTTTCCATGGCGTAGCGGTTGATGGGGTATTCGAACTTCTCGGGCGCGTAGGCGTAGAAGTGGCCGAAGCCGCCACCCACGAAGGGCGCTGATCCCATCTGCCAGAAGAGCCAGTTGAGCGCTTCGGTGCGTGGGCCGTGGGCCTTGGGCAGGAAGGCGCCGAACTTTTCGGCCAGGTACAGCAGGATGGCGCCGGACTCGAAGACGCGGGTGGGCGGTTCGGTGCTGCGGTCGAGCAGCGCCGGGATTTTGGAGTTGGGGTTGACCTCGACGAAGCCGCTGGAGAACTGCTCGCCTTCGCCGATGCGGATCAGCCAGGCGTCGTACTCGGCGCCGCTGTGACCGAGTTCGAGCAGTTCTTCGAGCATCACCGTCACCTTCACCCCGTTGGGGGTGCCCATGGAGTACAGCTGCAGCGGGTGCTGGCCCACCGGCAGCGCCTTGTCGTGCGTGGCGCCGGCAATGGGTCGGTTGATGTGGGCGAACTGGCCGCCGTTGGCCTGGTCCCAGGTCCAGACGCGCGGTGGGGTGTAGGCAGTGGTTTTGGCAGGGGTAGGTGTGTCGCTCATGGCCGCATGGTAGTGGCTGCGAGGCCGCTCGGCCGTGCGCACCGCAAACACCCCGCGAGACGACCGTTTCAAGGCGGGACATCACAGGTTTTTCAAGAACCACATTTCCAGAATGGGCGTCTGGTCCTGGGCATCCTGCGGCGCACAAAATCGAACGCCTGTCCGTTTTTACGGGTCACCTTTGCCCACCGAAAAACCCATGACCGCATCGCCCTCACGCCCCTGGCACACCTCGTACGAACGTGCGGGCATAGCGCCCGATCTGGAGCCCCTGCCCTATCGCAACCTGGCGCATCTGGTGCAGGCCTGTTGCCGGCAATGGGCCACCGAGAGCCGGGCCCGGGCGGCATTCAGTTGCGTGGTGCCCAACGGCATGAACGGGCGGCTGGGCTTTGCGCAGGTGGATGAACTCTCGGACGCTTTCGCCGGCTACCTGCGCGCGGTGCTGGGTCTGCAGGCGGGCGACCGGGTGGCCGTGCAATTGCCCAACAGCCTGGGCTACCCGGTGGCGGCGCTGGGGGTGTTCAAGGCCGGTTGCGTGCTGGTCAACACCAACCCGATGTACACCGAGACGGAAATGATCCACCAGTTCAACAACGCGGGGGTGCGGGTGCTGGTGATGGTGGACATGTTTGCCGACAAACTGCCCGCGGTACTGGCAAAAACCGGGGTGCAACAGGTGGTGCTGGCGGCGGTGTCGGAGTTTTTCCCGGCGGTGCCGGGCGCCATTGTGCGGGGCGTGCAGCGCTACTGGAGCCGTGTGTTGCCCCCGGTGACGGTGCCGCATGTGCGCCTGCAGGACGCGCTGGCCCAGGGCCGTGCCACGCTGTCGCGGACGCCGGCCGTCACCTACTGGGACAGCATCGGCCGCCACGACCTGGCCCTGCTGCAGTACACCGGCGGCACCACCGGGGTGAGCAAGGGCGCCATGCTCACCCACGACAACCTGCTGCACAACATCCAGCAGACGCGGGCCATGGGCCAGAGCCACATGGTACCCGGGCAGGAGTGCGTGCTCACCGCGCTGCCGCTCTATCACATCTTCGCCTTCACCGCGAACCTGCTGGGTTTCCTGTCCATCGGCGGACACAACGTGCTGATCCCCAACCCGCGACCGGTGCAGAACCTGCAGCGGGCGATGGAGAACTTCCCCATCACCTGGATGACAGGGGTCAACACCCTGTTCAACGGTCTGCTCAACGAGGAGTGGTTTGTGGCCTATCCGCCCAAGACGCTCAAGGCGTCAATTTCAGGCGGCACGGCGCTGCACACAGCTGTGGCGCAGCGCTGGCGCGAGCTGACCCGGACACCGATTGCCGAGGGCTACGGCCTGACCGAAACATCCCCCGTGGTGAGCTTCAACCCGCTGACCGGCACGCCGCGCGACGGCAGCATCGGCATTCCCGCGCCGGGCACCGATGTGCGGCTGGTGGACGACGCAGGGCAGGACGTGCCCGCCGGCACACCGGGCGAGATATGGGTGCGCGGCCCGCAGGTGATGCAGGGTTACTGGAACGCAGCGCAGGAAACCGCGCAGGTGATGAAAGACGGCTGGCTGGCCACCGGCGATGTGGCGGTGATGGACGAGAGCGGTTTCATGCGCATCGTCGATCGCAAGAAGGACATGATTCTGGTCTCCGGCTTCAACGTCTACCCCAACGAGGTGGAGGACGTGATCGCCCGCATGCCGTCGGTGCTGGAGGTGGCGGTCATCGGCGTGCCCGATGCCAAGACCGGTGAGGCGGTGCGGGCTTACGTGGTGCAAAACCCCGAGCATGCGCAAGCCGTCACGCCCGACGCGGTGCTGGCGCATTGCCAGCAGCACCTGGCCGCCTACAAGTTGCCCAAGCAGGTGGTGGTGCGCGATGAACTGCCCAAGAGCCCGATTGGCAAAGTGTTGCGCAAAGACCTGCGCAAAGCCGTGGCCGAAGAAACCCGCCGGGCCTGAGCCGCAGCACCCGACCCGAGAACGCCCTGAACCGAAAGCCCACCCGCCATGCTCTCCGAATTCGAAACCAAGCTGCTGGGCATGATGATGATCGTCATCATGCTCGGCATGGGCGCGTCCCTGACCTGGCGCGACTTCCGCATCGCCTTTCGCAAACCCAAGGGCGTGCTGGTGGGCCTGCTGTGCCAGTACGGCATCATGCCGCTGCTGGCCTTTTTGCTGGCCCGGGCGCTGGACCTCTCGCCCGGCCTGACGGTGGGCCTGATCCTGATAGGCTGCATGCCCGGGGGCACCACCTCCAACATCTTCACCTACTTCAGCAAGGCGGTGCTGGCGCTGTCCATCATGATGACCTCGGTCTCCTCGCTGGTGGCGCTGGGCATGGTGCCCGCTTTGCTGGAGTTTTACTCGCAACTGGCCGGGCTGGAGAGCGGCTTCAAGATTCCGGCCGGCAACGTGGCCCAGGTGCTGTTCGTGCTGCTGATCCCCACCGTCATCGGCATGGTCCTGCGCAAGCTCAACCCCAACATCGGCGCCACCGTGGAACTGGTGGGCGGCTTCCTCGGGGTGATGGTGATCCTGTTCCTGGTCGTCACCTGGATTCCGCGCAACCACCTGCTGCTGGCCAGCACGCCGTGGTATGTGTTTTGTGCCGCCATTGGGCTGGGCGTGTTCGGCATGGCGCTGGGTTACGGGCTGGCCCGCGTGCTCCGGCAAGACCCCAACCGCAGCCGCACCATCGCGCTGGAAACGGGCATTCAAAACGGGCCGCTGGCGGTGCTGATCGTGACACTGACCTTCACCGGCCCGATGCAGCAGGAGGTGCTGCTGATCCCGGTGCTGTACTCGCTGTTCATCGTCATCACGTCCAGCATCGTGACAGTGTTTTTCCGGCGCAAAAGTCAGGCCGAAGCCCTGGCACGCGACCGCGCCAAGGACGGATCGGTGCTGGCCTCCTCCTGACCGGCGCGGCCTTTCAGTGGGTGGCGCCGCCCGCCGGTGCGCTGGCGGGTGCGGCCGGCCGGGCCAGCGCGGTGCGCACGATGACGCGCAGGCCGCGCACGACATCGCTCAGCGCCATGGCGGGGTTGCCCTGCTCCGGCAGCCAGGGCACGTGCACAAAGCCGCCGCGGGTGTGGCGCAGGCCGGGCTGGCGGGCCAGCCGGTGCATGAGACCGTAGAACACATGGTTGCAGACGAAAGTGCCGGCGGTTTGCGAGACCTCGGCGCGCAGGCCCTCGGCCTGCAGCGCCACCAGCGCGGCCTTGATCGGCAGGGTGCTGAAATAGGCCGCAGGGGCGTCCGGCGCCACCGGCGTGTCCACCGGCTGGGCACCGGCGTTGTCCGGAATGGGCGCGTCGTTCACATTGATGGCCACCCGCTCCAGGGAGAGGGCGTCGCGCCCACCCGCCTGGCCGACGCAGATCACCAGCTCGGGGCGCAACTGGTCGAGCAGGGTTTCCAGCGTGCGCAGCGAAGCGCCGAACACCGTGGGCAGCTGCGCCGCCACGATGCGCCGGCCCTGGATCTGCCGGTTGTGCAGCGCCTGCACCGCCTGCCAGCTGGGGTTGACCACGGCGCCGTTGAAGGGGTCGAAGCCGGTGAGCAGCACCCGGCGCTGCGGTGTGCTGGCGCGGCTCATGCGGCGGCGGCTGGCCGGGCCAGCAGAAAGTCCAGCGCGGCGCACACGGCCGTGGCCTGGGCGAGGTTGCACTGTTCGGGCGTGGTGCGCGGGCTGTCGGGATAGACCTCGGTGGTGGTGGTGCAGGGCGCGCCGGTGAGGCCGGTGCACAAGCCCAGTTCGCGCACTGGATAACGGATGACGCCACGCGCCACCAGCGGCGAGCCAATGAGTTCGCCCCGCTCGTCGGCCTCGGCGATGGGGGTCACCCGCTCCACCGCCGCGATGATGGCCTGCTGGAACGCCGGCTGCGGGTGCTCGGCGTCGTCGACCAGGTAGAAGCCGTCGGGGATGCTGCCGGGGGTGAAGGCCTCGCCGTCGCGGGCGGCCTTGGCCGGGCGGAACTCGGTCTCGTCGGTGTCGGTGGTTTCGTGCAGGTCGATGTGCGCGGCCAAGCGCCCGCGCAGCGGCGCCACCAGGGCCATGAGCGCGGCCGATTCGGGCGCCGGGCTGGGCGTGCAGAACGAGCGGTTGGGGTCCACCGCGTCGGCGTTCCAGCGCTGCACATGCTCGTAAGCCCAGGGGCTGACGCAGGGCACCACCAGCAGGTTCACCCGCCCTTGGTAAGCGGCGGCGTGCTCGCGCAGAAAGCGCAGCGCCCCGTGCACCCCGCTGGTTTCGTAGCCGTGCACACCGCCGGTGACCAGCGCCAGGGGCCGCCCGTTGTGCCAGCGGTTGCGCACGGCCCGCAGCGGGTAGCGTTCATCGCCATGGCCCAGCTGGCCGTAGGTGGACACCTCGAAACCGTCGCGCAGCGCGTCGATGGGGCGCAGCACCTCGTCGGCATACGAACGCTGGCGGCGCTGCAAGGCCAGCCACTGCGCCCGCTCGGCCGCGCCCCAGGCCTGGCCCGGCGTGCCGATGGGATAGGAGCGATGCCATGTGGAGGCCTTCATGCGGGGGTCTCAAACATATGGGGGTCAGAGATATGGGGGTCAGATTCCGATTTTCGGCAGACGGAGCGGGTACCCGCCTGGCCGTCTATGGTACGGGCGGCCGATCTGGCAAGATGCCACCCCCCTTCGCTTGCGACCGCTGCACACCATGAACTTTGCCGAACGCCTGAAAACCCTGCCCGCGGTGAGCCACCTGGCCGCCCTGCAGCTGCTGTCACCATCGGGTCAGAAGTTGCTGGCGACGATTGAGAACAAGCCGGGTCAGGCGGGCTCGCTGGCGGTCTATCACGCATTGGCGCAACAACACGGCGGGGTGATCACGCCGGCTGCCGCGGCGCTGGGCCTGCAGTGGTACGCCGAGCACACGGCCGACGCCCGGACGAACCCGGGCAAGCACCCCAACATCGACCGGCTGCTGGCCTGGGCAGCCGGCAGCGAAACCTATCTGGTGCGGCCGGTGCTGGCCGCGGCTGCCTGAGCGGTTGGAGCCTTCAGTCGGACCAGCTGACCAGCGGGCCGAGCCGGCGTTCGGCCATGAAGACCGCTTCGCGCAGTGAAAGCGCCGCTCCGCCATCGTGCCAGCCGGGGCCGCTGTGCGGGTGGTCGAAACGCACGTAGAAACATTCGACCGCCCGATCGTTGGCCAGATCGGGCGGGTCGTCGGTGTCGCCCGTGCCCACCAGGGTGTGGTGGCGCACGATGCGCACATGGCAGGGCGTGACGCCCCCATAAAACCACAGGCCCTGCTTGATCGCGGGCCGATGATCGACGTCGTGGAGGACCGGGTGCATGTCTTGTCTCCTGTCGTCCGGGCGCCGTGCGTGCGGCGTCCGTGGGTTTTGTGGCGCCATGATAGACACCGGACGCGGTACGGCCCAACGGGACAACCCGCGTTGCGGCAGGGTTTTCGGACCGCGCAGCCGTGCTGCTAACTGCCAGCGGCACCGCCCCCACCACGCCACGGGCCACAGGAACCCGCGAGGAACAGCTCCCACCGCCGGCCGCCCTGCGCTGCGCCGCGTGCTGCGCGCGCCACCCGAGCGGGTGCGGGCAAGACCGCACCCCCGGTCAGGGCTCGCGATTGGCGGCACACTGCCGCGCCGGCCTCCCCTCCTGCACCGACACCTGCCCCGATCACCGTCCTGATACCTGCCCCGATGAGCGACACCCCCACAGCCCTGCCGACCTTTGCCTTTGACAACAGCTACGCGCGCGAGCTGGACGCCGCTTGCACCCCCTGGCCGCCGGCAGCGGTGCCAGCGCCGCGCTGGCTGTGGTTCAACCACGCACTGGCCGATGCCTTGGGGCTGGACAGCGCCACACTGGCCGGCGACGCGGGCCTGGCGGTGTTTGCGGGCAATGCGGTGCCCGACGGCGCGCAGCCGGTGGCGCAGGTGTACGCAGGCCACCAGTTCGGCGGTTTTTCGCCCCGGCTGGGCGACGGGCGCGCGCTGCTGCTGGGCGAGGTGATCGACCGCGCCGGGCAGCGGCGCGACATCGCGTTCAAGGGCTCGGGGCGCACCCCGTTCTCGCGCGGGGGCGACGGCAAGGCGGCGGTGGGGCCGGTGCTGCGCGAGGTACTGATCGGCGAGGCCATGCACGCGCTGGGCATTCCCACCACGCGGGCGCTGGCCGCCGTGGCCACGGGCGAGACCGTCTACCGCGACCAAGCCTTGCCCGGTGCGGTGCTCACCCGGGTGGCCGCCAGCCACCTGCGGGTGGGCACCCTGCAATATTTCGCCGCGCGGCGCGAGGTGCCCACGCTGCGCCGGGTGGCCGAATACGCCATCGCCCGCCACGACCCCGAACTGATCGGGCGCGACGACCGCTTTCTGGCCCTGCTGGGCGCGGTGGCCGAGCGGCAGGCGCAGCTGGTGGCGCGGTGGATGGGTGTGGGTTTCATCCACGGCGTGATGAACACCGACAACATGACGCTCTCGGGCGAGACCATCGACTACGGGCCCTGCGCTTTCATGGAGGCCTTCGACCCGCAGACCGTGTTCAGCTCCATCGACACCCACGGCCGCTACGCCTTTGCCCACCAGCCGGGCATCGCGCACTGGAACCTGGCCCGCCTGGCCGAGGCGCTGCTGCCGCTGATCGACCCCCACCCGGACCGCGCCGTGACCCTGGCCACCGAGGTGCTGGACCGCTTCGAGCCGCGCTTTGCTGCCCACTGGCTGGCGGTGCACCGCGCCAAGCTGGGCCTAAACGACACCGGCGACGACGAGGCCGACCGCGCGCTGGCCAACGACTACCTGCAAGGCCTGCACCGGCACGGTGTGGACTTCACCCTGGGCTGGCGGGGGCTGAGCGCGCTGCTGCGCGGCGACCCGCTGGCGCTGCAGCGGCTGTGGGGCGACGACGGCGCGGCCGAATTGAACGCCTGGGTGGAACGCTGGCGCGCCCGCCTCGCGGCACAGGGCGAGCCCGCTGCGCAGGTGGCGCAGCGGCTGGACGCGGTGAACCCGCTCTACATGCCGCGCAACCACCTGGTGGAGAACGCGCTGCAAGCCGCCAGCGCAGACGGCGACCTGCGCCCCTTCGAGCAGCTGCTGGCCATCGTCCAGCGGCCGTTTGACGAACGCGCGCAAGACGCCAGTGCCGCGCTGCCCGGCACGCCCGAGCAGACGCGCGGCTACCGCACGTTCTGTGGCACCTGAGCGGCCATCACCGCCTGCAGGCGCTGCTGGGCCGGGCTGCCCGGGTCCAGCGGCCGCTGGCTGCGCAGGCTGAGGTAGCGCTCGCTGAACACGTCAAACCAGGCGTCCAGCGCGTCGGCAGCGTGCGCATCGCCGGCCAGCGCCAGGCACATGGCGGCCACCTCGGCGGTGCAGAAATGGTGCGCCTGGGCGGAGCGGCGCAGCCGGTAGCGCGAGGCCTGCCCGGGCTGCAGGCCCAGCACCGGCAGGCGGTCGAGGTAAGGGCTTTTGCGGAACATCTTGCGCGCCTCGCTCCAGGTGCCGTCCAGCAGCACAAACAGCGGGCGCCGGCCAGCGCCGCTGGCGTCGGCGGCAGCGACTGAACGGACCGCCCGCGCGGCGCCGGCGTATTCGGGCGGGAACACCACATACGGCTGCCACTGCGGATCGGCCAGCAGCGCCAGCAGCGCCGGGTCGGTCTCGGTGCGCGACCACTGAAAGGCCCAGGTGTCGGGCACGACGTCGGCGATCAGCCAGCCGGTGTTGCTGGGCTTGAGGGTTTCGATGTCGCCCATGAGCAGGCACATGCCCGCGCACGTGGGCACGCTGGGGCGCAGCGCACACAGGCAGTGGCTGTGCGGCAGGCGGCAGTGGGTGCAGCGCGGCGTGTTGGCACCGCGGGCCACAAACGGCTTCTGGCTGACCGCCAGACGCTGGCGGCGCAGCCGGGCCACGGCGTGTTCAGGAGGGTGGAGGTCGGGCATGGGGCGCCGAGTATGCACCCACCCGCAGCGGCGCCGGGCGGGCGCACAATCGCAACAGCGAACGACCACGGCCAACGGCCACAGCCCACGCCGGGACCCTGGCCGCACGACCAGCCCGGCCCCCCCCGCACCACCCTCACCCTCTGCACGACCATGACCGATCTGCCCGAAAGCCCCGCCGCTGAACGCAACAAACAAGCCATCCTGGATGTGCTGCAGCGGCTGCTGCCCGCGCACGGCCGGGCGCTGGAACTGGCCTCGGGCACCGGACAGCACGCCGCCTGGCTGGGCGCCGGCCTGCCCGGCTGGACCTGGCAACCCAGCGAGGCCAACCGCGACGCGCTGCCAACCATCAGCGCCTGGGTGCAGCGCGCCGGGGCGACCAATGTGCGCCCGCCGCTGCTGCTCGATGTGGCCGCACCGGTCTGGCCCGGCGAGGCGACGCCCGCCGCCGAGGCGCTGCGCGAACCGTTCGACGCCCTCTTCTGTGCCAACCTGCTGCACATCGCCCCGTGGGCGGTGTGCCCGGCGCTGATGCAGGGCGCACGCCGCCACCTCAAGCCCGGCGCGCCGCTGATCGTCTATGGCCCTTTTCTCGAAGGCGATGTGCCCACCGCGGCGAGCAACCTCGAATTTGACGCCAGCCTGCGGCGGCAAAACCCGGACTGGGGCCTGCGCCAACGCGAGGCGGTCGAGCGTTGTGCACAAGAGGCCGGGCTGCGCCTGCGCCAGCGCATCCCCATGCCGGCCAACAACCTGATCCTGGTCTTCGAAAGCGCAGGACAGCACACCTGAGCCGGTACCGGCCACAGCCGGCGGGATAATCAGACCCATGGACCTTTCAATCTTGTTCCCCTACGGCTGGGCCCATTACCTGCTGGGCGGCCTGTTCATTGGCACGGGTGTGGCGCTGCTGTTCCTGTTCACCGGCCTCATCGGTGGCATGAGTTCGGTGTTCTCCTCCACCTGGTCGTACCTGTTGCGCCAGCCCTACTTCCAGCAGGCCCGCTACACCGGCAGCCGCGGTTGGCGCCTGGTTTATGCGGCGGGCCTGGTGGTGGGTGCGCTGGTGTGGTGGCTGGGCTTTGCCGACGGCACGCCGCTGCACACCGAGGTCCCCACCTGGGCGCTGCTGGTGGGTGGCTTTCTGGTTGGCTACGGCGCACGGCTGGGCAACGGCTGCACGTCCGGCCACGGCATCTGCGGCCTGGGCTCGCTGCAGTGGCCGTCGCTGCTGGCGGTGCTGACCTTCATGGCCACCGCCTTCATCACCGCCAACCTGATGTCGTTCTGGGGGCTGGCATGAGCGGCCCGACGAAGATGAGCCCGGCCATGGCGCTGGTGGTGCTGGCCAGCGGCGCGCTGTTCGGCTTTGGCCTGTCGCTGTCGACCATGGTGCAGCCCGAGGTGGTGCTGGGCTTTCTGCGCTTGCAGGACGGGGGGCTGATGCTGGTGATGGGTGGCGCGGTGCTGGTCACCCTGCTGGCCTACCGGCTGCTGCCCCGCCTGCTCAAGCGCCCGCTGCTGGGCGATACCTTCCACCAGCACCCCAGCCAGTGGAACCGCGACACCCTGCAGGGCGCCGCGCTGTTTGGCATCGGCTGGGGGTTGTGCGGCGTCTGCCCCGGCCCGGCCATTGCCGCCCTGGGCACCGGCAACTGGGACCTGCTGTGGGCGCTGGGTGGCATCGCGCTCGGTGCGCTGGCGCAAGGCCTGCGCGCCGGCCGCAGCTGAGCACCCGCCGCACAGACACCGGCTGGCCAGGGCCCGCGCGACGAGATCGCTCGCGCCGACGCCAGCAACCACCCCCCTGCGACGGCCCGCCGCAGGGGCTTCTGCGATGATGCGAAGCATCGTCCCCACCCGCTGACCTCTGCACCCCCATGAAGCCGATTCGCCCGCTGTTGATGGCCCTTGCTGCCGCCCTGACGCTCAGCCTCGCGGCCTGCTCGCGCGAGAACGCGAGCGCCGACAAGGGCCCGCCGATCGCGGCCGCTCAAGCCCTGGACGTGCTGGCCGCCGAGGGCAAGGGCTTCACCGTGGGCGCCACCATGGCCGCCCGCACGGTGTACGTGCTGTTCGACCCGCAATGCCCGCACTGCGGCCACCTGTGGGAAGCCTCGCAGCCGCTGCTGGACAAGGCCCGTTTCGTCTGGCTGCCGGTGGCTTTCATCAGCCCCAAGAGCCTGCCGCAGGGTGCCGCGCTGCTGCAGTCGCCACAGCCGCTGGAGACCATGACCGCGCACGAAAAGGCGCTGCTCGGCGGGTCGGGTGGCATGTCGGCCTCGGCCAGTGTGCCCGACGACATCCGCGCGGCGATCGAGCGCAATACGCAGCTGCTCGGCCGCCTGGGCGCCGAGTCGGTGCCCTTCATCGTCACCCGCTCGCCCGCCGGCCAGCCGGTGCTGCACGCCGGCTCGATGGAAACCGCCGCGCTGGCGGCCCTGCTGGGCCTTTGATGGCTGGGCGCAGCGCGCCTACCATTGCCGCAGGCGCTGCGTGTCGCAGTGCCCCACACCACCAACGGAGATCGACATGGGCAAAGAACAGCGCAACGAAAAAATGACCAAGAAGCCCAAGAAGGACACCTCGGCGCCGAAAGGGCCGGTGTCCTCGGACCGGCCGATGGCCCCCACCACGGCGGTGATCCCTCGTGGCAAGGACAAAGACAAGTACAAGTGACCCGGGGACAGACCACATGAAAGCCACCTGGAACGGCGCCGTGATCGCCGACAGCGACGACACGGTGCTGGTCGAAGGGAACCACTACTTCCCCGAAAGCGCGCTCAACCGCGCTTTCGTCACCTTCAGCAACCACCGGACCACCTGCCCCTGGAAGGGCGAGGCGAAGTACCTGTCGCTGCTGGTCAACGGTGAACTCAACGCCGACGCGGCCTGGTTCTACCCGGACCCCAAACCCGAAGCGGAGCACATCCGCGGGCGCGTGGCCTTCTGGAAGGGTGTGAAGGTCGAGGACTGAGGCCGTCCAGACGGCGTCCGGTCAGTCGGCCTGTGCACCCAGCTTGCGCAGCTTCGCGCACCAGCGCGCCACGCCTTTGTCGCCCAGCCGGTCGACCAGGCCGATCAGGGTCTCGTGCACCGGCGCGATGCCCACAAAGCCGAGGATGTTGCGCTCCAGCGATTTCACGCTGTGTGCGCGGAAATACCAGCGGTAGACCACGGCCGGCATGCCCATGGTGACCACGATGCGCGCCGAGCGCCCGCCCAGCGCCTTCTGGCCGAAAGGGTTATCGACGTCCCGGCGGAACGCGAAACCGGGCCGCGCCACCTGCTCCAGAAAGGCCTTGACCAGCGCCGGCATGTCGCCCAGCCAGAGCGGAAACAACAGCACCAGATGCTGGCACCAGGCGATGTCGTCCTGCGCGCCCTTCAGGCCCGGCGGCACGTCGCCGTGCTCCCAGTCGGCCGTGCTGCGCAGCAGCGGCACGTCCAGCTCGGCCAGGCGCACGCGGCGCACGTCGTGGCCCGCGGCGGTGGCCCCTTCGGCATAGGCATCGGCAAGCGTGTGGTTCAGCCGGCGGCTGCCGGCGTCGGGGTGACCTTCGATGAGCAGGATGCGGCGGGCTTCGGTGGACATGGGCGCAACTCCTTGACAACAGTTGCCATGCTGCGCCGGCCCGGCCGCGCCGGTCTTGATGCGGATCAACCGCGATCGAACACCGGGTCCACCGGCACCTGCAGCGCGGTGGCCAGCTGGTTGGTCTTGCTCGCCAGCGCGATGATGGACAACAGTTCGGCGTGCTGCTCGCGCGTCATGCCCTTGGCGGTGGCGGCCGCGGTGTGCGAGTGCACACAGTAGCTGCAGCCGTTGATGATGGACGCGGTGATGTAGACCAGCTCCTTGGTCAGCGGGTCCAGGGTCGACGGCGTGGCCATGACCCGCTTGACCTCGGCCCAGGTCTGCTCCAGCAGCGCCGGGTCGAAGGCCAGGTAGCGCCACATGTTGTTGATGAACTCGGTCTTTCGCGTGGCGCGGATGTCGTCGAAGACCGCCTTCACGCGCGGATCGGCTTCAGGGTTCGGAACGGGGGCAACGGTGCTCATGGCGGCGGGTCTCAACGGGGTTTGCGGGGGGCGGTTTTCTTTGCTGGCGTGCGTTCGGGTCTGATGTGGCCCTCCTCGCGCAGCTTGTTCTTGCGCGCGGCGCGTTCGGCGTCGGCCCGTTGGCCGGCCTTGAGCCAGCGGGCAAACTGCTCGGGCGTTTCCAGCGTGATGCGGCCGATGTGCAGCGCGCGGAAGTCGGCGATCACCCGCTCGGCGGCTTTCTGGAGGTTGACCCGGCCGCCGCTGGCCAGCGCCCCGCGCTGGCGGCCGATGGCTTCGAGCAGTTCGTCATCATGCGTCTGCGCCCAGGCCTCGGGCGTCAGGCCCAGCGGGTAGCGCGCTTCCATGAGTTGCGGGTAATCGGCCTTGAGCTTGGCAATCAGCGCGCAGGCCACCTCTTCCTCGTCATAGGCGTTCTTGCCCACCGCGCCGCTGGCGGCCAGGTTGTAGCCGCTCTCGGGCACGGTGATGCGCGGCCACAGCATGCCCGGCGTGTCGTAGAGATAGAAGTCGTCAGCCAGCACGATGCGCGCCTCGGTGCGGGTGACGCCCGCCTCGTCACCGGTCTTGGCCGCGCGTCTGCCCTTGAGGGTGTTGATGAGGGTGGACTTGCCCACGTTGGGAATGCCGCAGATGAGCACCCGCATGGGCTTGAACAGGCCCCCCCGGTGGGGCGCGAGCCGGTAGCAGGCGTCGATGAGTGCGCGCGCCGGTGCGGTGTTGCTGGCATCCAGCGGTATGGCGTGGGTGTTGGGCTGCGCGTTGTAGTGCGCCAGCCAGAGCGCGGTGCGCTCGGGGTCGGCCATGTCCTGCTTGTTGAGCACCTTCAGCGTGGGCCGGCCGCTGGTGAGCTGCTGCATCAGCGGGTTGGCGCTGCTGCCGGGCAGGCGCGCGTCAAGCATCTCGATCACCACGTCGATGGCCTTGACCCGGTCGGCAATGGCCTGCCGCGTGAGGTGCATGTGCCCGGGGAACCACTGGATGCTCATGGAAGGCGGTACTTTCGATGCGGCGCTTTAGGGTTGGCGCCCGGTGGGGTGGCGGGGATGGCGTGCCACAATGAATTTTTCCGAACCACATCCCTTGCGAGGCAACACATGGCGATCACCGTCAACATCGATCTGGGCTACGAATTCGAAGTGAAGGCCAAGGCGGCCGAGGTGTTCGAGGTGTTGTCGGACGTGCCGGTCTCGGTCAGCCATTTTCCCAAAGTCGAGCAGCTGGTGGACATGGGCGGCGGCGTCTACCGCTGGGAGATGGAAAAGGTCGGCACGGCGCAGGTGAACATCCAGACCATCTACGCCAGCCAATACGCCAGCGACAAGGCCAAAGGCACGGTGAAGTGGACGCCGGTCAAGGGCGTGGGCAATGCCCAGATCGGCGGCCACTGGAAGATCGTTGACCACAAGAAGTCCACCGCCATCACCCTGGCCATCCAGGGCACGGTCGAGGTACCGCTGCCCGGCCTGATGAAGATGGTGGTGGTGCCTGTGGTGCAGGGCGAGTTCGAGAAGCTGGTCGAGCAGTACATCGACAACCTCATCCAGCGCTTCGGCGGCGAGGCGTGAATCGGCGGCCACTTGTCCCGGGTTTCGCTGGACAAGTCTGTGCATAAGCCGGGAGCAGCCCTGTACGGCCGCCGCAAGTGCTTGTGGCCCTAGGGTAAACATCAATTTGCCCACCCAACAGGCACTGGGTGCACAGAAGATATCCACTTGTCCCTCGATTCACTGGAAAAGCCTGTGCATAAACCTGGGCAAGTCCTGTAAGAAGCCGATAAGCTATTGATTTTCAATGAACTTCTTCAGATTGCACGAAAATCAGGCAGTGCAGCACCAGTCTGAAAAGACCCTTGCACCAGGCGCCGGACAAAGGGAACTGCACACATGAGCGGCCACCACCGCCTGCACCTGCCCGCCACCGGTGAAGTGCTGGACGCAGCAGCCGACACCAGCCTGCTGCAGACCCTGCTGCGCGCGGGTGTGCCCTGGCCAGCCTCGTGCCGCAACGGCACCTGCCGCACCTGCAAGGGCCAGCTGACGGCCGGCCGTGTGCGGTATGGGGTGGACTGGCCCGGCCTGCTGGCCGAGGAAAAGGCCGCCGGCGCGGTGCTGCCCTGCGTGGCCTATCCGCTGGAGGACGTCACGCTGGTGCCGCTGCGCGACTGAGCGCAGCAACCCGTTCACACGCCCTGCCCCGCATTCGCAGGAGCGGCGCCCTCGCCGAGAATCCCCGAACCCGTGTGTGCCCTGCGCGCCTCGACCTCTGAAAACCTTCGCGGCGGGGGCGCCGCTCCTACAGGCTTCCCCTCACAGGCCATCACCCTGGCTTTCGACCTGCCCCCGCATTCGCAGGAGCGGCGCCCTCGCCGAGAATCCCCGAACCCGT
>Ga0075157_10000364_pt1 | contig 37790 bp, 45 predicted proteins | sample JI81BgreenDNA_FD_70967 | JGI IMG/M metagenome (GOLD analysis project Ga0075157, IMG submission 70967) | Wastewater effluent complex algal communities from Wisconsin, to seasonally profile nutrient transformation and Carbon sequestration -... | ecosystem: Engineered > WWTP > Effluent > Algae...
CTGGATGGCGGAGTAGCTCAGCTGGTTAGAGCGGCGGAATCATAATCCGTAGGTCGGGGGTTCAAGTCCCTCCTCCGCTACCACCGTTAACGTATAGTCTCCCCCCTTTGGGGGCACCCCTTCTGCCAGAGCCATGATGTTCTGCAGTCGGCCCACCATTTCGATATCCAGACCCGTGCGGCCCGGCGCTGGGGTGAGCACCACATAATCGATCAGGCTGCGCAGGATGTTGCGGCCTGTGCGCTCTGCGGCGGCATCGTGCGCGAGGGTGGCGGTGATGTTCTTCACGGCTTCGCGATAGCTGTCGACGATCGCCGGGTGCAGGATGATCGTGTTCTCTGCCTTGCGCTCGCCGATCTGGGCCAGCAGCTGCTCGCGTTCGGCGCGTGCTTTATGAAGCGCGGTGAGCAGCTCGGGGATCTTGCCGCCATCATCGGCGATGACGGTGACCAGGCGATCGATCTTGGCGTTGAGTTGATCGACCTTCTTGCGCTGTGCGCTCTCGGCCTGACGATCGCGCTTCTGGAGTTCCGATCGCCGCCGGTGATAGTGCTTTACCGCAGCGGCGATCTCATCGGGGTGCAGCAGGTGCTCCTCCAGACCGCCCAGCACCTTGCTCTCGAGCACCGCGTTGCTGATCTGTCGGCGATTGCTGCAGGTGCCGGTGCTGCGCGTGTTGGCGCAGCCCCAGTGTCCATTGGCGACGATAACGACTGAACCCTTGCAGACGCCGCAGCGGATCATCCCCGAGAGCAGCCGCTTGGGCCTGCGGTTCACTTCCTTCGCGACCTGCGCGCGAGCGCCCAGCGCCAGCTGCAGTCGCTCCCACTCCTCGGTCGGGATGATCTGCAGCTCCGGCACTGGCGTTCGCTGCCACTTCTCGGGCGGGTTGGGGCGTGAGACGCGGCGGCGGGTGTCGGGGTCGCGCACCATATGGGTCCGATTGTAGACCAGGATGCCGCCATAGATTTCGTTGCGGAGAATGCCGTTCTGGCGGCGCACGTCACCATTGATCATCGATACCGACCATTGCCGACCGGTGGGCGAAGGCACGCCTTCAGCGTTCAACCGCCTGGCGATCGTGCGGGCCGAGTCGCCCTCGATGTACTCACGCACGATTCGCCGAATGATCTCGGCCTGGTCGGGGTCGATCTCGCGCAAGCCAAGCTCGGGCTCGCCGCGCGCATCGAGGCGATGCACCTTGCGATAACCATAGGCGAGATTGCCGGGGATGCGCCCCGCCGCGACGCGCCCGCTCTGCCCGCGTCTGATCTTGTCGGCCATGTCCTTGCGGAACAGGGCAGCCATGGTGCCCTTGAAGCCGATCTGCAGCTCGTTGATCTCGCCCTCGGACAAACTGAATATGCGCGCGCCGGCATGGATGATGTGGTCATGCAGCCAGCTCATATCGCCCTGGTGGCGAGAAAGGCGATCCAGCGCCTCTGTGAGTACCTGGTCGGCCTTGCCCGCCTTGATGTGCTCGACCAGCCCATTGAGGCCTGGGCGGTCGCGCACGGCCCCGGATATGGCGAAATCAGTGAAGACCGCCGTTATCGTCCAGCCTTCACGCTCGGCGCGCTCTTGGCAGACCCTGACCTGATCTTCGATCGACCGGGCATTCTGAAGCTGGCTGCTGTAGCGCGCATAGATGGCTGTCCGCACGAATCGCTTCCTCCGTTTCGCGCGCATGGTCGCGCTGTGCCAGTGCCTCGGCAAGCGCAATGGTGATATCGCGGATCTCGATTGGCGGTGACCGGCGCATCAGGCTTTCGCGAGCGCGGCCTCATAGGCTTGCGTTACTCGAGTCAATGCCGTCGCGAAATGGTCGGGGTTGTGCTCGATGCCGGTGAAGATGCGGCCCGCCTTGATCGCAGCAACGCCCGTGGAGCCGGTGCCCATGAACGGGTCGCAGACCTTCTGGCCAGCAACGTTGACCATGATCTTGTCCATCACGGAATCCGGCTTCACTGTGCCATGGTTAAAGGTCCTGGCTGGGGCGACCGAGGCGCTGACAAAACGGCGCTTCTGGGCAATGCTCCCCTGGGGCTCGAAGCCACGTGACCATGCGTGAAAATAGTATTCGGTGTCATAGAGATAGTGCTTGTTGGCCACCGGCATCGGGTTGTTCTTCGACCATCCGCCCAGGATGAACCGGTTGAAGCTGCCCTTCAGGTGCGCTGCCACTTCCGGGATCTGGTCATTGTGGCAAAAGACGACAGCCGCGCCGCACAGAAGCGGATTGATGATGCGGTGATCGAAGCCCTTATCGAGCTTCTCTTCGACGATCATGCGCGTAGCGACGCGAGCTTTGCGCATGTTGCCCGCGCCCTTGGCTTTGAACTCGTAAGGTGGGTCCATGATGTCGGCATCCATCCAGCCCAGGGTGGGCCGGATGGCATAGGCATCGCCGAGGTAAAGGCGATGCGGGCCGATGGTGACGATCTCGGCCATGGTCAGGCAGCCTGCCGGGACTCGAGGGAAATGGGTTTGCCATCGGCATGGAACATGTCGGCGAGCTTGCTGGGGGCCATGGGCGGCAGCGCGCCTTTGTGGCCTGTTGCCGGTTCCCCTTCCCCGGCCTTGGCGAGCGCGCGGAATGCAGCCTGGCCGTCGCGCTGGCGCTTAAGGCGGCTGATTGCATCGCACAGGCCCTGCCAATGGTCGCGCAGATCATCGCGGCCATGCTGGGCAATGGTGCGCTCGATCGTGTCGCGGGCGCTGGAGATGGCGGCGATGCTGTCTTCGATCGGGCAAAGGTCGGCCGCACGGCTCAAGCCGTCGCGGGGGCTGACACCAAAGGGATCGCCGACCAGCCAGGCTTCTGCTGCGGCCCATGGCATCAGCGCCGCATTGGCGGCTTCCGGATCGGCCTTGCCAGCCTCGATCGCCGCCTGCGCGCTGGCAATGCGGCGATCGAGTTCGCGAGTGATGAACGGGCGATCAGGCATCACGGTTGGCCAGGTCGAGCAACACATCAGCATGGCAGGGCTGATCGAGCGGGCACCAGCATGCTAGGTTCTTGCCGCGCAGTTCCTCAATCGCCGATCGGGTACTTTCCCATTGGCGCAGTGCAGCTTCATATCTCTCGCGGAAACACTGAACCGCCAGCTCAGGTGTGACCTCCGAGAACCGAATGCCCTCGCTCTCAAACGCAGGAGCGACCTTGTACGGATTGCCCCATTTTGAAGGCCGAGCGACATTGACCGCAGGCAGCCCGTTGAGAGCTTCGCTGACCGCCTGCAGTCGCCAGCCACGGCCTCGCGAGAGGCGGATGCGGGTTGGCTTGCTCATAGCCCCACATCCTCGGCTGTCGGCCAGTTCCAAAGGCCCTGTCGCCCGCGTGCCGGGACTGGTTCAGCCCAGCGCTCGATATTCTCCATCGGCCAGCCCCAATTGGCATGGCCGTTGCGGTCGCTGTCGTTGGCGAACTCAACCCCGAACTCGCGAGCAATGTCGAAGCCATTGCGCGGCTCACCAACCACAGCCGTGCCGAGGCCGCATGAAAGGGATAGACCTTGGACCCGCTGTAAGATGGGGATTGCGATATCAGGGCGAAGGCAGGTCATCGCTGCCGCCTGGCCGCCCTGCATCAGCTGGCTGAGCAGACAGCGAACTTCGTCGGCGCTTACCTTGCGAGCAGCCGCGTGGATCACGATGCGTTGACCGACGAGCGAGGCAGGCGGGCGCCAGCCCCGAAATTCGAAAGGCTTTGCGCCTTCGATGATCAGGCTGGCCCATGGCTGCCAGACGGTGAGAACTTTGAGCGCGCGATCAGGCATCGGTCGCCTCCCTGGCTTTGTCAAAGCCAGCTTCATCGGTGGCTTTGGCCCATGCGATGGCCTGCTCAACGATGTTGTCGATCGTCTCGCCAAAAAGCGGGATCGTGCGATAGTGGCCCCAGCTGAAAGAGCAGGTTCCATCGGCACGATAGGTCATCACCGGGCGATGGACCTCAGCCAGAAAACCAGATTTCTTGAGCTTCTGGATCCGATAGCAGAGCTCGTCCCAAGCTTCCTCGCAGTCGCAGAGCTCGTCCCAAGCTTCCTCGCAGTCGTCGTCGCCCTCGCCATTGAACAAGTCTGCGCTCCAGGCGGGGCACTCATCGGACCATCCCAGAAGCTCGTTTAGCGCATCCGGCAATGCCTGTCGGTCGCCCATGAACTCGATCATGGACATTGAGCATTCGCCATTCGGCAGCGGCCAGACATTCTCTATGCGAAGGTTTTCGGTGGTGAGCTGGTAAAGGCTTTGCATGTCAGATTGCTCCTTTGGGCAGGTGGCGGTTGGGGTGTGCAGCATCGAGCTGCTGGCGGGTGGCGCGCAGGCGGGTGAAGCGGGGCGTTCGCCCGGCTCCGGCACCGGCGTACCCTTGGCGGGTGAAGCCCTCGCGCTTGAGGATTGCAGCAACTTCGCGGTGCGACACATCCTTCTCGCACCAGACCGCGACGTGCTCGACCGCATTGCTCAGCGTGATCGAATGGAAGTCGTCGAAAAACCGACCGGCGGTTAGGCGGTAATCGGGTGCCATGGGAGCGGTGCTCATGCTGCTGCCCTCCCCGCGCACATCTCGGGCAGGTTCGCGCGCGCCAGCGCCTCGGCGAGGCCTGGGCAGACGCTGTTGCCGATCTTGGCGATCTGGTGGGTCTTGGGCAGCCTGCCGAACTTGCGCGCGCCGCTGTCGGTTTTATACCAGCACTCGGGGTCGAGGATGTAGCTTTCGGGGAAGCCTTGCGCGCGGGCGAGCTCGCGCGGCTCGAGCATCCGCATGCCGATATCGACCAGGACGAAGGTGACCGCATCGATCGTGACGGTCACCACTGCAAAGCGCGGTTTGACCGTGATGGTGTCGAGCGGCTGATCGACCGGCTGATATTGGCCGATCTCACTGCCGTAGTATTTGACCAAGAAGGCCGCGACCTGCACCGCGCGGTCCATCACCTCGGCAGGCAGCTCGCCCGCCTCGATCAGCGTCGTCTGCACCACCTGCTGCTGGGTGCCGCGCCCGGTGATCGTGCTGACCGGCTTGTCGGCAGGCTGGCCCGGATTGGCTCGGTTGCCCCGCTCGGTATTGTGCTGGGCGAGGAAGGCGGCAACGGCGGCATGCTTACCACCGCCAGCGACTACCGTGCCCAGCGGCTGCTGTGCATCGATCGCGCGCGGTGCCTGCCCTTCCCGCTCACCATAGCCGGTCTGGATCAGCGATGCGGCGACGACGCCATGATGTCCGCCCGTCGAAATGACATCGATCGGCTGCTCGGGGTGAGAGCCGATGCAATTATTGCGCAGCTTGAGCATCGCCGCCGATTGCAGTGCGATTTCGCCACGGTGCGCGCCGGTGATCGTCCTGAACGGTTCATCGACTGCATGGGCACGATCGCCGCCCTGATGCGTGACAGGCAGCAGGCTCGACCCAACAAGCATCTGATGCGCGCCGCCTGCGGTGATCGTATGCGTCGGCTCGTCAGCGCCGGTGTGAGGCTTGCCGCTGTTGCGCATCGTCATGACGTGCGGGATGACGGCTGCCATCTCGCCGCCCTTAGCCGTGGTGATTGTGCGCAGCGGGTCGTCGGCCGACCAAGCGCGACCCGGATTCCAGCTGCTGTTCGTCACCGGCACGATGAACGGCCGCGCGCTGTTCACGACATAGCGCATCACGCCGGCGGCGATGCGTCGGCAGGTCGCATCCTTGAGCGGGCGCTTGCGATCGAAGATGCTCGGGCACGGCAGCGTCCAGTCGATGCACTCGGCAGCGGTGCGCCACGGCAGCAGTTTGCCCGCCACCACATCGGGCGACCCGGGCTTGCCATGCGTCGGCGCAGGCCAGACGATCGGCAGGCCGTCCCGGCGCGCGATCAGGAACAGCCGCTTGCGACTGGTGGGCACGCCATAATCGCAGGCGCGCAGCTCGCGCCACTCGACCTTGTAGCCCTGCTTGCGGATCCGGCGCACCCAGAGGTCGAACTCTTCGCCGCGGCGTTCCTTGATCGGCTTGTTGTCGGCGTCGAGCGGGCCCCACTGGCGAAACTCCTCGACATTCTCGAGCATGATGACATCGGGCGCGCCCCGCCCGCCTGGTGTCGCCTTCTTGAGGCGCTCGATCCAGTGCGGCACGACGTGCGCGAGGTCGCGGATGTACTTATCTCGGGGCTTGCCGCCCTTCGCTTTGCTGTGGTGCTTGCAGTCGGGGGAGAACCAAACCAGTGCGACGGGCATGCCCTCGGTCGCGTCGAGCGGATCGACCGAATAGATCGACTGGCAATAGTGGCGCGTGCCGGGGTGGTTCGCCGCATGCACTGCGATCGCCGCCTCGTCATGGTTGATAGCGACGTCGACGTGCCGCCCGAAAGCCGCCTCTAGCCCCGTGGATGCACCGCCGCCGCCTGCGAAATTGTCGACGATGAGCTTCATGCCGCCGCTCCCTTGGTCAGAATGGCGGGCATCTGGTTGTATTCGACGCCTTCGAGGGTACGGCCTGAGAGGTGCTTGGGCTGGCGCTTCATCGGCCAGCCATTGTAACCACCGTATTCGCCGGACATCATCACGCGGGTGTCGATCCGCTCACGGTGATCGAACCTGCCGCCGATCTGTCTGATCGGCGAGTATGCGCCCCATTGCTTGAAGAAATAGGGGATACCTGCCTTCATGCAGAGATCCCGCAAATGGGTGTGCCAGGACGGGTGCGACGGTCGCGCGCCGCTGCCGCTCTCGCCGCCGCTGATCACCCAATCGGGCATCAGGTCGGCGGGGATATGGCCGAGATGGCCGAGCAGCGGCTCGCAGCTCCAGAAGCGCAATGCGGCGGGGGTTTCCTTGAGCAGCTTCGCGCGCTGAATAAAGGCGCGCTTGTCCTCGATCGTGACGCCCAGCCAGATGTTGCCAGGAACCTGCATCTCGTTGTTGAAGGGATGCTGCTCGAGCAGTCCATTGCCGATCGGCACCATAATCGGCGACGCGTTCTTGCGCTTGGTCAGATAGTCCCGCATCCGCCGGGGGCGTTTGGTGAGCACCTGAAAGATATGCTGCGGGCAGGCCTCCATCACACCGAACAGCCGATCGAGCTGTTCATCGGTGACTGCAGGGTGAAACGGATCGCCCATCGAGTTGACGAACCAGACGGTGGGCAATTTGTATTTCAGCGGCAGCAGCAGCGATTCCTCGGACATGCCGATCTTGCCGGTCCAGACGGCCTTGCCCTTCACCTGTTCAACAGTGCCGGCGTATTTGCCGCTGATCTTTTCGTTGGGGTGCTGCGCCATCCGCCAGGCCAGCGCCATCGCGTAACAATTGGTGCACCCTGCGCTGACCAGGCTGCATCCGACAATCGGGTTCCAGGTGCGTTCGGCCCATTCGATCTTGGTGGTCATCAATCGGTCCTTTCACCGATCATGCGCGCCTGCAGGTCGAAGGCGCGTTGGGGGTTCCATCGGGTGGTGGGGGGCTGCTCCGCAGCGCGGGCGTCGATGATCTCACCAGCCTTGCGCTTCCACGATCGCCAGTCGGCGGTGCGGCGTTCGGCATGGGCGCGGATGAGGTTGTTGCGGACCTCGCGCGGCAGCTGGCCGTAGCAGGTGTCGCAGATGCGCTGCCAACGCTGGCGCGGGCGACAGCAGCCGGGCACGTCGCAGATGTGCTTGCGGCGGGTCACGGCGCAGTGTCCTGCACGAGATCGTGCATGCCAAAGCGGCGGGCCTGCTGCTCGAGCTGGCGAACTCGCGCGCGGGCGCGCTCCAGCTGGCTGGGCAACCTGCGGATGGAGCGATAGAGGCGTTCATCGGCCAGATCGGCCTGGGTGGCGGGGCGGCCCATGATCACGCCCACCCCGCCCAGTGCAGGCCGAGCGCCAGTACGGCGACCAGGCCCATGGCGCCCATTGCCAGGCGGTCCCGGGCAATCTCGGCGCGGCTGTCGGTCGGGGAAACCTGCTGGCCGATCGCGTCGTACAGATGGCCATCGGGCAGGCGCGGCGGCTTGCAGTCGCGGCAGCGACAAAACTCATCGTGAATCGAATTGACGTGCGGCATCATGCCATCTCCCTTTGTGGTGAGCGGTTGGAGGTCTGGGGCTGGTCGGGCTGGTCGAAGACCCAGCAGTGCGAGTTGTGGCCCGCCGGGTTGTTCACCTGCTTCTGGCCGACGAATTTCCGGGACTTGGAGCCGCGCAGGATGCGCTTGAGCTCCATCATGTTGACCGGCGAAAGACCGGCGTTCCGGCAGCGCATCTCGAAATAGCTGAGGCTGACCGCCATATATTTGTCGGCATGCCGGTGCTGGTTGATGCTGTTGCCTTCGGCGTGATCGTTCGGGCTCTCGCGCGAGATCAGGTAATCGACCTTCTCCCAGAAATCGGCGACCAGCGGATGATCACCGCCGCAGCTGTCCTGGCGATCAAGCGCCATAAGGTCGACGAAATCGACGGTGCGCTTCAGCCAGCTTTCCTGCAGACCGGGGAACAGCCCCTTGAGGCAATCGACCGCGGCGGCCAGCTGGCTGTGCGTCTTGATGCAGCGGGAGTTGTGCAGGCCGCGAACACGCTGCCGCATCCCCTCTTCGTGATGCTGATAGCGCCGGAAATAGTAGTCGAGATACTCAGCTTCCTTGCGGATCACATGGATGATCGAGCCGGACATGCTCTCGATCGGCCAGCCCTCGAGCTGCAGCGCGGCGTCACGGGTCTCATCGTTCCACTCGGCCTTGTCGATCTTCATCGACATCAGGCGCTCGAGCACCGCCGGCTGAGCGTCGATGCGCTCATTCTGCATCAGATAGATCGTGCCGAGGAAGGGCGGCTCGTACGTCTCGGTGCCGGATGATTTCATGCCCAGCACGCGTGGGCTGCGGCCGTTGTAAAGGGTGAGCAGCTCCTGCCAGTCGAACCGGCGCTGGTGCCCCTTCCCTTCCTCGCGATTGCCCTCGATCAGGCCGACAGGCAGGTTGGAGACCTTGAGGAAGTTGCGGGTGACACCGGCGTTGGTGCCCTTGTTGGGGTCAAAGCCCTCGTATCCCGAGCGCCCGAGCATCTTCCACATGAGCTCGACCAGGGTGGTCTTGCCCGATCCGGGCTGTCCGGTGATCTCCAGAAAGCCGAGCGACTTCTGCTTTTCGCGGATCTGCACCGCAAATAGCGACATGGTGAAGAACGCGAGCGCGACCAGGCCGCGAGGCCCCCATGCCTGCCAGACCAGCGGCACCCAATCGAACTTGAGCGCATCGGGTTGCCAGTCGATATCGAGGATGCGTTCGGGGCTGCGCAGCTTCACCGCTGCCCTGCCGAGGTCGAAATAGTTTTCGCGGTTGACCTCGATCACCCGGCCATCGCGCACCGCCAGATCACCCAGCACCCATGCGCGGTGCGGCGGCGAATAGCCGGTGAACCCGATCGGCTCGACCGTCTTGAGCTGGCGCATCTGCCGCCGCATGATGTTGTCGAGCTGCTCGCCGGTGCCGCTCCACATGCCTGCAAAGGCGAGCAGGCGCTTCTTGAATTCCGATGACGCGGCGCAGGCGGCGTTGCTGAAGCGGGCCTTTTCGGTCTTGGCCCCGTCGGGGAAATCGATCTGGATGAAATAGTTGGTCTCATCCGCAACTTCGTCGCGCTCGCGATACAGGATGCGGAAGGCGCAGTTGGCGATCTCGTTGACCTGAAGCTGCGGCTTCTGGTCCTCGTCATAGGTGGTCTTGGCCCAGAACAGCCGGTTGCCGTGGCGGAATTCGAAGCTGGAAAGAGCCTTGCGATCTATGATCAGCTTGGCCTTCTCGCGCGGGGTTTCGGCGATGGTGACCGCCCCGTTCCAAAGATAATCCTCGATCGCCCGCTCGCCCAACGGCGCACGCTCGGGGTCGCCATGGAACTTGACGTGGCGCAGCCAGAGATCATTCCAGTCGAGCTTGGTGCCCTCGCCATCGGGGCGGACCTGTGCGGCGGTGGCGCTCCACCCCTCATCGCGGGCGCGCCTGACGAACTTGCGGGTGGCAGACACGCCCGCCGGGCCGACATCGAAGGCGAAGACCAGGCGCGGCGGATTGTTGCGCGCCGGGCTGTCGGCAATGGCCTTGCGGAGCAAGGCGAGGTCATGCTCGGGATAGTTGTTGGTGCTCATCAGGCTGACGGCATCAAGCCCCGCCTGGCGCAGCGCCTGGGCGTCAAAGATGCCCTCGGTCAGCCAGATGTCATCGGCGAGCGCGAGCTGTTCATAGCTGGCCGCAGGCGGTGCCCACCACCATCCGCTCCAGTTGCTGCCATATTTGAAATTGGCCTTGCGCTTGAACCTGCCGGCGCGGTCGATCAGACGTTCCCAATAGCTGCCATTCTTCAGATCGAAGCGGACGGTGGCGCTGGCCTGATTGGTCTCGCGATCGAAATAGGTCTCTTGGGTGTAGAGCCCCTGCAGCTGGCTGATATCGAGGCCGCGCTCGACCGAGAGATAGGCGTCGGCGGTCGCGGTCGGGTTGATCTCGGTCGGCGGCGCGCGGCGGGTCCAATCCTCGAAAAGCTCGGGCAGCAGGTTGCGGACGCTGTCTTCCCATCCGCATTTTTCCTGCCTGCCGCATTTGACGATCTTGGGGTCTTCGGCAGCGCAATAGGCCTCCCACTTGTCGCATTGCGGGCACTGGCCTTGCTGCAGCCAGGCACCCTTGGCCGACTTGAACCGGAACATCTGTTTCAGGTCGGCGATAATCTGATCGGAAAGGTTCATTGCGGGCCTTCATGGCGCGGGGCAGCGGCCCCGGAATTGCGGGTGACGAACAAGGCGTTGGCGATTGGGGGATGGGGGAAGTCAGGCGGTGCGCAGCGACCAGCGGTCAGCCGAACATCGGAATCTGGCGAGGATCATGGCCGGGGTCATTGCCCGGCTCGCGTGCGCTTTCGGGATAGCGGCGACGGACATAGTCGCTCGGTGCCATCGGCAGGTTGATCTCGGGATTGGGGATGGCGCTGGGCGACAGGGTAAAGACCGCCGCCAGCTGTGCCTTCCACGTGTGGCCGCAATCGGTGTTGAGGCAGATCAGGTACAGGTCCTTCACCGTCTCGTTGACCCATTCCGACGTGCGGATGGTAGCAGGTGCATTGCAGTGCGGGCATTGCACGAACCCCTTGCGCATGCGCGTGGTCAGCCCTTCCCCCTCGCGATCTCTCACCGGATGGCCTCCCTGATGATCAGGCGCGCCTCGGCGCGCATGGCAATGGCATTGGCGATGATGTCGTCGCATTCGCGTTCGATGCGCTCGGCGTCCGTGCGGCAGATGATGCCGTCGGCGGTGGTCTCGACGATCGCCTGGGCGAGGTCGCTGTTTTCCTTGCTCTGCCGAGCGAACAGCACCAGCAGATCCTTGCCGCTGGCGGTGATCGTAGGGGTGCGAACCAGCTCATAGCCCAGCTGCCGCGCGCGGGTGGCGAGCACATGGGGATGACCCGGCAGGCCCACGGTTTCATGCTCCAGCGCTGCGACCTCATCGACGCGCAGGAAGCTTTCCGTGTGCGGGTTGATGCAATCGCTGATCCGCTGCTGGCGGGTACCGAGGCGCGAGGCGGCGGCTTCCTGCCCACCGAAGGCGCGCACCAGGGCGCGGCAAGCGGTCTTCAATTCCTGCTGATCGGGCGGCAGCACGATGTCGCGACGATCAGTCATGCGGCCTCTCCGGTGCGATCGAAGGATTTACCGGCTGACGCGGCACGTAGGATGGTGGCAGACCAGGTCTTGCCGGAACGGTGGGCAGGGGTGACCATCGAGAGGCGCTGCCGGGGGGCGGACGATGATTGGGCAGCGGAAGCCTGACCCAGCGCAAAGGCGCTGGCGACAAAAGTGGCCGTGCGGGCAGGTTCTGTCTGAAGGGGACCAGCCCCTTCCCGCACGGCCACGGGTGCGCAGGCTCCTGATCGACAGGTTTCATTTTCCAGCGGATCGGGAAGCTCAAAGCCACGCTGGAACATGGGGCCGGTCTGCGAGCGGCCAATCTGATTGGGGGATGCAGTGGTCACCGGCGGGCACCCGCCGTCATGCGCTGGGGCGTGCCCAGGTCAATTCCGCAGAAGCGGTCGCACAGCGGCGCTTCGAGCGAGTCCTCTATCGCCTCAGGCTGCAGTACCGGGTGCGGATAGATGTCAGGCCGTAACACATGGCGCGGCACGTCGAAGGCGCGCTCTGCGATCAGCACGAACTGGTGCGACATGCGGCGGGATGAATGCAACATCTTCCAGACGGCGGTCTGCGAGCAGCCCAGCTCAAGGCCGAGCTTTTCCTGCGATCCTGCTTTGCGGAGACAGAGGCGGAGCGCCTCGTGGGGGGTGAGTGGCTGTTCCATGGCCACTGGATATAACCTAGGTTATGACCCTGTCAATAACCAAAATACACAGGCAGGTTATAACGGCGGTGGTTATCGCTGAGTCATGAGCGACGATGGCCGAATCGATGGTGACCGCGTCCGGAAGCGGATGGACGAATTAGGTCTAAGCCAGAATGGTTTAGCGCAGCGGGTTGGCGTGTCGCAGGCCTCGATCGCTAAAATCACTGGCGGCCAGTCTTTCGGTTCCAAGCACCTCCACAGGATCGCGCGGGAACTCGGAACGACAGCGGCCTATTTGACTCGCGAAACCGACGATCCCAGCGAGGGCGCGCTTCCGATCCCGACATCCGACGATATCGCTCAGCAGGTCGGCGGGGTGCGAATCAAGGAAATCGATCTCGATTACGGCATGGGTGCGACCTGGCTGGATGGCGTGCCGGTCACCGAGGTCGAGCGCGTCTTCCCTGCTGACTGGCTGGTGCAGTTTACCCGTGCCTCGCCGCAGCATCTGTTCTTCGCGCATGGCGCAGGCGATTCGATGATGCCGACCATTCTCGACCGGGACATCGTGCTGATCGACACCACGCAGCAGACGCTCAACATGGCCGATCGCATCTGGGCCGTGGCCTTTGGAGGGGCCGGGATGATCAAGCGGCTGCGGCCTCAGCCCGATGGTGGCGTGCGCCTGATGAGCGACAACCCCTCGATCCGCGATGAGGTTGCCTATGACGGCGAACTGTCGATCATCGGGCGCGTAGTTGCGGTAATGCGGAAGGTTTAGTTATGACAGACCAAGAGGAACAAGGCAGGCCTGGAAACGAGGTGGTAAAGTCACAAACTGTCCGCCTCGATTATGGGCATTTCGAGAACAAGTCTTTTATCAGTTGCACCCTAGTGTACGGCGGGGGCCTGCCTCCAACACTGATCAATTGCGACTTCATAAAAAGTCGGTTTGCATTCGAGGGAGCTGCCTTGAATACCGTCAACTTTATGAACAGCATGGTCAAAGGGGGCGATGGCGGTCGCGCCTTGATAAACCAAATGTTGGGCCTCACGTGACATGGCAAATGTCATCAACATCGATAAATCGGAATACGTGGGCTCGCATGAGACCACCGACTCGGGCAACGTGGTAACCGGGTCGGTTTTCGGTGGTGGATCTGGAGGAGGACCTATGGAACCGAAAGTACCGCTGAAGGACTATGTCGACGCGCAAGACAACGCGGTCGAGTCGCGGCTCATTGAGCGTCTGAGCGGCTTGGCCAAAGCCGATGATATCAAGAGCATCAGGCAAAACATATGGACAGCCGCCGGCACAATGCTGGCAATCATGCTAACAATGTTCGCCATCGCAGGCGATCGCTTTGACGGTGGAATTGGTGCATCATCGCTTCTCCGAGAGCAAGCAGCGATCCAGGAATCAAAAGACAAAGCCCAGGATGCTCAGCTGGAACTGGTCAACCAAAAGTTGGACATCTTGATCAAGCAAACTGCCGAAAAATAGCCCGGCTGCTCAATTTATCAGGCCAATCTGATGGCTGTCGGTCCTGCATACTATAAGTGTCTGAGGGTGCAGCTGTGGGCAAACGCGCTGGCGCCTAGGCGCGGTCTCCTGTTCATGGCGATATCAACTGCGCGATGCTGAAGGCGGGGTTGGCGGCGGCCGAGATGGACTCCAGCGATAGTCTCGGCAACCCCCGCCCTGATGCCCGCGCGACGGCAGCGCGTGACGGGCTGGCAAAGCTGCTCGGGCGGGTGACCGGGACCGCGCCGACAGGTCACCTTCTGGTGAAGGGTGCGCGCCTGCAATGTGTGTCAGAGGGCGGCACTGGCGGCAAACGCACCGCCGCCTGGTGCAGCTCTCCGGTGCATGGCGATATCAGCTGCGCGATGGAGAAGGCGGGGCTGGCGATACGCTGGGCGAAATACTGGCGGGCGCACCGGTGCGGATGAAGATCGAGTTCGCGGTCCTGCTGGTGATATCGCTGGCGGGGCTGGCGAGCGGTATAGCGATGCTCATACGCGCTGGATCGTAGCCGAGCCAAAAAAGGAAACAGGGATGTCAGTACCTATTCGTTGCAGGCGGTGCGGCTACAAAGGCATTGCGACAGGAATCACATTCATAAACTCTCGCGATATCACCATCGGTAAGGCGAGCGAAACCTGTCCCATGTGTGGGGGGCGTGCCGACTATCAATCTGGAACCTATGATTTTGTTGGCGATGCAATCGCTGCATTTCGTGCTCCTGGCGTCACGCGTGCTTCTGCAGAAGAGTTCGCAAATGTGGTGTCATCAGCTGCAAAAGGAGAACTGACAACCGAACAGGCACTGCAACAAGCTGAGAGCATCAATGCGATTTTTTCTGCCTTCTTTCGGAAGGCTCTGGCAAACGGCGTCCCCATCGATCGGTTGGTGAACGTCATTTCGCTGATCCTCGCGGCTTGGGCGTTCTACTCGTCTGAAGTTGGTGGGGAGGCAACATTAGGCGAGCTTCGCACTCAGACCGAAGTTCAGCGGACGATTTTACAAGAGATGAAGAAGCAGACAAATGCCGCTCAGAGAACTGAAGAAGGTTCTCAGCGGCAAGCCGCAGCTGCCGAGAGGACCGCAGCAGAGTCTCGAGAGCAGACACGTCTGCTGCGTGAATTGGCAGCCAGACAAGATTTGCAACAGCGAGACCCATCGCAAACCCACGGAGCGCCAAGCCGCGCCGAGCGTCGTCGGGCTGCCGCGATTGAGCGCAAGCGGAAGAAGCGGATTTCGAGAGGGATCGCCAGACCTCGCTAGGCAGCATCGTTTTGCCCTTCACTCTGCCAAAAACGATCAACCATTGCCCGCGCTCTCCAACTTGAGCGAGGTCAGCAGGCCGGTGGTGCCGTAGCGGGTGGTGACCTCATCGACCAGCCATGCCATGCCGTCAATCTCGCTATCCCAGCCCTGCAGCTGCACGGGCATGTTGGGCGTGATCGCCGAATCTCCGAAGGCAAGATCATAGGTGAAGCTGTATGCACCGCGCTTGGCCTTGTCGGCAGCCGATTTCGCGGCCTTCTCGGCATCGGCCTTGCTGGAATAGACCTTCTTGAGCTTCTTCGGCTTGCTGCCGCCGGTGGTCACCGTCTTGCGCTGGCCTGCGTCCTGATCGTGATATTCGGCGCTGACGCCATCGGCCCCGGTGCGCTCTTCATGCCTGAAGGTCCAGCTCCAGCCATCAACCTTGGACAGGCGCAGGGTGGGCAGCGCCTTGCCGCTGGGGGTGGTGCTGGAGCCCAGCGGCATGAAGATGAGCGTGCCCGCCTTGACGGTGGCGACGGCATCGTAGCGGCGGCCGAGATCGCGGACGAAGGCCATGTCGCTCTTGCCTGCCTGCTCGATCGCCTTGATCGGGATTGACGCCAGTTCGCCGGTGATGCGTGAGGAAAAGCCGTTCTCCCCGGCGATGGTCTGGATGATGGTGCCCAGCGTCGTATCGACCCAGCTCTTGGTGCGGCGGGTGCGATAGTCGCCGGTGAGATCGGCAGAGCGCGCGCGGATGGTGATGATGTCGGGCGGGCCGCTTCGTTCGATCTCATCGATCCGGAAGCTGCCCTTGTCGACCATGCCGGGCAGCACATCGTCCCCGCTCTCCCATCCCAGCGCGAGCGTGAGCACCTTGCCGACCTTGGGCGGCGCGAGTTGACCATCGTGGTTGTGGATGGTGAGGTCGAGCGTATCAGCCTCCCCGCCCCGCTTTTCGGTCAAGGTCAGGTCGATGATGCGCGGGTTGACGCGGCTCGACAGATCCACGCCATTGTCGAGCACCAGACGGCAGGCTGCCTTGTTGGCCACCATGGGCGTTAATCCTGCCGCACCAGATCGACCGCGAACTCGGTGCGCCGCGCGATGCCGCCAGAGATGATCGACGTACCCCTGAGGTCGATATTCTCGATGCGATAGCTACCCCAAATCTGGCCCGCGCCGTCGAGCAGCGGCCAGTTGTCGCCGGTGCTGGCCATGTCGACCAGGTTGTCGATCGCGCCGAAGCTGCCCGCGACCTCGGGCACCAGGACGCCGGTGAAGCTCACCGTGTCTTCGCCCAGGCCGACATATTGCGCCGCAGGGCGCTCGGTATGGCGTTCGCTGGTCGCGTGACGCCAGCTCATCCGCCGCTGGAATTCCTGATAGGGCAGGCTCTTCATGCCGAATACGAACATGCCAAGCACCATCAGCTCGGTACCCTGGGGCAGCCCCGCGGTGCGCAGGGCCGAGGTGTCGCTCGTAGGGGTGGCAGTGAGCGCACCGAACAGATCGTCGAGCCGGCGTGCATCGGAGCGTACCTGGTCGACCCGGCCCCGGGCCTTGTCGAACGGCAGGTTGAGCGAAGGTGGAAATCGCATCGATCAATCATCCTCGTAGCTGGAGCGGCGGCGTACGCCCATGATCTGCTCGATCTTCTTGATCACCAGCTCAGCGAGCTCATTGACGTCCTGACCCGGCAACGCGTTGATCGTGAGGTAGAGGGTCAAAGCTGCTCCCGCAGCAGCCGATGCTCCACTGCCTCCTGCAGAGCGGATCGGTGCGCCGGCGGCGGCAAGCCGGGGCATGCCGCCCTTCGCCACGCCCTCGGCAAGGCGCTGAGCCGACTGGATGGCGCGTCCCCTGCCCCCTTCGATGCCCAAGGCCATGCCCGCGCTGACATGTCCGCCCAGCGCCATGAACAGGCGGCTCGGGGACTTGATGCCGAGAAACGCCTTGATCTTGTCGATGCCGATACCGACGATGCGCTTGAGAGCGTTGAAGACGCCCATGGGGTTGCCGAGGATGCCCGAGATCAGTCCGTCAATGATCGCCCTGCCCATCGCCCCCATGCTGTTGCGGAAGTTGACGATGAAGTTGGCAGCGCTGGTGAACCATCCCTTGATCGTGTCGAGATGGGTGTAGATCAGATAGGCGGCAACGCCGATGCCAACCGCCAGCGCAACGATGGGGTTGGCCATGGCGGCGCGGGCCAAGAACATGATCGCTTGCCCAGCGATCCACGCACCCGATCGCAACAGCCACAGGCCCTTGCTGAGCACGCCCAGCGCGCGCAGCTTCTGGAACCAGCCCCATGCCGTGGCGAACGGACCGATGATGCCACCCAGGGCGATCTTCGCCGCCCCCAGCCCCAGTTTGAAGACTGCCAGCCCGGCAACCAGCTTGATAATCGTCGCCGCCGCCTCAGGGTTGGCCTGCGCCCAATTCGACACAGCCATGGCGATGGTGCTGACCTGAGACAGTGCCTCGGTCATGACGGGCAGCAGGGTGGTCCCGAGCGTGATCGCCAGCGTCGAAGCGGTGCCCTTGAACGCTTCCCAGCTGACATTGGCGTCCTTGAGCACGCGCTGGTCGAAGGCCTTGTCGATAACGCCGCTGGATTTCAGGGACTTGTCGCGGATGTTGCGATATTCGTCGAGGTTCTGGATCAGGCTGCGGAGCGCCCCCTGTGCCTGCATATCCTCGAACGCATAGCCGAGCTTCTTCAGGTCGCCGCCGGTCGCCTGCCTGGTGATCATGGCAATGCTCTCGACCGTGTCATAGCCCTGCGCCTCGAGCTTCTTCATCGCCGCGGGCAGATCAATTCCGAAATTCTTCTCGAATGCCCTGACCGTCGCCGGCGCGTTGATCTTGGTGAGCAGGTTCTGGATGTTGTTCGCCGCCTGATCGGCATTGCCGGTGCCCTTTTCAGCGATCTGGAGCGCGGCAGACAGCTGCCCCACAGCCGGGACGCCCTTGGCCCCCAGCGCCTGCATCTGCGCGGTGAGCGCAGGAAAATGGCGGGCCATGTCGCGGATCTCGAACGCGCCCATGTTGCCGCTGGCCGCCATGACATCGAGCGCGGCGCTGGTCTGGCTGATCGGCACCTTGAGATTGTTGAGATTGGCATAGGCCGCAGCCGCGCCATCGCCCAGATCGACGCGGAAGGCGGTGCCAAGCCTGCCGATGGCCGGTGCGAGCAAGACCGCCTGGCGCGGGTCAAGGCCCTTGCCAGCCAGCACGTCGACCGCCTGACGCATGTTCTCGGGCAGCTGCCTGGATGCCTGGGCAGCCTGGACGATCGTGTTCTGCAGGCGCTGGGTGGCAGCGTCGGACAGGTCGGCCTTTTGCTGGATATCGACCATGCCGGTCGAAAAGTCGGCGGCAGCCTTGGTCGCGAGGATCAGCGGCGCGAACAGCGATGCGCCCTGAGCCAGATCAGACTGGCCAGACGAAATCAGGTTTGCTGCCATGGCCTTTCGATCGGCGGTCTTGCGCTCGATGGCTGCCAGCTGCCCCAGCTTGGCCTTTTGCTGCTCGATCTGGCGGTTGGAGAATTCGAGCTGGCGAGCCAGATCCCGCTCGCGGTTGATGAGCGCCGTGACATTGCCGGTCGCCGACTGCATCTGTTTGCCGACATCCGCGAGCTCGCGCTTGAGGCGGCGCGATTCATCGCCCATCGCCTTTAGTGCGATCGAGCCCTTCTTGCTGGCGCCCATGATGTTGCGGATCGAGCCGGAGAGCTTGTCGGCCCCGATGAAGCTGACCAGCAGCGACAGTTTGTTGCTCACGTCTCTTGCTCCCTCGTGTCAGCCATCCTTGCCGTACATCCGGTTCCAGCGATCCTTCGCCTTCACCGTCCAGAAGATCAGCTCATCAAATTCGAGGGCCTCCAGCTCTGACAGCGGCCAATGGAAAATGGCTGCGACATCGGCGATCAGATCGTCGATATCGGTTCCCCGGACGTCATCTTCTCGATCAACGCCCGCTCTGCCCGGGTCAGAAAAAAACCGCGGATCACGCCCCCGATTTCGGCGAGGTCTGCCGGGTCGAGTTCGCGCGCCTCTGCATCGGTAAGGATCGGATCGGAGATCCGCGGCACCAGCGTGATGATGGTGGTGACATCGGTGGTGAGCAGATCCTGCAAGGTCAGTCCGCGCAGTTCGCCCGACTTTGGCTTGCGCAGGATCAGGCTGGTGATCCGGGTCTCGCCGCGCACGATCGGCTCGACCAGCTCGATAGGGTCGGAGAAGCGCGACGTGGCAGCGCTGGTGGCGGGGGGCTGGATATCGGTGGTCATCTGGGGGAACCTTCACATTGCAAGGGGGAGGATGGATCGGGCCGGGGACGCCTAACACACCCCCGGCCCTGCCCCGCTCGCGCCGTCCCCCAATGGCAGCGCCCGCGGAATCGAAGAGGTCAGAGGCCGATGGCGGCGCGGATCTCGGCGTAGCGATCGATGCCATCGACCAGCAGGATCGCGTTGATCATGTCGATTTCCATCTCGACCCGGCCATCGACAACCAGCTTGTAATAGGCGAGCGGCATCTTGGCCTTGTGCTCGGTATCCTCACCGGCCTTGGCGTTGCCCATGTCGATCTCTTCATAGCGACCGCGCATCACCATCTCGACCGCCTGTGGCGCGCTGCCGTCATCGCGCTGATAGGCTCCAACCAGGCGCAGCAGCACGCCATCGACGCGCGGAATGCCAAACTGACGGATGATCTGGGTAACCAGACCGCCTACCATGAATTCCGCCTCCATGAGCTGCAGCCCCATGTCGATCTTAATCGGACCGAGCATGCCGCCGCCGCGCCACTCTTCCATCTGGGCGGCGATCTTGGGCTGGGTGAATTCCCCGACGATGCCGAGATAGCTGTTGCCGTCGTTGTAGAGGTTGAAGTTCTTCAGTTTGCGGGGAAGGCCCATGGCGGTGTCCTTTGACGATCAGGTGCGAACGGTGGCAGGTGCGACGAAGGCGGCGATCAGTTGAGCTGGTCTGCGAAGCCGGCGTAATAGCGGTCGGTAATTCGCTGATTCAGGATGATGTTTTCAGCAGGCGCAGCGGGCGTGAAATCATAGTCGATGGTGAGCCTGCCGCTCGCCAGATCGGTCTGGCTGTTGAGCGCAGGGTCGAACCATGCGCGGCCGTCAATGATGCGACCCTGTGCCTTGAGGTTCCGGATTTCCGCGTTGATCGTCTCGAGGATGTCCTTCACCAGGCCGCGTGTCATCGGCTTGTCCACCGCCCAGGCAAGGCCCTCGGCAATGGTATCCTGCAGCACCTGGGCAGTGCGCACCGCGCTTTCGAACGCGAACTCGGGTACATCGCTGCAGGTGCGGTTGCCCCAGAAGCGATAGCCGTTCATGCGGACGATCGTGGTCACTTGGCCATCGTTGAGCACGCCGGCGGGCGTGGTGGCATCCTGCAGGTCGAAATAGACCGATTTGTCGATGCCGGTGACACCATCGACCGCGACATTGGAGAGGGTCTTGTGCCAACCCTGCTCTTCGTCGATGCGTGCGCGCAGGCCCATGGCACGGGCAACGGCGTCGCCGGCGAACTGGTTGGTGAAATTGGGCCAGATGAGCATCAGCTCACGCGCGGAGAATTCATCGCGATAGGTCAGCGCGTCGGCGATCTCGTCTCCGATCGCGCGGGCATAGACCATGCCGCGCAGCCGCTTGGCGATGATCACCATCTCGGCGGTCACATCCTGCACGTCGAGACCGGGGCAGCCGAGGATGCGCGGTCGAATGCCGAGCTGCGCCTGAGCATCGAGCAGGCAATGCATGCCGGTGGCCACGCCGCCGGTGTTGCCGCCGATCACGTTGGCGGTGGTTTCCGCGTCATCCTCACCGGGGGCCACGCGCACCACCACCAGGATCGGACTGGTCTGGTCGGCAATCGCCTCGAGCGAAGGCAGCAGGGTGCCGCCGGTACCAGCCTTGCCGATGGCGGAACGGATATCGGTGACCAGCACCGGGGTATCGAGGGGGAAGGCTTCATCAAGCGCCTCGGTCGCCGCACCTGCGGCAGCGGTGGCGGTCGCGACCAGGCCGATCACGGCGCTGGCAATGGGCACGATGGGACGCGCGCCGGTGGTGAGTTCATTGACCTTGATGCCGTGCATAATCCATCTGCCTCTTGCTGCTTTCCGGGCGGGGGTGTTTGCAGCAGAGACAAGAGGCAAAGGCTGGCCAAAGGCCAGCGCGGGCGGTTGTTACCGGGCCGGTTACAACGACGTCAGCTATTACTGGGGCTGGCACCGCCCCGGCGGATCGGGATGGACAGTTGCACGCGCGAATTCGCCTGGCCGATATCCGTGCGCTCGCCTTCCAGCGCGATCACCAGTTCGCCGGGCTGCTCACCCAGGCCGATAGCGATGCGCTTCAAGCGGAGCCGCGGTTCCCAGCGCTGCAGAGCCAGCGCAGTCGCCCCATAGAGCAGCAGGCGGGTGGCGCCATTGATGGGCTGGTCGATCAGATCGAACAGCATCGAGCCATAATCTCGGCGCATCACGCGGGTGCCGAGCGGGGTGGACAGGATGTCACCAATCGACTGCGCCAGATGCGCATTGCCTTCGATCTGCTGCCCCGTTGTCTTGTCGATTCCCAGCATCTGCAGTCCCCTTATTGCGGCGCGCCGGTTTGCCCGCTGCCAGGCTGCACGCCACCATGCCGGTGGGTCTTGAGGCTGATGCCATCGGCGATCACGTCTTCGCTGGCAGTCAGCGTGCCGTTGAGCGTGACGTCACCGTTGATCGTCACCCCGGCCTGGGCGTTAATGGTCAGACCGCCCGGCGCGGTGATCGTGGCGGTGGCACCATCGGGTAGCAGGGCCTCGAGGTGATGCGCCTGCGGATCGTAGCGCAGCTGCGCGCCATCGGCGAAGTCTATGCGCTCTTCGAGGCTCGAGCCGAGCGGCGGGAAACTATCGCGAATGATCCCGGTCAACGCCAGCCCGGCACCGATCTCGCCATCCGGGCAGAGCAGCACAACCTGCTCGCCGACAGTGGGAGGCGACCAGATGCGCGTGGAACCGCAGCGCGGCATGATCCAGCGGATGGGAGGGGTGACGGTTTCGCCGCCTTCAGGATCGCCGCAGCGCACGATACAGCGCGCCGAATCGAGATCGATAGAGTCGATGACACCAAGACGGATCAGGGTGGCGGGATCGAGAGGAATGTCTTCGACAGTCATCATGGCAAAAAGGTTCCATCCCTCCATAACGTCGTCAGGACTGGATTGATGGCATTGCGCGCTGCAGCGTCGACAGTGCCGCTGGCTTCCTGGTCAGGACATTCCGCCACCTTGCCGCTTGCAATTAGAAGGGCGTCCATGTTCCTGCCCCCGCTGGATTAGTCACACGCATAGCGAAATTGTCGCCAGGCCCCGCGTCTGACAGGTAACATACTGAGCCCCGAGCCCATGTACCGTCGTTGGGGACTGCCGGGCGATAGAAATGCCAGACCTTTTTTGACGGGTTCGCCGGATCCTGGCCGAACGAAACTGCGCTGGTGATGATGCGCCCCGGATTGACCGTGTTGTTGGTGCAGTTGGTGAAGGTACACCGCTCGATCATTGCATATTTGCCAGCATCAATTCCCATTGAAATGCCGATTGCGCAGTCGTCGAAGTCGCAATCGGCAAGGGTCGCGCTGTCCCCGACTTCCTTGTCATCGATCGCGCCGTTTATAAGATCAACGCCCGTCGCCCAACCGCTGAACAGCACGCCTCTGATCTTCCATTTCGGCAATGTGCCTGCGTTGGTGTAGAAACCCGCCTGGGTAGATGTAGCCTTGCCCGGCCCCACGATCTGCCCGCCAAGGACCTGAAAACCGTCCGGGACAGCTCCGGTATCTCCCTGGATGACGCGGATCCCTGGCCCACCATCGACCGTGCTGCGCAGGATCGGGTTTGCGATGACGACATTGCGCAGAACAGACGATACCGTCTGCACATCAATAAGGATATGCCCGCCGGCATTATCGTAGCTTTGAAAACCGCTGATGTTCACGCCATCCATTGTCGTGCCGCCGATCACGCGAATTTCCAGCCCGTAGCCGCGCCCGTTGCGCGCGATGCAGCCAGCAACAACAGTGGCGCGCGAAGCGCCGACGATGAGAAAACCAGAGACAGGCGCGAGGCGGCTTGAGCCATCCGCTTTGTAGCCCGTCCCGATGGCGATGTTGCCTGTGCTCGTATTGCCAAGCTTCCCTGACAGGTAAAAGCCCGCCGAGATACCGCTTTCGCCGTTAGACCCGCCACCACAATAAAGGGCGATATTGCCGGAAACGGTGACGCATCCGCCATTCTGGGCCTCCTGCGGCGCAGAAACATAGACACCGTTCCAGTTGAACCCGACCATTATGTTGCCTGAAACGGTCGCATAAGCCGAAGGACCGTAATCCGCGATGATGCCGGAGCGCGCACGCGTGGTGAGCGAACGTCGCGCAATATTGCCGGTCACCGTGTGACATGAAGTATCAAGCGCAGAGACACTGACCGCGGGACCGCTAAAGAAATGGTCATGCTCAGAGAGCGAGATGTTGCCGGTGATGACCGCATTACGGACATAATAGGCGCAATTGATGTCTGCGCCGACGACGCTGACGTTGTTCTGAAGGAAGGCGCAGTTTGTTACCTTGATGCCGTCCGTCATCATGGCAGCAATGCAGCTTGCACCAATGTTGATAGCCGTCGTGTCCTGCCCAATCTTGTCAAACCAGCAAGCTGTAACGGTCACATTCTTGCAGTTGAAGAAAAACAGCCCGTCGCCGCCCGTGCCTCCGGTGGCTGGATTGTACACCCCGCCGGTCAGGTTGCCTTCGACGAACACGCTTTCAATGCTAATATTCTCTTTGCCTGCCGCCCAAAAAACCCGCTTGTTGGCACCGGTCGTTCGGATCTTGCTGGAACTTCCCCGCCCGACGACTTGAAGCCCACTCCACAGTTCGATTGCATCGCTGACCACATATTCACGCCCGAGGAGCTGGATGTGCTGGTGCCCCGCGGCCCGCGCTGCTGCCCATGCCAGCGTATCGTCAGCGTGAATAGCACGTCTGTAGCTGTCCAGGGTCGGCCAATCCCGCACAAGGTTCTCGCCGATGCTGGCGATCGTTTCCTTCAGCGGCAGATTATCCGCAATCAACCGGTTGTCGAATTCGCCGAGAGATCTGCCCATCGTGGCCAGCTCGGCCTGAAGCACGGCCACACCGTCATCATTGCGATAAAGATTGGGTGGGTTTCGGGTCCAAAAGGTCTGCCCCGGATCGGTCCCCAGGATGCCTAGTTCGGCAGTTTCAAATGCGCCAACGGCCTGGGCTATTGCACCAGCGATATCCGCCGAGTTCGCGGCGTCCTGTGCATTTGCCTGGGACGCTGCCAGAGCAGGCGCAACTGCCGCACCCACCAGTCCAGATACAGCTGCACGCCGTGTCACTCCGTCTTTCACGAGTACGACCTGTTCACTTCCCACGAGATCAATTGCCTCAGGAAGAAGGCTTATCTTGCTCATGAGTCAATCTCCGAACGGTCGAACTCAGGCCACAACTGATTATTGATGATGGGAAATTCCGTCAGTGCCAGGACATCATCCAGGGCAGCTACCTGGTCTTCAATAAAATTGCTGGCAGCGCGGATCGCATCGATTTCGTGAAAGCCCGGGTCACGATTTTCGCGTATGGCATTCAGCTGTTTCCAAATCGGGAATCGCTCATTGATGCGGCGGGAGGCCTCTCGCCGGATAGCTCGCACGCATGCGCTTCTTGCCGCTTCCACGGTCTGCGGCCGCAAGCTGCGCAGCTGCGGGCGGCCCCGCTCATCGGGTACGATCTCCAGGCCTTGGGCCTGACCCGCAAGCAGCGCAGCGTGACGCCTGGCCGTTACCGTCACTGCGTCTTGCGGTATGGAGCGATGGAAGCGGCTATCAAAAAACCCCCGAGCGGAGGCGCTGTATCTGATCGTCATGACAGGTCGATCCTTCCGATGGCCATGAAGCAACAGGCATCATTGCTGGCGTTGGCATTGTGGACCGAGAAGCCACTGGGGCTGATGGTGTTGGCCCTGACCGCCGGGTAATTGTCCTGCGCGTCGTTGCTGGTGTCGCTGGTACCATCAACCACCACCGAAAAGGCGTTGCCGGTAAAGCTGATCGGGAACGCAACCGAAGTCTGACTATTCGGCCCGGCGCTGAATCGTCCCCATTGCACCAGCGGCGTGTTGGCGGGATCTGCTGCCGGGATGATGGCATAGCCATTTTCGAGCATCGACTTGGTCATCGGGCCAAGAGATGCGGGGGTCAGCGCGCGGTCATTGGCCGTCCCCATGCGCGCCTGTGCCGGGCTGGCTGCCGTCACGGTGAGCACCCGATCCGCTGTCAGGTTGCCGCCACCGGTAACCAGGCCGCCGCCAGTGATATTGCGCCCTTGCAAGGCAGTGATAGCTGCGTTGACCGCACCTTGAAAGGTGGTGAAAGCTGCGTCGATGACGTCGGCCAGGGCATCGAGCCTCCGCTTGGTCTTTTTGGGGGTCATGATGCGAGTGTCATCATCACCGGCATCGGCCTCCGAATTGTCGGCGATCTCGGCAACGCCCTTGACCGTCTCGCTGGCAGGGGGATTCAGGAAAAGCGCATCACCAAATTCGATCAGCGCCGCCATGTTGTTGGCAAAGGCGATATCGAAAATGATGAGGCCGGTGGCGAGTTGCGCCTTGCTCAAAACGGGCTCTTCACTGGCGCTGTACACTGCAAGCAGCACGCCGGCATCAGTGTAGATTCCGATCCCGGTCACATCATAGACATCCGCGCTGGGGTCATAGGCAGTGACGTGAACCACATTCTCGCTGACCGCCTGGCCTGACACAGCATCGATCCGCTTGAATTCGCCCGGCAACGCATCGATCGTCGGCGCTGCAATGAAGGGGGTTGCCGTCAGTCCGATTTCGGTGATCCGGATTTCATCGGTGCCGCCGCTTTCGGCCGCCACAATGGCATCCAGGCCGGCATTGGTGACCATCATTGCAAGTGCTGCCATCAGCTCACCTCCATGAATGCATTGTCTTCCCTGGTAATGGGTTCGCCATCCTCGGTTTGAAGGTAGCTATCCCAGCGCGGATCTGGGTCATGTGCCGCAGCCAGATCAAAGCGGATTGAAGTGGCTGTCATTGCAGCAGGCGAGAGATAGGCCATCGCCTGCGCCTCGAGATACTGGACGAAGGTGAAATGCGAGCGCGCAGGCTTGACCGAAGCCACGTCGCGAATGATGGCCGCTGCAGTCTCTGCGCTCAGAAAACTGGGCGGAATAAGGTTGGCGGGCATCCGCACTTCGAAAGTGTGGACCGGCTGACGGGGATTTGCCTCGAACCACTCGACGATCTCGAGCAGCGGATTGAAGCGATCGAGCACCTCGCGCAAGATCGCGCGTGTACCCTTACGGCGATGAAAGGGAATGGCATCCCAGATAGCAGTACGGCGCTCTTCTTCCGTCCATTGCGGATCCCAGCGGGCGATCGCAAGCCCCCAGGCGAGGAAGGGCAGCAGCTCAGCCGGGCACGTGTCAGGGTTCCAGAGGTTGCCGACCTGGGAGATATCGATGTCGGCGCGCATGGCCGCTTCAAGCGCCATTTCGGAGCTTTGCGCGTTCGGCGGCAGCAGGCTCGTGCCAAGGATTTCGTCTGGGAGGGGCATCGCGCGCGATCAGTCCCAAGTGCCGCCGATGGTGACATCGATGTCGGCACAGTGGCCTGCCTGCAGCATGCTGTAGACCTGATCGACGGCAGGCTCCGCCAGTTCGACACGCTGGACGCCGGCGACATGCAGCGCCGCGATGATCGCCGATCGCGGGATGTCGCGGCCTAGGCGGCGTGCGGTAGCAAGATAGCTGTTCAGACTGCCAAGCGCGGTGTTGAGGATCAGCTCGGGATCGGGACCCGAATACAGCCAGAGCGCAGCGACGACATCGAAGGGCTGGATATCAGCAGACTGCACGGTGACCAGATCGGTCAGAGGCCGCACCTGGTCGTTGAGCAGCACGGCTTCGACCGCTGCCAGCGTTCCCGGCGGAGCGGTGCCATCGCCGGTGCGCGACAGGACCGAGACAACGACCTCGCCCGGCTCAGGCGAGGTGGCCGACGCATCAAGCACGTCACCCGATGCCGAGATCGCGTGATAGACATAGGCCATTTCAGGCCCGGCGACCGAGAAGCTGTGTGGGGCGAGCAGCACGCGGCGGCGCAGCTCATCGTCGTTTTCCATGACGGCCCCGGCCCCTGTTACCGGATTGGCGGGCGTGATCTCGAGTCGCTCGACCGCGTAGAGCGCCGCCAGGTGATCGAGATTGGAGCCGTGAGCAAAAGCGATGAGCAGCTGCCGCGCCGCATCGTCGAACGCTTGGGCAAGCACCTGTTCGTCATAGCTGTCAGCCTGCAGCAGCTTGATCGCCGGATCGGATTCTACCAGCGCGCTAAAGGGCGGGAACAGCGCGAGAAGCTGGGCACGCTTGGCCTCATAGCGCGTTTCGAAATCCGTCTGCGGCACCACCGAGGGCGGCGGCAGTCGCGACAGATCGATGGCTGGCGAAGTGGCGATGGACGAAATCGACATGGCTGTCAGCAGCATCATGCCTTGGCCAAAGGCCAGCGGGCGCGATTGTTACCGGGCCGATTACAACGGTGCGGCCCGGCATGGCGCTAGCAAAACCAGCCGGGCCTGACCCGATAAGTTGAGTACTCAACATATCGGGCTGGCGGGCGCATGACTTTTGGCCAACCGGAGAAATAGGACAAAAACGACATGGGCCGCTACCCATCGGCCAGGGATTGCATCACTGACTCGAGCACCCTTTCCATGTCATCACCGCCAAATCCGAGCAGGCGACGCGCTTCATAGCGCGCGCGGATAGTGCTGCCGTCACGTGTGCGCCCCACTCGATCGGTCCGGCCATCATGGTGCACCTCGGCAATGCGCTGGGCGTTGCCGCCGCCGAAATCGAGCTCGACGCTGTCTGGCGTGGCCTTGATACGCATGTTGCGGGCCATGCGCAGGCGGCGGAACATGCGCTTGCGACGGATAGGCTTGCCGTCTGGTCCGATGCGTGGCCGGCGCGGAGCCATGGCCTTGCCATCGGGTTCCTTGTTGGCAGCGATGCGCTGGGCATTGGACCGGCGAAGCGACTGGCCGACCTTCAATGACAGCTTTCGGCGCGCGCCCGGCTCCAAGCGCAGCATGAGGCCATCAAGCCAGTCTTCAACCTTGGTGAGATCGGTGTCGGCCATGATCAATGCCAGGGCGGCAGCGGTCCGTCTTCATCGGCGATCTCGGTGAGCGGCAGGGTGCCCGGAGCCGGTTCTCCATCGCTGGCGATCAGGGGCAGGTCATCGTCGAACAGCGGCACCGGCTCATCCAGGTGCTTAAGATCAAAGCCACCATCCTCGCGCCGGGTGGCCAGCACGTTCTCATCGAGCTGGATCTGCAGCTGGAGATCCACGGTCTTGCTGTCGATGAGATCGACCTCGATCGAGAAGGCTTCCTTGCCAGGGGTGAGCAGCTCAGGCTGATGTTGGCGCAGCCAGTTGGTCACCGCCAGAATGACGACACTGGGCTGCCCTGAAAATTCGATCAGGATGACATTGAGCCGGTAGCGATAGGCAAAGCCGAGCGTGGGGGTCGAGCAGGCAACGATGCTGCCCTGATCGACCCACATCAGAAGCTTTGCCGGATCGCGCGCCAGATCGGGCTGGAGCGCAACTATCGCGGCGCGCAGGGACGCGGGCTTGATCATGCCGGGTCACTTTCCGGCAACTGGGCCATGTCGCCGACGCGTGCCTGAGGCACGGATGATGTCAGCTGGTCTCCCATCCGCTCTACCTGCCTGCCGGATGAGAGAGCGATCAGGGCGGAGAGGCAGTCAGCGATCTTGACCACCAGGCCACCGGCGATGGCGGAGAAGATCGATTCCGCCCAGTCGGGAAGCTGGCCCCATGTCATGGCGGCGATGATCGCCAGCAGCACGATGAAGCAGCCGGCGGCGATGAACTTGACGACGCTGCGGTCGCCCTGACGATCGAGTACGCTGCTCATCGGGCGCTCCACTTCGCATGGGCCTTGGCGATCTTGATGTGATAAGCATTCTTCGCATAGCCCGTGCCGTTATATCCCTCAGCGAAGGGGATGCAGGCCGCATGCACGTTGCTGATCTGCCGCAGCTCATCCTGCAGACGCCTGCTCTCGATAAAGGCGCAGAAGGCATCTAGGTGATCGCGCTCGCTGCGCTTCATGGCGTCCCAGAACAGCTCGACCGTGGCAAAGCCCGCTGCCCGATGGTTGAAGCCCATGATCTGGTAGCGGCCTGCCGAGGCAGACTTGAGCGCGGCCTCGGCATCGAGCGCGATCGCCTGGTTGAGCCGGTCCCACTCCCCTGCCCCGCCGATATAGAGCTTCTTGTTCCACGACCTGCTGGACAGGTTCGGGTGGCTGGCGCGAAACCGACCATCGGTGAATTCGTCGAACTTGTGGGCTTCGAACAGGGCGCGCGGCCTGCCATCGGGCAGGAAGCCGCTGCCGTTGCTCTCGACCTCATCGACCGCGCGGATCTGTGCCACGGTACAGCCGAGGCGGGCGGCGGCGGCGGCATAGTCCTGCGGCGAGAGTCCGATCTTGGCGATCGGCGCGAGCGCAGCGGGGGCGCGGCGGCGGTCCCAGCTGGCAGCGAGCTGGTTGATCAGGTCAACCTCTGGCTGCACGAACTGGTTGGCGGGGGCGCTAGGGCGCAACAGCGCAACAATCCGGTCGGCGGTGGTGGTCATGACGTGGCCTCCTCCAAGCGCATTTCCTCGAGCAGCTGCTTTGCGCGCTTCAGCGTACGGTGACCGGGGTCGATGCCTTCCATCGCATCGAGCAACAGCTGGATGATTGTCCACATCTTGGCGCGGCGCTTGTCTCCCCGCTCCTCGCGCTCCTCGCATTCCTTGAGGGCATTCTCGATCCGGCGGAATCGCTCCTCGAGCTTTTCGGCCTCCCGCACGGCTGCCTGCTGGCGCTCGATCCGCCAAGCATCGTACTTGTTCCATGCGAACTTGAGACCGACGCCCAGCGTAGCCAGCAGCGTGACGATCGCCGAAATCAGGGCGGGTGCATGTACCATTGTCAGTCCCATAGCTGGATGGTCTCGCGCATCGCGGGCGCGGTCTCGGTGATGTCGGGCAGTTGCACGACGGTGCCTTCGGCGAGCTGGGGACCGGCTGCGGCCAGCCCCGGGTTGAGCGTATAGGCCTGTTCCGTCACGCCCTGGGTGCGCCCCAGCACGCGCCAACAGATGGCATCGAGAGTCTCGCCAGCCAGAGCGGTTGCGGTGGTCATAGCAGCGACACCCGGTTGCGCGGCACCGGCTTCTCAGCCCCGATCGAGAGCAGATCGCTGATCGCATGATGCGCCATGCGGCGATATTCGTCAGCGGTGAGCCGTTCGTTTTCGCTGCGGATATTGGCCTGATCGGAGGCGACCAGATCGCGATGGGTATCGGCGACTTCGGCGGCGGCGTAATAGCGGATGATGCGTTCCCACAATACCACCGAGCGTTTGCGCCCGCCAATGCTGACATCATCGATCGCCGCCAGATCAGCAGCCCCGTTGGCCGCCCAGCTGCTGCGCCAGGCGTGCAGTTGCCTCAGCGCGGTGATGACCGCGCCCTCGATCGCGGCGACCAGGCGTTCATGGGTGACCACGCCCTCGCCGATGCGGAGCGTGTCGCGGATGGCGTTGACGTCGATCGCCGGAAACCAGTCGTCGACGCTGACCGAGCTGTCGGCGGGAGAGGCCGGTGCGGGCGGCGTGGCGATGAAACCTGACACTGCGCGGGCCTTTCTGTTCTTCCGGGCCGAACCGCTTTACGGGGGGTGGGGATCGCCTGTGGCTTATGGGCGGACCCTGGCCAGAGATGATCCGCCCCCCGAGCGGCGTGGGCCGATCCTTCAATCCTGTCCGGTCTGGTCAGCGGGCGGCGTGACCAGGCGCTCGAGGCGCTCGATATCCTTCTTGACCCCGATGGCCTTGTTGAGCTGCAGCGCACGCTTGCAGGCATCGAGCGCAGCGTGCAGCAGCGCGGCCTTGCCCCCTGCGGGCGCGCTGTCCGCCTCTGCATCGAATTCATCGGCGGCCCTGGCATAGGCGCGGCCCAGAGCCTTGAGCAGCTTGGCGCGCGCCTGATCGGGCATGTCGTAATCGCCGGTCAGCCTGTCGAGCCGCATGAGCTGCTCAAGCGTGGCGAGCTGCGGCTCAGCCAGCACGGCGGTGGCGATCTCTTCGGCGAGCAGGCAGGCGGGCGTGCGCAGATAGCGTTCGGGCAGCGTGATGCCGAAGCGCAGCACATGCTCGCCGATGTCGAGCGCACGTTCGAAATCGCGATAGTCGATCGCCCAAATCATCATCTGCGCGACAATCTCATCTTGCGCGGCAGTGCCCTCGGCACCGGCGGCGAGCGCGCCATCGACCCATGCCCGGAAGGTCTCGGCCATCTCGCGCTTGATCGGATTGCGGCCCTCGATCGACTGGATGTCTGAGAGCGACCGAAGATTGTCCTGCAGCACCGCGTAAAGCGCGCGATACTCGCTGGCGACCTCGCCGGTTTCCGGCATGGCAACGGCCTGGCCGACCACTGCGGCGTTCGCGGCAGCACCGGCCAAGGTTGCGCGGATCTTCTGCTGGTGACGGCGGAACGGGCTTAGCATGGCAGGTCCTGAAGCTGGGGTTCATCATTGTGGGGGCTTCCCACCCTCCTCGACCTGACCGTCAGGCTCCAGCGACCCTTTCGGGCTTGTTCGCTGCCATGTCCCCGGCATTGGCTTCCGGGGCTTTAGGCTCTCATGCGGGGTGCGGTCTGAAACCCTTGGAGGCTGACCCAATAATCAGCCGCTGGAGGCCCACTCAAATCGTTGGGCGAGCCGTGCCAGACACCCCTCTCGGGTGTTTCGGAACTTAGGGATCAGCCGCTTCGAAGGTGATGTTCTCGGCCATCACGGCAAAGTCGTCGTCTTCGATAATATAGCCTTCGTTGACGCTGTTGTAGTCAACCAGGCCGCGCTTGTTTTCCGGCTCATCCTTGATGTACCGGCGGCGGCTGCCTTCCTGATAATAGATCGAGAGGTTTTTGGGCGGCGTGATGAGCATCGTGCCTTCCGGGAAAAACGGCACGATTACCGCAGGCCGTCCACCGATCTGCTTTTGTGAACGGATGATCTGGCCCACCACTTCGTCGCTGGTCGCTTTCCCGCCATCGACCGTCGCCGCAAGCGGGCGGTTGATCATGGGGAAGTACTTTTCATCGACCAGGTCGGAGCTGACCATCACGAGATGCTCGGTATTGGCGCGTGCCCAGCTCGGCATTCCGGAGATGAGATCATAGGCCAGGGCATCGATATTCTGATAGTTCTGCCCAGCTCCGACCAGCACCGGCGCTGCCGCCCCGGTAGCGGTGCCGCCAACCATTGCGCGGCCCATGACATGATCGGGACGTTCCAGGCGAAGCTTTTGCAGCCAACCGATGTTGAGGTCTTCGCCGTTCGGGTTTTCTTCGGGGTCGGTCTGGGCGGCAGCCGCAAGGCCATGCCATCCCACGGTGATCCGGGTCAGCGCGATGGAAATTGCGACCGCCCGGCTATAGCGAACTGCGAAGTCGGGGAACTTCGACCACGCATCGATCAGCGCCCAAGGCAGCATCGTATCGAACTCGGTGTCGAAGAGCTCATACGATTTTTCCTGCATGCGCCCAACATACTTCGGGGTGCGAGGGAGGTTCGCCGCAGACGTCCGCGCGCCGATCATATTGTTCGCGCCCATGCCGATAGTCTGCCCCTTGAGGTCGCGCACCCCAAAGATGTTGATCGCGTTGAGGAACTCGACCGACTCGGTCTGCAGGTCTTCGAGACGCTGCTCGACGGTCGGATCGATCGTAAACTGGCGGTGGACATTCGAGGTGTTGTTGATCTGACCGATGGTCGCATAGTGCCGGTCAAGAGCTTCGCGACCGCGCTGGGAAAGAGTGTTCATCGATACGTCCTTATTTTTCGGGCGAGGGATTGCGGGGCGAGAGCGTCAGAAAACCTTGCTGAAATCGGTCTGGCTGCCATTGGCCTGCGGGCGAGGCTGCTGGCCAGGCGCGGCGGTGTTCTCGACACGCTTGTCGAGCGCGGCGAACTTGAGAGCGAGCGCGTCGATTTCCTCGCGCTGGGCAGCGGCCTGGGACTGCAGCGCGCCTTCGACCTTTTCGGCAAAGCCGGTGAAAAGGGCCGAGAAGGCCTGCATATCGAAGCCTGGGGCAATCTGCTGCTGCGCAGGTTCGGCGGGCTTGGGATCGGCGGGCTTGCTGGTGAACTTCGCGGCGAAGCCGTCGAGAATGCCCTGCAGGCCGGAGAGGAAGCCCTGCCCGGCCTCAGTGGTGGTGCCCTTGTCGTCGGCCAGCTCCAGTGCGAAGGCGGTCTCGCCGTTGAGTACGATCGAGCCAGGCGCGGCGCGATTGAACTGCAGGCGCTCGGTCGCGATCGCGGCGGGGCTGTCGGTGAGCGCGCAGCCCATGAGATAGGCAAAGCCCTTGCCGGCGAAATTGGGTTCGATCTCGATCGATGGATAGACCTTCTGGCCCTGGGCGTTGAGCTTCATCGCGTCTTCGAGAACGTCGAATTCGCCGAACAGTGCCTTGCGCTTCTCGGTCTTGCCGTTGAAATTGACATCGACCTCGCCGACCGAGAGCGCGACGACATCGCCATAGCTGCGGAACGGAGCCTCGCCGGTGATCCCGCGGATATGTTCGATGTTGAGCCGCGCGCCATAGGTCTTCGGATCATAGCTCGACACCATTTCGTCGATCAGCTTGTCGTCGATCACGCGGCCATCGACGGTGCTTCCTGCGGTTGCCAGGAGGAAGGGCTTGGTGCGCTTGAACTTCATGGTCGGCATCGGGACGGCTCCGTTTCGCGGTGTTGCCAGGTGTCGTGAGATGCCCGGCGGAATTGCCACCCTTGGGGCTGAAAATGGCCACATCATGCAACGGGCTGCCGTTGTTACCGGCGTGATAACAATCAGGCGGGCGCGCGCGGGATAGCGCTTGCAGGGCATGGAATGGCCACCATGGCCATCCTCGCTGCCCTTCCCACCACCCCGTTCGATGCGCGGCGCGCCGCGCGGTCGCTGTACTGGCGTGGCTGGTCGATGCAGCAGATTTCCGATGAGCTGGGGGTCAGATATCCCACCATCGCCAGCTGGAAAACCCGCGACAAATGGGACGATGCGCCGGTGGTGGTGCGCATGGAGGACGGGCTCCAGCAACGCTATCTGACCCTGATCGCCAAGGAGAACAAATCGGGCAAGGACTTCAAGGAAATCGACCTGCTGGGGCGGCAGATCGAGCGCATGGCGCGGGTGCGCAAGTTCGGCGGCAATGAGGGGCGCGAGAGCGATCTCAACCCCAATATCGAGCGCCGGAACGACGAAAAGGCCAAGGCTAAGCGGGCCGAGAAGCGCAAGAACTGCCTGACGATCGAGCAATATCAAGCGCTGCTCGATGACTTCCACGATCGCAATTTCGAATATCAGGAAGCCTGGTGGGATCAGCGGCACCAGCGCACGCGCAAGATCCGCAAAAGCCGGCAGGTCGGCGCGACCTGGTATTTCGCCCGCGAGGCGTTCGCCAAGATCGCGGAGATGGCGATCGAGGGCAGACAGCCACGCAACCAGATCTTCCTGTCCGCATCCGAGCGGCAGGCGCTGAAGTTCCGGCGTGAGATCACCAACTGGGTGCGCCGGGTCACCGGGGTCGAGCTCAAAGGCAAGATCATCATGCTCGACTTCACCGGCTTGCACGGTGATGACGGGCCATCGCTGGACTCGGTGGGCCTCTATCCGCTCTCGACCAACAGTGCGACCGCCCAGGGTGAGAGCGGCGATTTCTATTTTGACGAGTTCTCCTGGGTCGGCGGATTTGCCGAGCTCAACAAGGTCGCCAGCGCGATGGCGACGCACAGCATCTACACCAAGACCTATTTTTCATCGGCCTCGACCAAGACGCATGAAAGCTATGCCTTCTGGTCGGGCGAAGATTGGAACCGGGGCCGCACCAAGGGCGATCAGCGCCCATTCGACCTGTCGCTGAAGAACCTGCGCGATGGCGCGATCATGCCCGATGGCAGCTGGCAGCAGATCCTGACCATCCATGACGCGGTGAAGCGCGGCCTGGGCGACTTGGTGGACATCGAGCAGCTGCGGAAGGAATATTCGGAAGACTCGTTCCGCAACCTGTTCGAATGCGAGGAAATCGACGACGCGCAGTCGAGCTTCCCGTTCGCCCTGATCGGTCCGGCTCGGGTCGACAGCTTCTACCAGTGGCGCGACTTCAAGCCCGAGCTGATCGGCATGCCGGGCGCGCGGCCGTTTGGGGAGAAGCGGGTCTGGCTGGGCTATGACCCGAACAAGCAAGGTCGCGACGATGCTGCGCTGGCGGTCATCGCTCCGCCGGAAAAGCCGGGCGGCAAGTTCCGCGTGCTCGAGAAGCTCCGGTTCAACGGGATCGACTTTCAGGGCCAGGCCGATGAGATCAAGAAGGTCGCGGCCCGGTACAATGTCGAAGACATCGCGATCGATACCACCGGCAGTGGCGAGGCGGTGCTGCAGCTGGTGCTCAAGTGGTTCCCGACCGCGCGCCGGATCAACTATTCGGTCGCGGTCAAGGGCGCACTGGTGATGAAGGGCCAGAACGTCTTCCGCAATCGCCGCATCGAATTCGACGCCGGGTGGAGCGACGTGCAGGCCGCTTTCATGGCCATTCGCCCAACCCTCACCGGCTCGGGCAGGCAGGTCACCTATACCGCCAAGCGCAATGGCGAGGTCGGCCATGCCGATATCGCATGGGCGATCCTGCACGCGCTTTCCAATGAACCGATGGACGCCAGCGAGCCGGTCTCGCGCGGGGCCAAGGTCAAATTCTTCGACTGATCACAAGAGGACAGGCCATGAGCGACAGCACTGACATCATCCCCGCCGCGCCCGCGCAGGTGCCCGCTCCTGGCAGCGGCGGCGCGCGGGTTTTCACCTTCGGAGATCCCGAAAGCGTGATGGATGGCCGCGAGCTGTGGTCGTACTTCGAGATGTGGAAGAACGGTCGCTGGTACGAACCGCCGATGCCGATGACCAAGCTGGCGAAGTCGTTCAACATGTCACCCCACCATCGCAGCGCGATCGCGCTAAAGGTCAACCTGCTGCTCAAGCATTTCACGCCAACCAGGTGGCTCGATCGGTCCAATTTCGAGCGCTGGGCGATCGACTTCCTGCAGATGGGCAATGGTTATCTCGAGCGGATCGACAATCTGGGCGGGCGGGTCATGACGCTGCGACACAGCCCCGCGATCTTCACCCGCGTCGGCAGCGAGCCGGGCACGATGTTCTTCATCAAGGGGCCGCTGGGGCATGATCATGAATTTCGGCCGAACAGCGTTTTTCACCTTTTGCAGCCGGATGTTTCGCAAGAGGTCTATGGGGTGCCGGAATGGCTATCGGCGCTCCAGGCAGGCCTGCTCAACGAAAACGCCACCCTTTTTCGCCGCCGCTATTACCTCAACGGGGCGCATGCCGGCTTCATCCTCTACCTGTCCGACCCGCTGGCTGACCCGGAGACAGCAGACGCGATCGAGGATCGGCTCGGCTCCGCCAAGGGCATCGGCAATTTCAAGAACATGTTCCTGCACATCCCCAACGGGAAGAAGGACGGCATCCAGGTGATCCCGATCGCCGATGTGGCGGCGAAGGACGAGTTCATGAGCATCAAGAACGTCACGCGCGACGATCTGCTCGCCGCGCACCGCGTGCCGCCGCAGCTGATCGGCATCATCCCCCAGAACAATGGGGGCTTCGGGGATGTCAGCAAAGCCAGCGACACGTTCTTCGAGAACGAAATCGAGCCGATCCAGCAGCGCATGCGCCAGCTAAACGAATGGCTGGGCGTCGAGGCACTGGTTTTCGCGCCCCGCCCCGCCACGGCGCCGGGCGCGCGCGTCGGATGAACTGCCAGCCCTGCCGCCAAAGCGGCAGAGGCGCGCCGCCTCCTTGGACCAAGGGATCAAATCCGTCTTACTTTGACAAGTTGCTAAGGCGCAGAGCGCAGCGAATCAATCGCTGAACACGCCACTTATCGATGAAATCGACAAAACCCATTAGTTACAGCTCGATTAGGACACCTAGCTCTTCCATTTTTTATCTTCTTTTTACATCTCTTTTCGTCGATTGGCACTGAACGCCCATCTTTATCAGTGGTCGTTGTCGCACTTTGATAAATAATTACACCAACTATACCCACTGGAACAGACAGCAACATTAGCATTACGACTGGATCGTTTTTTGCTTGAGCAAAAAAAGCCGCAACTGCAAATACCAATATTACTATACCCCACGAAGACATGAAAAACGAAAGGCATCCAAAAACATTCTTCTGCTGATCATTGCCGCTCACGATTGCCCCTTCGAAAATATCCGATAGCCAGTAGGCCAGCATGGCACCACCCACCACAGCGGCCAATCATAGTCCCATGTATCAACATAGCAACCATGCCGTGCTGCCCGTAGCATCATGACCGTTAGTTAGGCAGTTCGAGCTAGCAGCAAAGTACGCGTTGCACGTGATAAACGACTCCAGCCGTTTCCTGGAGCTGAGCCGCCAGACCGAGGACCGATATGCCCCCGCGCGGCGGCCGTT